>JADMIO011210365.1_pt1 | contig 19448 bp, 18 predicted proteins | sample 8958161 | NCBI WGS metagenome assembly JADMIO01 (sample SAMN16585339, study PRJNA669376) | soil metagenome | isolation source: Crop rotation soil | place: USA: Cullars Rotation, Alabama | collected 2011
AACTTTACAAACTTTACAAACTTTACAAACTTTACAAACTTTACAAACTTTACAACTTTACAAACTTCATAAACTCATGCAATTAATTCTCTCGTAATTTTCTTTACCGAATCGCATCCGCACAATGCCATTGCAAGGTCAAGCTCTTTTCTGAATATTTCCAATACCGCACTTACTCCATTTTGTCCATCAACCGTTAGTCCCCATATCACCGGTCTTCCGATCAGCACAGCCTTAGCTCCGAGCGCAATTGCTTTTATAACATCGGTTCCTCTTCTGATACCGCCGTCAATTAATATTTCTGTTTTATCTTGAACGGCATCACTCACTTCAGGAAGAACATCTATCGTTGATCTGCAAGTATCAAGCTGTCTTCCTCCGTGATTAGATACTACGATCCCATCAACTCCATGCTGAACAGCAAGTAAGGCATCTTCCTTGCATGAAATTCCTTTTACCAATAACGGCAACGATGTAATCGATCTTATCCATTGAATATCTTTCCAGGTAACTGCAGGATCGAGATAGTCGGCAAAATAACTTGTAATACCTGAAGTGTTTTTATCCGGAAGATTTTCTTTTGATGCAGGAATTAAATTTCTTACTGAAAGTCCTTCGGGAAGATTGAATTTATTTCTCACATCTCTTTCTCTTGTGCCAAGAAACGGTGCATCAACTGTTAGTGCAATCGCTTTACATTCTGCTGCTTCTGCACGCTTAATAAGTTCTTTTGTAGCTTCCCTGTCCTTGTAAACATAAAGCTGAAACCATACAGTGCCATTCTTTTCATTTGATGCTTTTACAATTTCTTCTATATCGGTGTTTGAAAGAGTGCTTACGATCATTATTGTTCCTGCTTCAGCAGCGGCACGTGCGACAGCTGACTCACCTTCAGCATGAGCCATCTTATGAAAAGCTGTTGGAGCAATCATTACAGGCATTGATATCTTATGTCCGAGAACTTCAGTGGACAGATCTCTCTTGCTGACATCAACAAGCACACGATACTTTAAGAAAATTTTTTTGTAAGCTTCACAATTCTCTCTGAGTGTGATCTCATCGTTAGCACCACTTGAGTAATAGTCATAAGCCATCTGTGAAAGCTTTTCCTTGGCGAGAATTTCGAAGTCGCTTATGTTGATTAGAGACATAGGATTGGAGTTAATCTATGGCGACGCAAGGAATATGGAAATGTCGGGTATCAGTCCAATTGCTATCTCAACTGAGTTCATCTTGAAATTACCAACTTTGACAGAATGATAGAGATCATTTGCTTTGAATAATCCTTTCAGAAGTATCGTAATAATTTTTCTTTCTTTTGATTCTTCAAGGACCGCTTCTCTTTCCTCCTGAGTGATATCTTTTGAATACTGAAATTTAACTTTTATCGCCGGCGGTATCCCAATATCTATTGTGATCTCTTTAAATTCATATCCGGATTTTTTTATTATTTCCTTAGAATCATTCAGCTGCTTTACGACCTTTGCAGCTGCATCGGTACCCATCAGCTTGTATTCAGCAATCATCTCTTCATCGAACAAATTATCCTTGACTTCAGAAATTTTCTGAGTAACAGTTGAAACAGATTCTTTTACCTGCTGTATGATCCCTTCGGGTTTTTCCTCAACCATTTTGGTGCTCTTTATTTTTAAATATTTTTTTATTCCTGAGTTTTGTCCGGCTCGTCCGTTTTTCTTTTATACCGGTATATGATCCTCTTAGGACCTTTGCTCGTCTCCCCTTCTATAGTTGCAACAAGCTCATTATTTGACCTCAGCTCATAGATTATTCTCTGAGGGAAATCATGCTCCTTATTCTGAAAAATGAATTTGTTCTTTTCATCACTGATAAGAGTAAATGGAATGGGCTCATCTGCTTCCCTGCCGTCCTTTACTGGAGTATAATAGATCCTTCCGTCCTTCAGAAACAGACTTATAATTTCCTGTTGCTGCTCGTCATCACCTTTCAGAAAGATCGTCTCACCCTCCATCATTTTATTATATTTCTTTTCCCACTTCTCTACCAGTTCTCCTCCTTTATAAGGCATTGTCCATACTCCTTCAAGAGGATATAGCTTTATGAAGTCGTCAATATCATACTCCATTTTTACAAGGTTAAAGCTAAGAAGTATCAATGCAAACACTGCGTAAAACATAATGATATATTGTTAAGATTAATTTGTATTTTTTGTCAATTCAGCCCGTGCAGCCGCAAGCCTTGCAACCGGCACTCTGAACGGAGAGCAGCTGACATAATCAAGCCCCAGCTCATTGCAAAATCTGATAGAGTCCGGCTCACCGCCATGCTCACCGCATATTCCTATCTTAAAATCCTTTTTGACTTTTCTTCCTTCACTTACAGCAAATTTCATAAGCACACCAACGCCTTCTGTATCAATTGACTCAAATGGATCGCGGTCAAGTATTTCTTTATCTAAATAATTCGGAAGAAATGAACCCGCATCATCTCTCGAAAGTCCGAATGTCATTTGCGTAAGATCATTTGTCCCGAACGAAAAGAATTCAGCATGCTCTGCGATCTTGCCGGCTGCGATCGCTGCTCTCGGAATCTCGATCATTGTTCCAACTTTATATTTTATATTGATCTGTTTTTCTTTCATTACTTCATCAGCAACTTTCCTAATTATCTTTTCCTGTGCAATGAACTCCCTGTCGCCACTAATAAGAGGGATCATAATTTCAGGTTCGACTTTAATTCCCTTCTTCTGAACAATTGCAGCTGCTTCAAATATTGCACGTGCTTGCATCTCTGTTATCTCCGGAAATGATATTGCAAGTCTGCAACCGCGATGTCCTAACATTGGATTAAATTCTTCAAGCGCATGAAGCTTGTATGTGATCTCATCAACTGTTGTTCCTATCAACCGTGCTAATTTGTGAATTTCAATTTCAGTATGGGGAAGAAATTCATGAAGCGGCGGATCGAGAGTTCTTATAGTTACAGGTAACCCATCCATCACTTCAAAGATTTCAGTAAAATCTTTTCTCTGATAAGGAAGAATTTTATCAAGAGCTTTTCTTCTTCCCTCTTCTTTGTAAGCAAGGATCATTTCTCTTACTGCATCGATCCTGTCCCCGCCAAAAAACATATGCTCGGTCCTGCAAAGTCCTATCCCTTCAGCGCCGAATGCAACTGCATTCTCACACTGATCAGGCTGATCAGCATTGGTTCTTATCTTCAGTCTTCTGAATTTATCCACCCATTTCATAAATGCAGAATAGTAGTGATACGCTTTTGAATCTTTAGGCTTCATTGTTTTATCAATGAGAACCTGTAATATTTCCGAAGGCTTTGCCTGAAGCTTTCCGACTATTACTTCTCCCGTCGAACCGTCAATTGAAAGATTATCTCCTTCTTTTATCAAATGATCCTTTCCTGCAACCTTCACTGTCTTCAGTAAATAATCAATTTCAAGAGTGCCGCATCCTGCCACACAAACTTTTCCCATCTGACGCGCAACAAGTGCAGCGTGCGACGTCATTCCTCCGCGAGATGTTAATATTCCTTCCGATGCATTCATTCCGCGAATATCCTCGGGTGAAGTTTCTATACGGACAAGTATCACACTTTCACCTCTAGCTTTTGCATTCACAGCATCATAAGAATTAAAATAAACTTTACCCGAAGCTGCACCCGGTCCGGCGTTGAGACCTTTCGCCAGCAATCGTCCGTCTCTGACTGCTTCTTCTTTTTCTTTCGTGCTGAAGATTGGTCTTAACAATTGATTCAATTGTTCAGGCTCAACTCTCTTTACTGCTTCCTTTTCACCGATCAGCTTTTCATTGACCATATCAACAGCAATTTTCACAGATGCATAACCTGTTCGCTTACCAACTCTGCACTGAAGCATATACAATTTTTCTTCCTGTATTGTAAACTCAATATCAAGCATGTCATGATAATGCTTCTCAAGATTTTTTCTTACAAGCTCAAGCTGTTTATAAATTTTTGGCTTTGCTTTTTTCAGCTGCGAAATCGGAAGCGGCGTCCTTATTCCTGCTACAACATCTTCACCCTGCGCGTTCATCAAGTACTCTCCATAGAATTCATTCTCTCCGTTAGAAGGATTACGTGTAAAAGCTACTCCGGTTCCGGAGGTCTCACCGAGATTACCGAAAACCATAGACTGAATGTTTACAGCTGTCCCCCATTCGACAGGAATATTATTAAGTTTTCTATAAACAATTGCGCGGTCATTCATCCATGATCTGAACACAGCCCCTATCGCTCCCCAAAGCTGTTCCATCGGGTCATCGGGAAAATCTTCACTCGTTTCTTTCTTGATAGCCTTCTTAAATTCTTTCACAAGTTCTTTAAGATCTTCACTGGTGAAATCAATATCGTTAGTAATTTTTCTTTCTTTCTTTTTTTCTTCAATGATCTCTTCAAAGGGATCAACCTGATTTTTATCTTTCGGCTTAAGATCCATTACGACATCACCGTACATCTGTACAAACCTTCTGTAAGAATCATATACAAATCTTTCATTACCTGTCTTCTCAATCAATCCTTTTACAGATTTATCATTGAGACCAAGATTCAGAACCGTATCCATCATTCCCGGCATTGAAGCTCGCGCACCTGAGCGTACACTCAGCAGCAAAGGATTTGATTCATCTCCAAACTTAAGCTTAATATCTTTTTCAATATTCTTAAGTGCGTCTTCAACCTGTTTCTTTAATTCTCTCGGATATTTTTTCTTATTCGCATAATAGTAGTTACATGCTTCAGTCGTTATCGTAAAACCGGGGGGCACAGGCAATTTTATGTTTGTCATCTCTGCAAGGTTAGCACCTTTGCCGCCGAGAAGAGTTTTCATATCAGCCTTGCCTTCAGCTTTACCATTGCCGAAGTAGTAAACGTATTTGTTGGGCATAAATTAAATTGTGAGGGTTTTAAAAATGATTGTAAGATTGGAAAATAAATTCAGATTTGAAATTCAAATTTGGGAAAGAAATTATTTACACTTTTTTCCCTTCTTGATTTTGCTTCCTTAAAAATTCAATTGTTTCCGGAGATGGAATTTCATATCCAATTGGATTTAATTTAATAAGATCAATAGCATTATCAATTGAGTATGCTAATACAATTCCTGTGTTAGCTAAGTATGAATACTCAACCCCATCTTCATCTTTTTGGTCAACAGAATAAAATTGACTTTTTGAGATAACACCACATATCTTGTATTCAAGTTTTTTCAAATTGGTAAAGATAATAGGAGCACCCGAAAACCCAGGGGAAGAAATAGAATCAATTAATAAAAGTTGACCATCATCTTTATTAAGTGATATACCTGATATTATCCCCTTCTTGACAAGCGCCATTGGAAAACCTCGATTCAGCTTGCCCAGATCTGATTTATATTCAAAAGGAAATCCTAAATAAAAGACATCAAGACCAAACATTAAACCTTTAACTGTTACCTCTACAGGATGTGCATCAAATAAAGTATCAATGGTGAATACTGATATATCAGCCTTTTCTGCATGTCCAACTAATTTAATATCATAACTTTCCCATTCCTTGTGATATAATTCAATTTTGTCACTTTCTTTTATTGTTTCAATAATATGTTTTGCTGTAACAAAATAACGCCTCTTATCAAAATCAATTGTAAAGCAAGTTCCTGCTAAACCATTAAACTTTAGATAATAAACCCTTGAAATTACATTTGTTGTTATCATTTATTCTTTAACCTTTTCTGAATCATCTCTTTTACTTCATCCCATGATATTAATTCCATCTCTCCGTTTTCAATTTTTTTCAAACGTTCTTCCAGTATTTCTTTTTGCCATTCGGGAATTTCCCTTTTCAATAAATCGTCATTAAGACTTTCCTTGATGGCATTCATTATGTTTAATTTATCTTCGTTTGGTAGATTGAGTATTTCATTTAATTTTTGTGGATCCATAAAATTAATTTTTATTGCTTAGTAAATTAATTATCATGAATGAAATTAACAACATTAATTAATTTTAACATTGAGTGTTTTGCTTTTTAAAGATTGGATAATAACAGAACTACAATAGCAAAAAAATAAGACAAAATACAAACTTGAAAAATCTATCAATAAAAAGCAGATTGCAATTAAAACTCTTTATTGGCTGCTGATAATTTTTCTTCCGATGAAATCAAAAAACCCGATCCGTATGCTGCCCTTAGATTTTGGGAGTTCCGAAATTTTAACATCGCACGATTATGCATTACAATAGGATCACAGATACAGGCAGTCATTGTAGGTTGGCAGATCTATGAGATCACAAAAGATCCGCTTTCATTAGGATTGATCGGACTTGCAGAGGCAATACCTTCAATAAGCGTTTTACTTTTTGCAGGACATATCACAGATTCAAACGACAGGAAGAAGATCGTTCTTGCATCTGTGTTCCTGATGACCTTCTGTTCTTTCTTACTCTTAATAATTTCGACTGACTCGGTAAGTGTATTTACATCCAATAAAGTAATTGCAATGTATTCGGCGATCTTTCTCAGCGGAATAGGAAGAGGTTTTTCAGCTCCATCATTCTTTGCTTTTGTATCGCAGCTTGTTCCAAAGGAAACTTTACCGAATGCTATCACGTGGAATACAACGACCTGGCAAACCGGAGCTGTAACCGGTCCGGCTATCGGAGGATTGCTTTATGGATTCATTGGACCAACGAATACTTATATCACTATTGTAATATTCTGGCTCATATCAATTTTCTTAATTCTGCCGATCAAAAATAAACCTGTCCCGGTTATTGAGGGTATTCAGAATTTAAAGGAAAGGTTAACAGCAGGTTTAAAATTTGTATTCAATAGAAAAATAATCTTAGGTGCGATTTCACTCGATCTGTTCGCAGTGCTCTTCGGCGGTGCTGTTGCTTTGCTTCCTATCTTCGCCGGAGAAATTTTATTTGTTGGACCGCAAGGTCTCGGAGTATTAAGAGCCGCTCCTTCAATAGGAGCTGTTATCATGGCTGTATATATGACGCGAAGGCCGTTCACAAAAAATGCAGGACGAAATTTACTCATAAGTGTTTTCGGATTCGGACTCTGCATAATTTGCTTCGGGCTGTCACGAAATTTTCTTTTATCAGTATTCATACTTGCGATAAGCGGAGGCTTCGACAGCGTCAGCGTTGTAATCCGCGCAACTATAATTCAGCTTATGACACCTGATAACATGAAAGGACGTGTGTCTGCTGTCAACAGCATTTTCATCGGCTCATCAAATGAAATAGGAGCATTCGAATCGGGAGTTGCAGCGAAGCTGTTGGGTACCGTTCCGGCTGTTATTCTCGGTGGAATGATGACGTTGCTGATCGCAGGTACTGTCAGCATAATTTCTCCTGCTCTACGAAAATTAAAACTATAAATTCTAAATTATACAAAATGGATTTCGGAAAAGTAGATGATCTTGATGAAATTGACCTCACTTTACCTGATGATCATCCCGATACGGAAAAGCTTTTCAAAAGCTTGAAGAAAAAAAAGAAACAACCGGAAGTTTATGTCGGCTGCGCTAAGTGGGGCATCAAGGAATGGGTCGGGAAACTTTATCCTCTGAAGACAAAGGAAAAAGAATTTCGTGCAAATTATCTGAAACAATTTAACTCGATCGAATTAAATCCAACTCACTACCGAATTCCAAGTGCCGGCACCATTAATGAATGGAAGACCGGTGCCGATAAAAATTTTAAGTTCTGTCCGAAGTTTTATCAAGGCATAAGTCATTTTGCAAGATTAAAAAACTGTGATGAACAGACAAAAAGATTTTATGATTCAATAAATAATTTTGGAAGTAATTTAGGTATATGTTTTTTACAAATGCCTCCGAATTATCCTCCGAAAAATTTTGAGTTTCTGCAATCATACTTAAGTAGCCTGCCAAAGAAACCCGAGGTTTGCCTTGAGCTTCGTCATCCCGGATGGTTCAATGATCAAAAGACCGGCGATGAACTTTATGCAATGCTTAAAAAAAATAAGATCGGTTTTGTGATTACTGACGCAGCAGGCAGAAGAGACGTTCTTCATATGCGGCTTTCAACTCCGACAGCATTTATCCGCTTTGTCGGCAACAGCCTTCATCCATCGGACTATAAAAGAATAGATGAGTGGGCTATCCGGATAAAGCACTGGCTTGAGTCGGGACTACAGACATTATATTTTATTATGCACATGCATGATGAAAGGAATTCACCTGAGCTTTGTGCTTATACGATCAAACAGATCAACAAACATTGTGAGTTGGACTTAAAGCCACCCGGACTCTTTAATGAAGACGCAAAGAAAAAATTAAAGGAATGAAATTAAATTTTAAGATAAGTAATAATTCTTATACAATTGAAACTTCCAAACCACTGGACATCTCAATCCCAATGATATTCAACGGACCTCAGCCAAATACTTATGATGTCAGTAAGGCTGAAGCGAAGGCTTATGAAACAGGAGATTTCATTGGAGACACAAGGCGCGGAGGCGGTTGCAATTTCGAAGAGTACAAACTTATCCCACATTGTAACGGAACTCATACAGAAGGCGTCGGACATATCTCGCTCGAGAGAATATCTATTCATGATATTTTAAAAGATTGTTTCGTTCCTTCGACTTTGATCAGTGTTCAGCCTGAAAAGGCTTTCGATACAAGTGATAGTTACATTCCTGTTAAAGAAGAGAATGATCTTTTGATTACTAAAGAAATTATTCAAGAAAAATTAAATGATGCCGATAAGGATTTCCTGGCAGGGTTTATTATCAGGACTCTTCCGAATAATGATTCGAAAAAATCGAGACAATATATGAAAGAGCTTCCATCTTTTTTTTCAATTGAGGCAATGGAATACATCGTTAGCCTTAATGTAAAACATTTACTGATGGACATTCCTTCAGTTGACAGAACCTTCGATGAAGGAAAGCTGACAGCTCATCATATTTTCTGGAATGTTCCGTTCGGATCACATGAGGTTGATAAAAAAAATCATTCGATGAAGACAATTACAGAAATGGTATATGCAGATAATGAGATCAAAGATGGAAAATATTTTATGAACATACAGATCCCGAATTTCACTGCGGATGCAGCTCCCAGTAGGGTTATCCTTTATGAAGTTCTTTGAGTGTACATAGTGAGTTGAGTGAGTTGAGTAGGTTAGTTATAGTTTTAGTTTAAAAATCTTGTTAATCCTGTTAATCCTTTAATCATGTTCAAAAGTCCAAAAGATCTTGATCTTTTTGATCCACTAAAACAGTACCGCGAAAAATTTTTTATTCCAAAGCAAAAGAACGGTGAAGATGTAATTTATCTTGCCGGAAATTCTTTAGGCTTGCAGCCGAAGACAGTCAGAGAGCATGTCGAACAGGAATTGCTTGACTGGGAAAAGATCGCTTTGGAAGGACATATCAGCGCGAAAAACCCGTGGCTTCCCTATCACGAATTTCTGACTGATCAGACAGCAAGACTTGTTGGTGCAAAGCCGGAAGAGGTTGTGAGCATGAACGCTCTCACTGTTAATCTTCATTTACTGTTTGTTTCCTTTTATCGTCCAACAAACAAGCGACATAGGATCTTAATTGAATCAAAAGCATTTCCATCTGATCATTATGCAGTTCAGTCACAAATCAGATTTCACGGTTTTGATGTTGAAACATCTCTTGTTGAAATGAAACCTCGCGGAGGCGAGGATACTATCAGGACAGAAGACATTGAAGAGCTTATAGAGCGTGAAGGTGATTCGATTGCACTGATCTGGTTTGCCGGAGTTAATTATTACAGCGGGCAGGCATTCGAGTTCGAAAGAATCACAAAAGCCGGACACAAGAAAGGCTGTGTAGTCGGATTTGATCTTGCACATGCGACAGGAAATCTTGTAATGAAACTTCATGAGTGGGAAATTGATTTTGCGGTCTGGTGCAATTACAAATATATGAATGCCGGTCCCGGAGCAATAGGCGGAGCATACGTTCACGAAAAGCATCTTAATGATCAGTCTCTTCCAAAATTTCTCGGCTGGTGGGGACATGATAAGGAAACAAGATTTCTGATGGATCATAAATATATCGCAATACCGACAGTAGAAAGCTGGCAGCTCAGCAATCCGCCGATTCTTCAGCTTGCATCATTAAAAGCATCACTTGATATTTTTGATTCAGCGGGAATAAACGAGCTCAGAAAAAAGAGTGAACAGCTTACATCATATCTCGAATATTTAATTAAAGAAAAAAATGATAACACAGTTGATATCATAACTCCGCAGAATATCAATGAACGCGGTTGCCAGTTATCTTTAAGAATTAAGACTAACGGCAAAGATCTTTATCAAAGACTTTTAAATGAAGGAGTGGTTTGTGACTGGAGAGAGCCGGATGTTATAAGAGTCGCACCGGTGCCGCTGTATAATTCGTTTGAAGACGTTTTTAATTTTACTAACATACTGTTCAAAAGATAATGTATCGAAATCTTGCAAAGTATTACGATAAAATTTATTCCGGGAAAAACTACCGCGCAGAAAGCAAAAAAATTCTTATCTTAATTAACAAGCATAAGAAAACAAACAACAACGACCTTCTTGACGCAGCCTGCGGAACCGGCAATCACACAGAGTATCTGAAGAAATATTGTAATGTTACAGGGCTGGATATCGATTCCTCAATGCTGAACATTGCAAAGAAAAAATTTCCGGATGTAAAATTTATCAAAGGTGATATGAGATCATTCAGGCTCAATAAAGAATTCGGAGCAATAGTTTGTCTCTTCAGCGCAATCGCGCATCTCACAACAAAATCAGATGTAGTAAAGGCAATTAAAAATTTTTCAAATCATCTTGTCACCGGAGGAGTGTTGATCATTGAGGGTTTTATAACACCCGATGCATTTAAGCCTGATATGGTCCACGACATTTATAAAAGTGATCCCGGTGAAAAAATTTACAGGATCAACATTACCAAAAGAAAAGGTAACATTGCAATAGTTGATTTTCATTTTCTGGTTGGAAATAAGAACGGCATAAAATACATCAAAGAAAATCATAAGCTCGCGATGTATGATCATAAATTTTTTCTCGAGGCAATGGAAGAAGGAAATCTTGAAGCATCATATATTGAGAACGGTCTTCTTCCCAACCGCGGACTATACATCGGGGTAAAAAAATAGTATTTCAGAATTTTGAAAGTGTATGAGCAAAGAAAATTCAAATAAGATAACCATCGTGGGTGCAGGACTGGCAGGTTCACTTTTATCAGTGTATCTTGCAAAAAGAGGTTTTGAAGTAAATGTTTATGAACGAAGACCTGACATGAGAAAGGAAGATACTGGAGCAGGCAAGTCAATCAATCTTGCACTTTCAACGAGAGGCATTCATGCTTTGAAGGAAGTAGGAATGTTTGATGAGATAAAAAAAATTGCGATCCCGATGTACGGAAGAATGATCCATCCGGTAAGTGGCGAACTTAATTTTCAAAGATATGGTAAAGATGATTCTGAATATATTAATTCTGTGTCAAGAGCTGAGCTGAATAAATCGTTGATGAACCTTGCGGAAGAGAATCCGAAAGTAAAAATATTTTTTAACGAAAGATGTAACGGCATTGATTTTAAGAATGCTGAAGTGAGTTTTCACAACGATAGAACAAATGAAGCATCTAAGATAAAATCGGATATTGTAATTGCGACCGACGGAGCAACGTCAGCGGTGAGAATGGAGATGCTTAAGATCCCGAGATTTAATTTTTCACAGCAGTATGAAAATTACGGTTACAAGGAGCTGACAATACCTGCCGGCAATGGCGGTAAATATTTAATGGAAAAGAATTCACTTCACATTTGGCCGCGCGGATCCTTCATGCTGATCGCATTGCCCAATCTCGACGGAAGCTACACCTGCACTTTGTTTCTTGCATATGATAAAGCTTTGGGCGGCGAGAACAGCTTTGAACATTTAGGTACAAAGGAAAGAGTAAAGGAATTTTTTGAAAAACAGTTTCCTGATGCAGCTAAGTTAATGCCGGATCTTTTAGATGACTACTTTCACAATCCCACAGGCAGCTTGATTACAATAAAATGTTTTCCGTGGATCGCCGAAGATAAAGTTGCTCTGCTGGGAGATGCAGCGCACGCGATTGTCCCATTCTTCGGACAGGGCATGAATGCTGCGTTTGAGGACTGCACGTATTTGGATGAGTGTGTTGAAAAATGTAAGAATGACTGGAAAAAAATATTTCATGAATATCAGAATCTAAGAAAGGATAATTCCGATGCGATCGCTGATCTGGCTCAGCAAAACTTTGTAGAGATGAGAGATCTTGTCGCTGATAAAAGATTTCAACTGAAGAAGAAGATTGAAGCAGTGCTGTACAAAAATTATCCGGAAAAATTCGTGCCAAAGTATTCCATGGTGACATTTCACAGAATACCATATTCAATTGCACTTGAAAGAGGAAATATACAGGACAACATACTTACGGAACTCACAGAAGACGTTGACGACATCAAGGATGTTGATCTGAAGAAAGCTGAAAGGCTGATCAATGATAATCTTGATAATTATTTTTCACTGATAGAGTATTTCGATAATGACGTAAGCAGTTAATTGCAATTAATTGCAGATTGCCATTTAAAAAAAGAACTAATTAAAGTAAATTAGTGAAAAGAAGCGAATCTAGTCTATGTTTGAGACATTTGTTCTCGGCAAGATCCAGGCTGAGAATATCATTGTAAATAATTTTTGGGAAAAGATACTTTCAGGCGACAAGCTGCTGAAGGAAGCTGTGGTAAGCAGCAATTTATCTGACTTCACAAAGGCATACATCATTAACGATCTGAGCGAGGAAGTTGATAAAGAAGAGCTCAAGTCGAGAATTGAAAAATCCAACAAGCTATATTTCAATTATACCATCAGACCCAAGTGGACCTTACTGACATTTCTCTTTAATAATTTTGAATCAAGACCGCCCGGCGAGATCACAAAAAAGCTTAAGACATTTCCTTTCTATAATTATTATGCAGATGCAATAAATGATTTTATAAAAGAGAACTCTCAGATATTTTCGACAAAGGCTGAGATCACGGCTGTTATAGAGGAAACCAATAAAGCTATCTACGAAAAACTTACCACTGAAATAAATAATGTTAAGATCAGAAATTTCTTTCTTCAGATCTTTAAACTGAAGTATAGTGAAGAGAAATATAATCTCGAATCAACCATTCCATATTCATTTATAAAAATATTTCTTGATGATAAATCTTATCCGGCTCTTGAGAAAAAATTCAAAGCAATAAAAGATATAAATGATGAATATGAAATAAGTCTGATGGACATTACTAAGGTATTAACTGATAAGTATAGTGTCCCGGAAAAAATTGTAACACCGGAAAAAGAACCGGTTAAGCAAAATGTTAAGGAACCCAAAGTTATCCTGACGGCAACCTTTCCTCCTAAAGAAGATGTGAAAAAGAATGAACCGGAAAAATTTACTGAGAAAAAACCTGAGATCAAAAAAACCGAAGCAATGAAGATACCGGAGCCGGAAAAAATTTATTCAGAGCAGCTTCTGAAAGCGGACAAAGAACTGGCTGAATCAGGTGTGGATAAACCGACGGTTGTATCAACAAGCTATGATGTTAAAGATCTGTTCAATGAAAAGCAGCTCGAAAAAGTTACGGATAAAGTTTACAATTCAGATCTGATCTACAGAGAAAAGTCTTTTACAAAGCTGAACCATTACAAGACATGGTTTGAGGCTTCAAATCATCTGAAAGATATTTTTGTAATAAACAATGTGGACATATACAACAAGGATGTAATTTCATTCATAAATATTTTAAACGAGTTCTTTCAAAACAGGGAGTAAAATTGTTTTTAGATTATGCAAAGATATATATAAAGTCCGGTGCCGGCGGTAACGGCTGCGTAAGTTTTCGCAGGGAAAAATATGTACCAAAGGGCGGACCAAACGGAGGTGACGGCGGAAAAGGCGGCGACATAATTTTCAAGGCGACATCACAATTATCAACTCTTGTAGACTTCAGGTATAAAGCACATCATACAGCTGAACCCGGAGCACACGGACAGGGCGGACTTAAGACCGGTGCCGGAGGCAAGGACGAGGTAATCTTAGTGCCGAGAGGAAGCATCATTAAAGATTTTGAATCCGGAGAAGTACTGGCTGAACTTTTAAATGACGGTCAGGAAGCCATCCTGCTTCACGGAGGACGCGGCGGTAAGGGAAATAATCATTTTAAAAACTCTACCAATCAGGCTCCACGAACTGCACAAAAGGGAGAAGTGAGTCAGGAAGCAACTGTTCTGATTGAACTTAAGCTTATCGCAGATGTCGGACTTGTTGGATTTCCGAACGCGGGTAAATCAACATTGATCTCAAAAATTTCAGATGCCAAGCCAAAGATAGCTGATTATCCATTCACAACATTAATACCGAATCTTGGAATTGTAAAATACAAAGAATATGATTCGTTCGTTGTCGCTGACATACCGGGAATAATAGAAGGAGCATCAAGCGGAAAAGGTTTGGGGATCAGATTCCTGAAACATATAGAAAGAACACGGATACTTTTATTTCTTATAGATTCAACAAAGCTTGATGATGAAGATACAAAAAAGGAGATACTGAAAGATTACGATACACTTTTGAATGAACTAATAAATTATGAAGCCAATTTACTCGACAAGCCAAGAATAGTCTGCTTCACAAAAATTGATGCGATCAGCGACAAGTTAAAGGTGAAAATTCAAAAGCTCAAAATGAAAGAGCCAAAAATTTTGATATCATCTGTTACAGGGGAAAATCTTTCTGAGCTAAAAGATCTGTTATGGAAAAAGCTTGAGAAGCTGAAGGAAGAAGCGAGAAGGGAGATGGTTTAATGTGAGACGCTGCACGTCAGACGTCAAAGGTCAGACGTCAAACGTAAGACGTTAGATGCGAGACGCTAGACGTATCAGACGTCAAACGTCAGAGGTCAAACGATTGACAATTCACTATTGACAACTGACGATTCACGACTCACGATTCACGACTCACGATTCACGACTCACGATTCACGCTAACGATTCACGACTCACGTCACGCTAACGATTCACGACTCACGATTGACGACCCACGTCTCAACGATTCACCATTGACTATTAACTATTCACAAAAAATGAAAAAGCCCACAATATTAATTTCAAATGATGACGGTATCGAATCAGATGGCATCAGAGCATTATGGAGAGAGATAAGAAAATTTGCTGACGTATATGTGGTTGCTCCTCACACACAGCAGAGTGCTGTAGGACATTCGATAACAGTTGCTAACCCGATAAGGGCAAGAAAAAATTTGATCGATAAGAATTTTTACGGTTATGCAGTGGAAGGTTCGCCTGCGGATTCGGTCAAGCTTGCGATCAGGAATTTATTGAAAGGAAAAAAAATCGATCTGCTTATTTCAGGGATCAATCACGGTGCGAATACATCAGTGAACATAATTTATTCCGGAACTGTATCAGCTGCTACCGAAGGCACAATACTTGGAATTCCTTCAATTGCAGTATCACTCACAAGTTTTACATACAATGATTTTTCATTCGCAGCAAAGTTCTCAGCAAAGATTGCAAAGCATGTATTGAAAAATGGCCTTCCGAAAGGTACGCTGTTGAATGTGAATATACCTGCTGTCCCGGAGAACAAGATCAAAGGTGTGATAGTAACGAAGCAAGGAAAGTCTTTCTGGGATGATTATTATGAATCGCGAATTGATCCGAATAGAAGAGAATATTTCTGGCTTACGGGAAAAATGAAATTGCTAGATGACACAAATGAGTTTGATGAGATAGCAGTTAAAGAAAATTACGTTTCAGTAACTCCAATTCATTATGATCTGACAAATTATGAAATGATGGAAGAGATAAAGAAATGGAATATAAAAAAATAGCCTGACAGGTTTTACCTGCCAGGCATTAAGATCATTTTTTATTGATTTGTGATTTGATCCATTCTGTTGTAACAGACTTTGGTCTTATGATCGGTGCAGACATTGCACGTGCAAGTATAACCTGAGCTGAAAACCCTAGTATCCTCGACACTCCAAAGAATACCGTATAGAATTCATATTCCTTAACTCCGTAGTGATACAGCATTGCTCCGCTGATTGCATCTACATTCGGCCATGGATCTTTTGCCTTACCTTGTTCAACTAAAAGCTTTGGCACGATTTCAAAGATCTGTTTGACCATTGTATATATCTCATCTTCCGGCATTGTCTTTTTTCCAAAATCAAGAAATGCTGTGAACCTTGGATCCGTAATTCTCAGAACAGGATGTCCGTACCCTGCTACAACTCTTCCGGTATCAAGAAGATTTTTACAGTATGCTCTGACTTCTTCATCTGTCGGAGAATGACCGATCTCTTCACGCATCTTTACAATGAACTTCAGGCATTCCTGATTTGCTAATCCGTGCAACGGTCCGGCTAGAGCATTCAATGCTCCGCTGAATGCATAGTATGCATCGGATAACGTTGATGAGATAACAAGATTTGTGAACGCGCTCGCATTGCCGCCTTCGTGATCGCTGTGAAGAACCATATAAAGCTGCATTAGCTTTGCAAATGTGCCATCATCATCTTTCACTCCGAGCATCTTTGCAAAGTTAGCTGCCCAGTCAAGATTTTTATCAGGAGCGATCATATCACCCTTCTTAAATTTCTTTCTGTAAATGAATGCAGCGATCTGCGGAACACGCGCAATGATATTCATACAATCTTCGTACATTGGCTCCCATAATTTATCCTTTGCAGATCCTTTGTCATAAGCCTTTCTGAATTCGGAATCTTTTTCCATTGCCAGAATAGCAGTGCTGAACATCACCATAGGATGAGAATCTTCAGGCATTGCGTTCAGAATATCCCACACATAGGAAGGTACATCACCTCTAGAGCTAAGATCATTTTGAATGTCTTTTAATGCTTTTTTATCCGGAAGTTCGCCTGTAAGCAGAAGATAAAATATCTCTTCCGGTAATTTTTCAGTAAGCTCCAGAATCGGAATGCCTCTGATGATAAGGCCGGTATCAAGTCCCACGGAAGAAGTATCACAAACTAAGCCTTTGATCCCTCTCATACCGCCGAAAAGCTGGTCAATTATAACCTGATCAATGGTCATATTGCCATTGGCTTTTATAATTGATTTCGCTTCTTCTCTCAAGCCCGGTATTTGTAAGGAAAGTTTTTCTTTTAAGATTTTTGACATGTATTTTTATGAAAAATTTATTAACAATATGTAATATAATTCATTTAGTTTTAAGTAAAAAGTTATGAAATCATACTGAGAGCAGATTGAGTTCTAACCACAAAGACTCAAAGGCACAAAGATGTTTCAAAATTCCCATTCCTTACAATAATATTCAAACAGCAAGAGCAAAGCATTAATAAATATTATAAACGAACTCATGAAAAATTTTTTCTTCTTCGTGACTTAGTGCCTTAGTGTTAAGAAAAAAATCAGAAGGCGGTATTGTATTTTAAAATTGAATTACACTCTTATTAATGGTAATTTCAGCCTGTTAAAAAAAATAATTTGAAGATAACGTATCACGGACATTCCTTTCTCGAGATTCAATCTAATAGAAAGATAATTTATATAGATCCTTTCATAGATGGAAATTCTCAATGTGACATTAAGGTGGAAGAGGCAAAATGTGATTACATTATTCTATCACACGGACATAGTGATCATTTTGGAAGCACAATTGAAATAGCTAAAGCAAACGACAGCACTGTGATCGGGATTGTAGAACTGACCGATTATCTATGGACCAAAAAACTTAAAGTTCATGGAATGAGCCTGGGAGGAGCATTCAATTTCCCCTTCGGTAAGGTAAAGCTTACGCTTGCACATCATTCTTCTTCACTGCCTGACGGAACTTATGCGGGCAATCCCGCAGGCATTTTGATCAGTTCAGGTGGAAAGACAATTTATCACGCCGGTGATACTGCACTTTTTTATGACATGAAGCTGATCGGCGAGATGAATAAGATCGATGTTGCATTCCTTCCAATCGGAGATAATTATACTATGGGAATTGATGATGCTGTAAAAGCAGCTGAGTTTCTAAATGCAGATACTATCGTGCCCATGCATTACAATACTTTTGATGAGATAAAAGCTGATGCGAATGAGTTTAAACGAAAGATAGAATCCATCGGAAAGAAGTGTGTTGTGATGAATGCGGGAGAAGAACTAAGTGTGTAAAGTGCATTGAGTGTTGAGAAAGTTGAGTAAGTTGAGTGAGTTGAGTGAGTTGTGTAAGTAAATAAATGGACGTAAACATAATGCAACGTCTCGCGTCTAGCATCTCGCGTCTAGCATAAAAAAAATTTGACAAAAATAATTTCAATATCGAATCAGAAAGGTGGTGTAGGAAAGACTACAACTGCAATTAATCTTTCAGCTTCAGTAGCGGCTAATGATAAGAAGATCTTGCTGATCGATGCTGATCCTCAGGCTAATGCTACCTCAGGTCTCGGGCTTGAAGCTAAGATCGACGGGCTATCAACTTATGAGCTCTTCATTTCAAACAGGACTTTGGATGAATGTATCAAGACTACTCAGGTTAGCAATCTCGATGTTATTACTTCAAATATTAATCTTGTAGCTGCCGAACTAGAGCTGGTTGAAATTCCATCACGTGAGAGCGTTTTGAAAAATAAGATAATGAATTTTCTTTCCGCTGAGAATAATGCGGACAGGTACGATTATATTTTCATAGATTGTCCTCCTTCACTTGGTCTCATTACAGTCAACGCTCTTACTGCTGCGAATTCACTTCTCATACCTGTTCAGTGTGAATATTATGCTCTTGAAGGTCTGTCCCAACTGCTCAACACCATTAAAAATGTGAAAAATATTTTTAATCCATCGCTTAACATAGAAGGTTATCTTCTGACAATGTTTGACTCGCGTTTGAAATTATCAAATCAGATAGAGAGCGAGCTGCGGAAATTTTTTGGTGATAAAGTTTTTAAGACAAAAATATTCCGTAATGTAAAAATCGGAGAAGCACCAAGCTACGGTAAGCCTATAATAATGTATGATCCTACCTCCACAGGAGCAATGAATTACATAGAGCTTGGAAAAGAATTTTTGGTGAGGAACGGAGAAGTTGATTCACTTGAAGATCCTGACGGTCTGAAAAGTGATTTGAAAATAAATGAATCTTAATTTAAGCTTATGGATAACAAGACCTCAGTTTTAGGAAAGGGACTTTCGGCAATTTTTACCGAAAGAAATGTAGACATGAATGCTGTTGATGAAGCTGCAAAGGGTTCTGTAACTGAAATTAGTGTAAATAAAATAAAAGTAAATCCTTTACAGCCTAGAGAAGACTTCGATGAAGCCTTTCCAGCACATTGGGATCCTAAGCTTAGAATTCCACGTGGACAAGTTGTCGCG
>JADMIO011418036.1_pt1 | contig 19448 bp, 17 predicted proteins | sample 8958161 | NCBI WGS metagenome assembly JADMIO01 (sample SAMN16585339, study PRJNA669376) | soil metagenome | isolation source: Crop rotation soil | place: USA: Cullars Rotation, Alabama | collected 2011
GCCGCGACTTCAAGTCACGTGAATTCCAAGCTTCGGATCCCACTGTGCTGGAAAGGCGGGCGATCAGCTCGTCCAGGGCCTTGGTGACGATCGCCAGGTTGGCGCGGGTGACTGTTTCGTCCAGGCGGACGACCACGTCACCTCTTTGCACCTGCTGCCCGTCGCGAGCGCGGATCTCGCCGATGATTCCCCCGGTGGGGTGCTGCACCTTCTGTACGTTCATGTCGACGACCAGGACGCCTGCGGCAACCACTGCGCCTGCGATCTCAGTGGTGGTGGCCCATGCGCCGACGCCGCCGCCCAGCAGCGTTAGGAAGGCAAACCCGGCGCGTAGGTGCCGGCGTATTGCCACCCTCGGGTCCGCTATTGGAGAACTGGTCATGCAGGAACAACCCTGACCGGCGGCTGGTCCGGCGAAACCAGCTGCGTTCGCTTCAGCACCGTGTCCTTAGGCCCCATGGCGAGCACTTGCCCCTGGTGCAGCGCCATCACCAGATCCAGCGGCGCCAGTGTGCCGTGGCGGTGCGCGACGACGATGACGATGCCGCCGCGCCCCCGCACGCCCTGCATTGCGTGCAGCAGCGCACGCGTTCCCTCGACATCGAGATTCGCATCCGGTTCGTCGAGGACGACCAGGAAGGGGCTGCCGAACAGCGCCCGCGCCAAGCCTATGCGCTGACGCTGTCCCGCGGACAGCATGGCGCCGGAGGTCCCGATCTCGGTGTCGTAGCCGCGCGGCAAACCAACGATCAGGTCGTGCACGTCCGCCGCCCGCGCGGCAGATATGACTGCCTCCGCGTCCGCCGCCGGGTCGAAGCCGCAGATGTTCTGGGCGACCGTACCGCTCAACAGCTCCACGTCCTGCGGCAGGTAACCGATGTGGCGGCCGACTTCTTCGGGCGCCCATTGATCCAGCGCGGCGCCATCCAACCGCACCCTGCCTCGCGCCGGCAGCCAAGCCCCGACAAGCACGCGGGCGAGGGAGGACTTGCCCGATCCGCTGGGGCCGATGATGCCGAGGCCCTGCCCGCGGCTCAGCGCAAAGTTGACTTGCTGGACGATGACCTTCTGTTGGCCCGGAGCAACGATGAGCAGGTCTTCGGCCGACAACGTAGCAGCCGGGGCCGGCAGCGGGGTGCGCGTGCCCTGTGCGGGAATGAGCGCGAGTACTCTTTTCAACCGCGCCCAGCTCTGGCGCGCTGCCACGAACCCTCGCCAGTGGCCAATGGCGAGGTCAACCGGAGCCAGGGCCCGGGCAACCAGAATGGCCGAGGCGATGATGATGCCGCCGCTCGCCTCCTGTTGGATGACAAGGTAGGCGCCGACCCCCAGCACCAGCGACTGGAGCATCATGCGCAGCACCCGGGAGACAGCACCCAACCCGCCGCCGACGTCGTTGGCCTGCTGCTGCGCCGCGATGAATTCGCTGTTGGAGCGCTGCCATTGTTGTCCGAACCGCTGTGCAAGCCCCATGGCTGTCAGCACCTCGGCGTTGCGCCGGCTTGCCTCGGCCAGCCGATAGCGCGTCGCGCCGTGCTGGGTCGCATCCCTTGTCGGTCTGCGCGTCAGAAGATCCGTGAAGAGCGTGAAGGCGACGAGAAGCACGGCCCCGGCCAGCGCTGTGATGCCGAGCGACGTGTGGAAGGCAAACACGATGCCGAGATAGATCGGTAACCAGGGAAGGTCGAACACCACAGTGGGTCCGAGCCCAGAGATAAACGAGCGAATGCTGTCCAGGTCGCGCATCGTCTGAGGCTGTCGTGGTGCGAGCCTGCCCTGACCGGAAGACGCACAATGGCGTCGTAGACACGGCCGCTCAGCGCCGCATCGAGCGCCATGCCGATCCGACCCAGCAGGCGAACGCGGATGAGGTCCAGGCCGCCTTGCAGGAAGAACAGGACGACCACCAGCACGGCCAGGCCGACGAGGGTCGGCACGCTGCGGCTCGGCAGCACGCGGTCATAGACCTGGAGCATGAACATCGATCCTGTCAGCATCAGGATGTTGCTGACGGCACTGAACACCGCGATGCCAGCCAAGGCCGTGCGGCACGACCACAGGGCCTGTGCAAGTTCCCCACCCTGGGCTGCGCCCGTGGATGCATGTCCGGCTGCAGGCAACGGATCCACCGGCCCCCGCACTTTGAGGCGCGCGCGACCGGCCGTCAGGGACAGGGCGAATGACAAAAAGCTTGCGGCTGCTGCGGCGAGCCAGACGGGCGCGTGCAGCAAGCCGTGGGCGATCGTACTGGCCCAGGAGTGCGGATTTGCCTGCGCATACTGCTGCATCCATCGCGCACTCTCGGCATGCACCGCCTGCCACACATCCAGCATCGTCGCAAATGTGAGGCCCATGCGCGCATCGAGGCTGTGCCTGATGTCTGCTACGATAGTCGCGCACGCTGCGACCAGAAGTATGCCGCACAGGATCCGCAAAGTAGTCATGGTCAGCCGAGCGCTTTCGTTTGCCTAGTGCAGCAGCCAGCCCGGCGGACCCACATTGAAATCGCCGATCACCCATTTCGAGGGGTCGTTGACATCGGGAGTTGCAGCGTCGGTGACCGCGATCAGCAGATGATCGGGTGCGCCGGAGCCTACCTGGAAGCTGGTCTGCCCGAACTGTTGCTGGTTGAGCAGCCTGAGCATGCTGGAAGGCAGGGGCTGTCCGGCGACACTGAAGCTGCCATTGCCGGCGGTGAAGTCGACAATTGCGTAAGTGAGCGGGTCGGAATCGGTGGCGCTGAACAGTTCGGATAGCTGGAACACTTGGTTCTGCGAGGTCGCCTGCACTGTGTTGCCAAGGGGCATACTCACTTGCGGAGGGAAGTTGGGAGGCGCAATGACATTGAAGTCCTGGGTCACCCACCCGGAGGAGCTGAGGGTAGCGCCGGGCGTGTCGTTGACACCGAACCGCAGGTGGTCGGTGCTGCCATTGAGGCCGGCCTGGAAGGTGGTTTGCGCCAGCTGCGCGGCGTTGAGCAGCGCAACGTTGCCACTCATCGGCTGGCCGTTGATGTTGAAATGGCCGCTGCTGGCATCAGGTGAGAAATCCACCACGGCGTAGGTCAGCGTGTCGCCGTCGGAATCGCTGGCGTTCACCAGCTGTGACATCTGGTAGATTTGGTTCTGGGAGGCTGCTGGCACGTTGGTTCCGATGATCAGGTTGATCGTCGGTGTGTGGTTTTGAGGCGCACTGACATTGAAGTCCTGGGTCACCCACCCCGAGGAGCCGAGGGTAGCGCCGGGCGTGTCGTTGACACCGAAGCGCAGATGGTCGGTGGCGCCATTGGCACCTGCCTGGAAAGTGGTCTGCGCCAGCTGCGCTGCCGTGAGCAGCGCGACATTGCCCGACATGGGCTGGCCGTTGATATTGAAGTGCCCGCTGTTGCCCTCAGGCGAGAAGTCCACCACCGCGTAGGTCAAGGTGTCGCCGTTGAGATCGCTTGCCGAAGCTAGTTGCGACAGCGGGAAAACTTGGCCCTGAGAGGTCGCCTGTACGCTCGACCCGGCAACAAGAGAGATCGTCGGAGGGAAGTTGGGAGGCGCAATGACATTGAAGTCCTGGGTCACCCACCCGGCGGAGCTGAGGGTAGCGCCGGGCGTGTCGTTGACACCGAACCGCAGGTGGTCGGTGCTGCCATTGAGGCCGGCCTGGAAGGTGGTTTGCGCCAGCTGCGCGGCGTTGAGCAGCGCAACGTTGCCACTCATCGGCTGGCCGTTGATGTTGAAATGGCCGCTGCTGGCATCAGGTGAGAAATCCACCACGGCGTAGGTCAGCGTGTCGCCGTCGGAATCGCTGGCGTTCACCAGCTGTGACATCTGGTAGATTTGGTTCTGGGAGGCTGCTGGCACGTTGGTTCCGATGATCAGGTTGATCGTCGGTGTGTGGTTTTGAGGCGCACTGACATTGAAGTCCTGGGTCACCCACCCCGAGGAGCCGAGGGTAGCGCCGGGCGTGTCGTTGACACCGAAGCGCAGATGGTCGGTGGCGCCATTGGCACCTGCCTGGAAAGTGGTCTGCGCCAGCTGCGCTGCCGTGAGCAGCGCGACATTGCCCGACATGGGCTGGCCGTTGATGTTGAAGTGCCCGCTGTTGGCCTCAGGCGAGAAGTCCACCACCGCGTAGGTAAGTAAGTCACCATCGGAATCGCTGGCTGACGCCAACTGCGAGAGTTGGAACAACTGGCCCTGGGAGGTAGCCTGGATGTTGGGGCCTGCGACCAGCGAGATCGACGGGGCATGATTGATCGCAAGATTGACCGCCTGATCCGAGAATTGGAGAAACTCCACACCGGAAAGCAGATCCGTCCCTTCGGGTGAATTGGCGCGCAAATCGATGACCTGGAGCGAGCCGTCAACTTGTCTGGTAAGTTGATAGTCCGAACGCAGGCCCGCGGCGATAACTGTGTCCGTTCCCGCGCTGCCCAAAATGGAATCATTGTGCGAGGAGCCAGCAACCGAGCGAATGTTGGTCAAGGTGTCGGTGCCGCCATACCCATTGCTCGCGGCGCCGTGCATAAGGTCGATGAGAACCCCATTCGGGGAATTTACGTAGCTCACTACGGTGCCGCCATCACCAAAGAAGTAGTTATTGCCCACCCCGGCATACAGCAGCTGCGCTCCCGCGATGCCGCTCGACACCTGCCCGCCAAACGTTCCCGTCATTGCCACGTTTATGGGAATGGCCATCAACACGTCTGGAAACGGCCGGTTGGGATCGCTTACAAACAACCCGAATTGGTCAGAGGTAACGGCTGCTCCATTTTCTACATAAGTAACTAGACCTTGATCGACATCCCTTTGTGTAAAATGCGAATTGACCGGAAGGGGCGCGCCACCACGAGTAAGAACCCCGTTTTGCGGGGCGAACCAAACCGAATAGGTAATCTGGCTGTCGGAAAACTGGGGGGAGACGCGCGTCAACAGCCCACTGCCGATCACGGTTGTCTGGCCAATGGCTGCGGTCAGTGTTGGATGAGGGATCTGGCCGTCGGGAATGAACGTGCCCGCACTGAGCAACCCGCCGGCGTTGAGCACCACCGGCAGAGAGACGTTGGAGACAGTGTTATTTGCGTTGTCGCTTACTGAAAAGGTGATCGCGAACTCGTCCCCATAGTGGGCTCCGTTCTGCGAATGGCGAAAGAAGACTTGTCCGGAATTGAGTTCGGCCTGTGTGAATGTGCGTGGGGAGTTGTCTACCGGGCTAAACGTTCTGCCTATGAACGGAGTGAATGAGCTGCTTTCGGGATTGCCCCACTGGCCAATCAAAAAGCCGGCTGCCCCGGCCGGCATTCCGGTAACGGTGTACACGATATTGCTGGGGTCCACGCCGGGGTCGACAGCGGAAAACATATCCGCGCTCAGAAGCGTCACATACCCAGGCGTTTTCGTAAATGTCGAGAACGCGGGGGAATTTTGCAGCGGAAAACCGCCTTGCGAGCTAGAGTGCAGGAAAAACTGCCCGTTTGGATCGGTAAAAACTGGGCGGTCGACGCGAACTTGCAGATTGCCCTTCGGAATGACGTTGATGCCAAACGTATTCTGTCCGATCGCGCCGCCGGCGGCGTCAGAAACGGCAAAAGTGAAATTATCGGATCCGCTGATGTTGCTGTTGTTCTGATAAGAGATAAGCCCCAGATCTACCTGTTGTTGGGGACGTATACCTTTAACTAAACATACTTGAGCCATAATCCAGCGCTAGGTTTCTCACACTGAAAGGGAAAACCAATGCGCATCGATCTCACCGACACTGTCTTCCACGATGAGGACAAAGCCCGCGCCTACCTAGAAGCCCAGCGCTGGCCGGATGGCGTGTCGTGTCCATTCTGCGGTGGCCTGGATCGTGTCCAGGCGCTCAACAGTGAGGCGCACGGCGCTGGCTGGTATCACTGCAACGACTGCCGCAAGCTGTTCACCGTGCGCGTCGGCAGCGTCATGGAGCGCAGCCACATCCCGCTCGCCAAGTGGGCGCTGGTGTTCCATCTGATGGCCGCCAGCAAGAAGGGCGTATCGGCCAAGCAGGTCCAGCGTATGCTGGGGCTCACCTACAAGAGCGCTTGGTTCATGTGTCATCGCATCAGGGAGGCAATGTCTCCCGATGCAAAGGCTGGCCCATTGGGCGGTGCTGGCAAAGTTCTGGAAAGCGACGAAACCTTCGTCGGTGGTAAAAAGAAGAACGTGCATCGTGGCAAGCCCGAGCCCAAGAAGCATGCAGTGCATGCGCTTGTGGAGCGCGGCGGCAAGGTGCGCGCCAAGCATGTGCCAGACGTGACCGCCAAGACCTTGCGCGAAACTCTGCAAAAGCACGCCGATCCCAAATCGGCACTGCACACCGACGACAGCTTGGCGAACCTATCCATCGGCAAGGACTTCGCCGAGCACCGCAGCGTTGCCCACACCCTTGGCGAGTACGTTACCAAGGATGGGCAAGCCCACACTCAGACCGTCGAAAGTTTCTTCGCCATCATCAAACGCGGCGTGACCGGCAGCTTCCACGCTGTCAGCGAACAGCATTTGCCGCGCTATGTGGATGAATTTGCGTTCCGCTGGAACACTCGTTCGGCAATGGGCATTGAAGATGCCGAGCGCGCAAGCCGTATGATCAAGGGCGCTGTCGGCAAGCGCTTGACCTATCGGCCGACTGACGAGACCAAGAACCCGTAAACAGCTAGCGAGACGCCTATGGCACAAGAGGAAGGCGACGCCGCACAGGGAGCCGCAGAAGTAACGCCAGAGATGTTATTGGCCCTCAAGCCACGGTTTCTCGACGCATACGATGCTTGGCGCGATCACCTTGCTGACGATGACCTTAATGGCCTTCCTGTGGCACCGGGGACTGGGGATTGTTTATTTCAAGCGTTTTTGCAAAACCTTCGTTCAGAAGGGCGTTGAGGTCTTGCCCAAATAGCTGGAGCCAGCGCCCTCGCTCGAACAGCGTCGCCGTGCGCATGCTCTCTGGCTGTCCAGCCTTGGCGCTCAGGTTGACCAGCGTTGCAAAGTGGAGCCATTCTCCTCCATCTCCGCCCTCGTCGTCTGTCTGGGTGAGCACGGCGTGGGTTAATCGGTTGCGCAGCGGTATTATTGTCTGCTCGAAGTAGTTGAGGCGTAGCTTGATATGATGTCCCAGCGGGCGCTCTTTTAGCTTGCACGCCTTCCTAAGCCGCTCCACCTTGACGCGTGCATCCATCCCCCTCACGAGCAGGTCAAATCCTGCGGGCTCTCTTGTCTCAAGGACGAGTCCGAGCAGGTAGGTGATGTTGATTTCGACTAGCGCAAAGAAGTTCATGAAGTAGCCTGTGTGGAGGTAGATGTCGCGATTCGGCCCCTCGAACATGGCGTTTCTAATTGCCACAAGGTCACTCTCATCGTCGGCCATGACAAAACCACCCAAGAAGCAAGATCAATCCAAGATCCCAACCGAGCCCGGCGCCGACAAGCGCCTAGACAACATCCTCAAGAGGGCGCTGAACACGCCGCCCAAGCATAGCAAGACGCTCAATAGGAAGGTCGCAAGATCAAGCAAGCCGACCCGTTAGGCTCCGCCAGTTCCCTGCTCTGTAAGCAAGCGGTCGATTTCCACCGTGGCTGAGTGAACACTGGCGTGGGGTTTGTCGTCCCCTTCAACGTACCAATAGCCGCCCCTCATTTGAATGCGACGCCCCTTGTAGGTCGTTCCTTGGTTGAAATCGCTAATTGGCGGCGCACGCCGGAAAAGGCGGCCAACGCCATGACCTATCAGCGCCCAAACCATCAGTGCAATTCCGATAGCGACGCCGACCGTGATGTAGGTTGATAGATACGCGTACCGTGCCCAAAGCCCAGGCCACCACTGAACGGCCGTTCCGTAGGCAATCATTAGGGCCAACCAAACAACGGCCGAGCCCTTCGCAGCGCTGCCGAAGCTGGGCGCGAATGCTCCTGTAAGTATCGCAGCCAAAATTGCCGTGCCCTTCAAGAGCACGTCGATGTGTTCCACGGGCATGGTAGACCACCCCAAGAGATCAAAGAAATGCGTATCAATGCTTCTTACTGGCTGCGGAAGCTAGCAGATTGGCTAGATAGCCCGCCATCATCTCAAGGCCGGGTGCGGCTTTACTGGTCAGCGGCACCCGAACCCGACGAAAGTCGCCATCTAATTCTAGTAGAAGAACAACTTTGTCGCCCTCCAGGAACGCACTCACGTCCGAGACTGGCGGTAGTTCATATGGTCCGGGGCCATCCAATAGCAGTGTGGCTGGTCGAGGCCATTCGGCCTTGCGAGCAGCGGCTTTCTGATCAAGCCGCTTCAAAGCCTCTCGGTCATCGTCAGACATGCGATGCCACTCCAACATTCGTTGGGGAGCACGCTAGTCCGCCATCCTAGTTTAGTCAACGGTATACATCCCTGTTGTTGGGTGAAAGATTGTACGACATTAACTCCGCCGGCCAGTATCCGGCCGTGCGATCCACCACCAGTTACCGTGTAGATGACTTGCCAAGAATTCAGGCCGGCATCGGTCACATGCAGATTGCTGCTGGTGATCAACGCTGTCTGACCTTGGCCCACGGATAGGGCTGCGTTGGTATCGAGGGTCGGATGCGTGGTTGTCGGCGGCGTGTTGATCGAGATGTTGAACGTGGCGTTGGGAGTGCGATTCCCCGCTGGATCCGACACGAAATAAGTGAAGCTGTCGGACGGAGCAATCGAGCCGTTCTCTTGGTATTCGACGAGCCGGTTGTTGATATCCGCCTGAGTGAATTTGTTGACGATTGATCCGCCCTTGAGCAGGTAGCCATGGCTCGGAGTAGACACGATGGTGTAAGTCAGTTGTTCGGGCGTGTAGTGGGCTGAATTAGTGTCGATGACCTGCAGGTATGCGGACGTCAGGTCGGGATTGCTTCCCACACCCGTAACGAGTTGCTGTCCAGCGACAATTGTTGGAGGTGTGTGGTCGGTTGGGACGACTGCCTGAGGCGCGGACGGCGGAGCGGTCACGGTGACGACGAGGTCACCGGCTATGCTCTGGTTGCCCAGATCATCGAAGGCGATAACCGCAATTTCTGTGGTGCCCGAGTTGGAACCAGCGCTAAAAGTAGCCGTGGCGAACTGGGCGGGAGAGATGTTCGTCGCTGGGCTGCCCAGGGCGTGTGCTTGTCCGCCAACAATGATGCTGGCCGTCCCGCGAACGACGAAAGCAGTGTAGTGGTCGATATGATGGCTGCTTGCAGCTGGCACTTCAGATGCTGAAAACCAAGAACTCAACGGTGTGGCAGTGTTTGTAAGTGCCGTAGCGGCAGAAGGATTTGTCACCTTTGGGTATGATGGAAGGGAAGGGGTAGCCGCAACAACCGAGGCTTGAGCCACAGCTTGTTGAGCGAGTTCGGAATTAAATGGTGCTGCAATTATTGTAGCATGCTGCTGCGATATTGCGACGGGGCTATGCAGAAATTTATTTAAGTCCCCGGCGTAAATGTCAAGCGCATGAAATGTCGAGAATATAGTTTTGTAAGCGGTAAGAAACAGCGCGCCGAGTGTTAAATTTCCGACCAAGGGTGTGTAGGAAACAATTTGTGACGCGTTAGAGCCAATATAAGTTACTGGACCGTAGTGCGGGCCCATAATAAGTGTATAGTTATAAAATGGGTCAGGGCGCCCGTCATTAGCCGCATTTCCAATGGGGTCTAAATATTCTACATAGTTAACGAAATTGGTTGGGGCAACGCTTCCGGCGGCTGGAATCCCGGGGGCGCCAAATGTCATGCCTCCCGAAATAAAACTAAGGTTCGATGCGACGGCTTGGGCCTCTGCACCTCCTAAAGAATGACCAGCCACATAAATAGGTGCCGCGCTGTATAACTGATGCACCATGTTCGTAAAGGCGATGGCGTCAGCAAACGCCTTCGGCGCTAACCCTCGCTCCAAATCTTTGGAGGCTGCAACTGTACCGTTATAGTAGGCATCGCCATTGCCATCATAAACGCCTTCAAATGCAACTATAACATTGCCTTGTGTATCGGAGTAGGCTTGCGCATAGAATCCGTGAGCTTCATTTAGAGAAGCGATAGCGATACCGTTGAGGCCGGTCAGCGGTGTAAGAGCCCCTATGCTATGTGTGGTATCGAAATGAGTATAAACCGCGTTCGCTGCGTCAATAAATTCCTGTGTAAGATTGCTGACCGGCGTGCTCACTGTGTGGCTCCCATATATAAATCTTCCTAAATTCTCTTAGTTGGAGGGTGACGCGGACTTGTCATCTGGTGGAAACGACAAGCTTTGGATGCGCGGCTTGCCGTCTTCTCCAACAATCCGAGCTTTAATTTTGCGATGTTGCCATGCGCTTCCATTGAGCTGATTGAGCAATGGCCCCACAACCCGCGCATCCCCCACCGCATCCACCAGCCACAGAATATCGCCCGACTTCCACTCATCCGGCCGCAGCCGGATCGGCGCGGTGAGATTCTCCGACAACCGCTTGTCCACCTCGGGCGAGACGCTGGCCCACAGCGCGACGGCGACGGGGAAGCGCAGGCCGCCTTCCTTGGGGCCGGCTTCCGCCACGCTGAACTGGCCGGTGAGCAGGGGCGGCAGCACCAGCCATTCGAGGTCGGTCAGCGAGTAGTGCTTGTAGTGCGGCGAGCGCATCAGCACGCTGACGATCTGCGCGAATGCCAGCGACTGGCGGATAGCTACTGCGGCCTGGCGCTGCAGTTCTTCCGGAGCAGGAGCTGCAGCCGATGCAGAGGTTTGTGCACTTGTCGGCCGGGCATTGCTGCTTGGCGGAGCCGTCGGCGAGGCAGCGGCCTTTTGCTCCGCGCCGCCCTTGGCAGCCGACACCGCGGACGCCGGAACGGCCGGCTCCTTGGACTTCCTGGAGAACATTGCAACTCACCCCCGACCAACAAATCAACGCAACAATGCCGTGAGTATGCGCGGGGTAATTACGCCCATAGCTTTACGGGGGTCAACGCGGAAAACGACGGCTGCAGCCATTCCGACCAAGACCATTCGGTGTGATGAGGGTTGAACTCTCTGTTCGAGTTGATGTTTTTGCAACGGGCGAATAGGGGTTCACGGGCATCCGGCATGTAGTGCCGCATGAATCGCCCACTTATATAAGAGCATGTTCCTCTGCAAGTTGGTCCGCCAGCGGTGCGGCCAGCGCGCATCCGCATTGGATCGTTGATGCGGGCACGGGCGCCGCGGCAATGCTTGCCTCAATCCAGCCGTCTCCCGAGATCGGCGCGCTCGTTTTTGCAGAGCAGCCTTTCGCAGATGACCCTCAACCGGCTGCACGTGGCAGATCGTGCGCTGTATGCTCGTGGGGTTCAAACGGGGCGGCTGGCTCACTTGAAGGGGAGCGGGCGTGGAAGAGAAGCTGTTTGCGGGCCTCAAGGTCATCGACTGCGCGAGCTGGATTGCGGGCCCTGCTGCAGCCACCATTCTTTCCGACTTCGGCGCCGATGTCATAAAGATCGAGCCGCCGGGAGCGGGCGATCCCTGGCGGGCGTCCACGCCGGTGCCCGGCAAGGCGCTCGATCACTACTGGCAGTTGACCTCACGCAACAAGCGCGGGCTCGCCGTCGATCTCAAGCATGCCGACGGGCTAGCGGTGCTGCACCGCCTGCTCGCTTCGAGCGATGTGTTCGTCACCAATTTTCCGCTGCCGGTGCGCGAGCGCCTCAAAATCACTGCGCAGTATCTGCTGCCGCTCAACGCCCGGTTGATCTATGCCTCGTTCACGGCCTACGGCGAACTCGGCGAGGAAGCGGGCAGGACAGGCTTCGACTCTACTGCCTACTGGGCCCGCACGGGGTTAATGGACATGGTGCGTGCGACGCAGGACACCGAGCCCGCGCGTTCGGTGCCGGGCATGGGCGACCACCCCAGCGCCACCGCTCTCTACGCGGCGATCGTCACCGCGCTCTATCGCCGCGAGAAGACAGGCAGGGGCGGGCTTGTGCAATCGTCGCTGCTGCAGAACGGCCTATGGGCGAACGGCTGCTTCGTGCAGAGCGAACTTCTCGGCGAGCGCATCGCGCTGCGCCCACCAAGGTCCGGGGCGCCAAATCCGCTGGCCAATCACTACCGCTGCCGCGATGGGCGCTGGTTCATCATGGCCCTGTTCAACGAACAGCGGCAGCTCGCGGGCTTCCTGGAGGCGATCGGACGCAGTGATCTGGCCGGTGATGCGAGGTTTGCCACGGACACCGCGCGCAAGCGCAACGCCGCGGCCCTTGTGGCCATCCTCGACGAGGTGTTCGCGCAACGCGATCTCGACGACTGGTACCGCATCCTGGATGACGCCGGAGTGACGTTCGGGGCGGTGGGCGCGACCGGCGAGGCTGCTCGCGATGTGCAGGCTAGGCAGATCGGCGCACTGGTGCCTTTCGCCGATGGGCGGGATCACACCGTCTCCAGCCCTTTCCACATACAGGGCGAAACGAAAGAGTCGCCGCGCCGGGCTCCGTCTATCGGCCAGCACACCGATGAGGTGCTGGAGGAGGCGGGCTATTCCAAGGGCGATATCGCGCGCTTGCGCGAACTCAAGGTGATTGCGTAAGGCGATTGCGTGACCGGGCCGCCGGATTCTTACCAGCGGTGATGCCGGTGGCGGTGTCGCCAGGAGCGTGCCCGCGCGTAGTAGCCGGGGCGCCAATAGCCATAGGCGCCGTCATACCACGCATCGCTCCAGGCATAGGGCGCATAGATGCGGCGTGGCGCGTAGGCGATCTCTGGTTCTTCGTAATAGTAGTGGTGCTCGATGATCCGTCGCTCCACTACCACTGGCGGCGCTGGACGCTCGATGTAGACGCGCTTCTCCCTGTAAACAGGCCCATCGAGATCGGCGGCGACTGCCGGCAAAGCGACAACAATCAAGCCCGCTAATGATAGCGCCAGTCGCTTCATGACATACCTTTGCTGCTGGGGCAGGGTTGCGCGAGGCCAAAGCATCATGCCGTAGCCAGGCTCGGCTGCTCGGGCCGGCCGCGGATGTCGAAGAACAGCGCCTGGCTTATCACCGCCTTCACGTTCTCCGGATGGAACGGCTTGGTGATCAGGAATGTCGGCTCGGGGCGCGTGCCGGTGAGCAGGCGCTGCGGGTAGGCGGTCACAAAAATCACCGGCAGCGAGAACGTGCGCAGGATCTCGTTGACCGCGTCGAGGCCAGAGCTGCCGTCGGCAAGATGGATGTCGGCAAGCACCAGTCCCGGCCGCAGCCGGTGCACGGCATCGACCGCCTGATCTGCGGTGCGGGCGATCTTCACCACCTTGTGGCCGAGATCGGTCACCAGTTGCTCCAGGTCGAGCGCGATCAGGGGTTCGTCCTCGATGATGACGACTGTTGTCGCCATCTGCTTGGCGATTTCCCGGCCGGCTTCATCAATCAGGCCCTGCAACTCCGCGTCGCTGACGTCCATGATCAGGGCGGCGTCGTGCGGCTGGAACTCTTCCACTGCCACCAGCAGGAACGCCTGCCGGGCCTTGGGCGCCAGGATTTCGAGATTGCGCTTCACCGCGTCGAGCGCAGGGTGGCGCGTTCCCTCCGGCTCCTTCTGGGTGTTGATCGAGATGGAATTAACGATCTTGAGAAAGGTGCGATAAAGCGCCACGCGGGGGGGCAGTTCCGCCGAGAAAATCCCGGGATCGGCCAGGATCGCCTCCAAGGTGGAAACGACATAGGCGTCACCGCTTTTCTGGCTGCCCGTCACCGAGCGAGCAAAACGCCTTAGGTAAGGCAGATGCGCCGTTACCCTTTCCGCAATGGACATAAGTTCTCCCTCCGTTTCTGTGGCAAAGCTCTTGCCGACCCAGCAAACGAACGTTTCGGCTAGCAGGGAGTTCCCATGGGTGGAACTTTTTTGTGGCCGCCACGTTTTCCACCAAGCAACCGGCCCAAGGAACCTGAACAAGAAGGGGGAGGTGATGGTGGGAATTCCCGGCTCAGCAGAACACGCAAACATGCAGCAACCCAACGAGACACCGCTAGGGCCGCCGGCTAGTGCATCCAACGCCCCGGCTGCAAAGCATCTTTACATCGTTCACAGCGTTGCAATCCCCTCGTGTCCGCCGCGTGACAGGTCTCAACCTTTGGTGCAATCGAGGCCAGTTGCCGTTCCTCGCCCAACAAAGGCGGACGCCATGCTGGACCGAGCACTGCAATGCCATATCGGCCGGATGCTACGCGACGTGTTTGCGGACGCCGCCGAAGAAGCCGTGCCGGAACGATTTATCAAACTCTTGGAAGCTCTTGGCGCCAAGGAGAAACAGTCGTGAGCGAAGTGTCCGCCTCCCTCAAGCAGGCCATGCTGGGCCTGATCCCCAACCTTCGCGCCTTCGCTGTGTCTCTGTGCGGCGACATGGAGCGGGCTGATGATCTCGTCCAGGAAACGCTGCTGAAGGCGTGGAATCATTTGGACAGCTTCCAGGAGGGCACCAACCTGCGCGCGTGGCTCTTCACTATCCTTCGCAATACGTACTTTTCAGAATGCCGTCGCCGCCGCCGGGAGGTGGAGGATCGCGACGGCAGCAAGGCTGCGGACCTTTCCGTGCACCCCGAGCAGTTGGGGCATCTCGACATGCAGGATTTTCGCCGGGCCCTGGATATTCTTCCGCTCGACCAGCGCGAGGCGCTCGTGCTGGTTGGTGCGGCCGGCTTCTCTTACGAGGAAGCCGCCGAAATTTCCGGCTGCGCCGTCGGCACCATCAAGAGTCGTGTCAATCGCGCGCGTTCCAAGCTGGCGAACGTGTTGAGCGTGGCCTCGCCGCACGAGTACGGCCCCGATGCGGCAACCGAGGCGATTGTGACGCGCACCGTCGGCGCATCGCGTTGAGGCAGCCGCGAACCGAGAAACATCAAGCCGTTTGGCTGGCTGGGGGACGGTGTTTTGCCTGCTGGTCGAAGAACAGGACTTGGCTGACGATCGCCTTGACCGCATCCTCGCGGAATGGCTTTGGAATGAGAAAGGTCGGCTCCGGGCCCAGCCCCGTAGTCAGCTTTTCGGGAAAGGCAGTCACGAACACCACCGGCACGCTGAAGCCTTGCAGAATGTCGTTCACAGCATCGAGACCCGAACTTCCGTCGGCGAGGCGAATATCGGCAATAACAAGGCCCGGCTTGTTTGCCTGTGCAGCCTCCAGTGCCGCCGTGTGCGTGCGCGCGATGGATGCAACCCTGTGACCAAGCGCTTCGAGAATCCGCTGCAGGTCCAGCGCGATAAGCGGCTCGTCCTCGATGATGAGCACGTCGGTCGCGATCTGCCGGCTGATTTCGGCGCCGGCCTCGCGCAGCAGGTCATCGATACGGCGTTCAGACATCTCCAGAATGCGGCCGGTTTCGGCTTGGCTGAAGCCCTCGACGGTCACCAGCAGAAAGGCATGCCTCCTTTCCGGGGTGAGCGCCGCCAGGGATCGCGCGGCCGTTTCACCCATCAGCCCGGGTTGCGGCCCCGACTCGCGATATCTGCGTGTGAACGTTCCCAGAAAGCACTGGTAGAGGCCTAACCGCGGTGGTAGCTCAGGAAAACACGACGGGTCGGCAGCTATCGTCTGCAGCACGCGCGCAACTGCGCCGTCGCCAGCTTTCCTGTCGCCGGTCAGGAGCCGTGCGAATCGGCGCAGCTGGGGCAGATGCGGTGCGATGCTTTCGGCCAACGACATCAGGCTATGTGCTCTCGGTGCAGGAAATCATCGTCTACGGCATCCAAGTACCCCGGACCCCAAATTCAAGTGTAGCACGCACATGAACGAGCAAAAATCTCCAGAAGGCACGCCGCCCCAGGCGCCGGAGACCGGCAAGAAGCCGGGCAAGGCCGACAAGGCGACTCAGTTGAACGAGCACATCGGCAAGGAACTGAGGGCGATGTTTGACGACGTGGTTGCCGAGCCTGTTCCCGATAGGTTCCGCCAACTTCTCGATGCACTTGAGAAAAAGCAACCAACGGACTGAAATCACAATTATTTTAGCACTCTAAAAATGGAACTCAGCGCGCACCAAATGGCTTTTGCAAGAAGTCGTTAAGCTTCACAGAAGAGAGCGTGTGCGTCATGAGCATCTGGAACACGGTTCGCGCCGAGTTGCGTGAGGTCGCCTGGCTGGCGTCGGTGGTGGGTGGCCTGTCGGCAGCCGGGGTTGGCTTGGCGGTGCTGGTTGCCATCGCCTAGTGCGGCGAAGCCATGCGCTCTTTGTTTGCGGCAACCGGAACAAGTCCCCCGTTTCTGAGTTTTGTATTGCGACCGGCGCGCAGAACCCCCCTTCTGCTTCCCTCCCGCGCCAGTCGCGCTAGACCCGCGGTCCCCCCAAGCCGCGGGTCTTTCTTTTTTGGTCGTTAACCACGCCGCGCTAGCCTGCTGGCTTCTCCACCAGCGCAAGCAAAGCGCGGGACTGCCGGCCCGGCCTGTCATAGGATGGCGTTGCTGTGTCTCGTTGCGCGTAACAGGAATTTGACGCCATGGCACCCAGGCCGAACTGGAAGGGCTATCTCAAGCTTTCGCTCGTCTCTTGCCCGGTGGCTCTTTATCCCGCCACCACCACATCGGAGCGCGTCTCCTTCCGCACCCTGAACCGCGACACCGGCAACCGCGTGCGCCGGCAGTTCGTGGACGAGCAGAGCGGCGAGCCCGTCGAGACGGAAAATCAGATCAAGGGCTACGAAGTCGCCAAGGGCGAATTCATCCAGATCGAGGATGATGAGCTGAAGGCGGTACAGCTCGAGAGCAACCACACCATCGACATCGAGCGCTTCGTGCCGCGGGCCGACATCGACGAACTGTATATCGACACGCCCTATTATCTCGCACCCACTGACCGGGTGGGCGAGGAAGCGTTTGCCGTCATCCGCGACGCCATGCGCGCGGAAGAGATGGTGGGACTGGCGCGCGTCGTGCTGTTCCGGCGCGAGCGCATCGTCATGCTGGAGCCGCGCGACAAGGGCATCGTCGCCACCAGCCTGCACTACGCCAATGAGGTGCACGCAGCAGCCGGCTATTTCGACGAGATTCCTGACACCGAGCTGCCCAAGCAGATGCTCGAACTCGCCAAGCACATCATCGAGAAGATGACCGGCAAGTTCGAGCCGGAGCAGTTCGAGGATCGCTACGAGAACGCCTTGATCGAGCTGATCCGCTCCAAGCAGAAGGGCATGCCGGTGAAGCCGCAGCCGACGCATCGCCAGACCAACGTCATCAACCTGATGGATGCGCTGAAGCGCAGCGTAGAGGGCGTGAAGAGCGGCGGCGGTTCGGAGCGTGCGCCGGCAAAGAAGTCGACCAGCAAGGCACGCGCAACCCGCAGCAAGGGCAAGGCGCGCAAGGCCGGCTAGCATCCGGCACGCATGTCCCGGTCCAGCGCCCTTCGCGAGTACCACCAGAAGCGCAACTTCACGCGCACCAAGGAGCCGCGCGGCGTCCTGAAACGCCGGACGGGCGATTTGTTTGTCGTGCACAAGCACGCTGCGCGACGCCTGCATTATGATTTGCGGCTCGAGCTCGACGGCGTTCTGAAAAGCTGGGCTGTCACCAAGGGTCCGAGCGTGTCGCCGGCCGACAAGCGCCTGGCGGTGCGGGTCGAGGACCATCCGCTGGACTACGCGGAGTTCGAGGGGCGCATCCCCGAAGGCGAGTACGGTGCGGGCAGTATCATTGTTTGGGATCGCGGCCGCTGGTCTACGCCGGGCGATGCCAGGCAGCAGCTCGCCAAGGGGCACCTGACCATCGATCTGCAGGGGACCAAGCTCAAGGGCCGTTGGCACCTGGTGCACATGCGCGGGCGCGACAAGAGCGGCAAGGAGAACTGGCTGCTCATCAAGGCGGAGGACGAGTACTCCAGGGAGCAGGGCGGCGCCGAGCTGCTGGAGGCGCGGCCCAAGTCGATCAAGACCGGGCGCACGGTCGAGGCTGTGGCTGCCGCCGGGGTCAAAATCCGGCGCAAGCGCCTGCCTGCGAAGGCCGTGACCGCATCAAGAAAGCACACCAAAGCGCTCGCCTCGGCCCCAGCACGGTCCAATGCCGCAACGAAAGCGTCGGAGCCTTTGACCATCAAGGGCGCCAGGGCCGGAGCATTGCCCTCATTCGTCGACCCGCAGCTCGCGTCGCTTGCCGCCAAGCCGCCGTCCGGCGAGGGCTGGGTGCACGAGATCAAGTTCGACGGCTACCGGCTTCTCGGCCGCATCGATCGGGGCAAGGCCAAGCTCAAGACCCGCAGCGGCCTCGATTGGACAGAGAAGTTCTCCACGCTCAAGAAGGCTCTCGAAGCTCTGCCCGTAGTAACCGCCTTCCTGGACGGCGAGGTGGTGGTAGAGACCGACGCAGGCGTGCCGAGCTTTGCCGACCTGCAGGCGGATCTGAGCGCAAACCGCAGCGACCGGTTCCGCTACTACCTGTTCGACCTGCTGCACCTGGATGGCGCAGATCTGACGCGCGCACCGCTGGCGGAGCGCAAGGCCGCGCTGGCGCGGTTGCTTGTGGGGCAGCCGCCCGTCCTCACCTACAGCGAGCACTTTGAAGGCCGCGGCGACGTTGTGTTCGATCATGCCTGCCGCCTCGGCTTGGAAGGTATCGTCTCCAAGCTGAAGACCGCACCTTACCGCTCCGGCCGCTCCAAATCGTGGCTCAAGACGAAATGCGTCGATGACGAGGAATTCCTGATCATCGGCTACGTGCCCTCCACTACCCAGCGCAAAGTCGTCGGTGCGCTCGCGCTCGGCCACGTCGTGAAGGGCAGGCTGGTTTACGCCGGCCGAGTCGGTTCCGGCTTCTCCAACAAGGTGGCCGAAGACCTTTGGCGGCGGCTGGAGGAACTGCGCGTCGCCACGCCGGCGCTCGATGCAGGGTTGCCGGCCGACAGCAGGCGCAATGTGCGATGGGTGAAGCCGAAGCTGGTGGCAGACGTCGAGATCCGGGGCTGGACGGCCGACGGCATCGCTCGCCACGCCGTGTTCAAGGGGCTGCGGCACGACAAGGAGGCGGCCGAGGTCGTTCACAACGCGCCTGCCGCCAAGGCAAGGGCCGCGCCAGCGTTGCCCGTCAAGCTGACTCATCCCGATCGCGTGTTGTGGCCGGATTTGGGCGTCACCAAGCAGGGCTTGGCGGAGTTCTACGCGGAGTTGTGGCCGTGGATTGCGCCGCATGTCGTCAACCGGCCACTCTCCCTGGTGCGCTGCCCCGGTGGCGTGGAGGAGACGTGCTTCTTCCAGAAGCACGCATGGGCTGGCATCGGCGATCGTGTCATCCGCGCCAAGGACCCGGAGGACGGCGAGGAACTGCTCGCCATCAAGGATCTCGAGGGGCTGCTGTCGCTGGTGCAGGCATCCGTGCTCGAGCTGCATGTGTGGGGCAGCACGCTCGGCAACATCGAGAAGCCCGACGGCCTGACGTTCGATCTCGATCCTGACGCGGCGGTGGAGTGGCCAACTGTGGTCGCTTTCCAGCACATTGGGATCCTAAGCTTAGAATTCCACGTGGACAAGTTGTCG
>JADMIO010817200.1_pt1 | contig 19447 bp, 15 predicted proteins | sample 8958161 | NCBI WGS metagenome assembly JADMIO01 (sample SAMN16585339, study PRJNA669376) | soil metagenome | isolation source: Crop rotation soil | place: USA: Cullars Rotation, Alabama | collected 2011
CTTTCCCCGGCAAAGCCGCCGCCACTCGGCGCGCCGCCCGACAGGCTGTCGCGCATCGACGGACCGCTGGCGTAGGCCGGCTGATTGCGGCGCTGCCACCACGCCCAGGCAAGGCGAGCGACAAACACCACCAGCGCGATCTGGATCAGCAAGCCGAGGAACGAGGCGAAGCCGCCCATGCCGCCAAGGAAGCCGTGACCGAACAGCAAGCCGAACAGGCCGGCGCCGAGGAAGCCTGCGGCAAGACCGCCGAGCATGCCGCCGCCGAACAGACCGCCGCCCAGCAAGCCGGGCCGCGTGGTTTGACCGGCGAGCGTGCCGGAGCGCGAGGGCTGAGTCATGGTGCGCTCGATCGGCGCCGCGCGCGGCGCGGTGGTGGTCGCCGACGGCGCGGAGAACGTGCGGCCGCCACGGCTGCCGGAGCTGCCCGACATGCGGGCATCGGCGCTGACAACCGTCAACGAAACCACGGCCACGATGGCCAGAAGCGCAAGCAACCAGTGTCGGGTGCGCATGGTGTTTCCTCTGTCTTAGCCGGGAACGTCCGGCTCCGTTCGTTCCGCCATTATATCGGAATGCGAGAGCCCCCCGTGAAGGGGCGCTGCATATCGCCACATGGGGAATCTACCCCCGTACCAGCCGCCATTACCGGCCCAATGAGGCCTGAATCTCAGGCCTTGCCAGGCTGGCAAGACAGTCGCGGAAGGCCGGCAGCGCGTCCCGCAACCCCTTGAGCGGCAGCCGGACGTTGGTGCCCTCGGCGCGGATATCGAGGTGGTCGGACTTGGCGAGCTGGCCGAAATCGGTCCCGGCGCCAAGCGCGATGTCGATCAGGTCATTGCCCCGAACCGCGGCGGCAGGTTGCTGCTCGCTGCCATCACCCAGGGCGATTGTGACGGCGATATCGCGGCCGCCGGAGAACGACCATTCGGCCGCGCGTACGCGCAGGATGGCGAACTGATTGTCGGCGGAGATCATGAATTGCGGCTGGCCGGGTAAAGGCGCGGCGGCATCCGAGCGAAGCCCCATCACGCACTGGCTGACCTTGTCCTGCCCCATGCGCAACACCGCCCATTGGCCGGCAGGAGGAATGGAGAAGCCGCGCACCGGTCCCGCGGGCTGGGCCGACGCGGTGGTCACGGTGGCGATCGCGGCAAAGGCAAACAGAGCGGTGCGGATCATGGTAAACTCCCTCTGCATAACGCTTGGACGCGCCAGAGGGTTCGCCGGTTCAATCGGCGATACAGGCGATACAATTCTTCAAAGCAGTGGAACTACCGGACCTTGTGGCGATCCGACGACCAGTCGATCGCGGGCCGCGGGCCCGGTTCCTCGACCCAGTCGAGGTCCTCGGCCGCCGGGTTTTTGATCCCCGGCCGCCGCGCCCCGATCGAGCCGGTCGGCCCGTCTTCGCGGTGGGCGTCGCCGCGCCAGGCGAATGGATCGCTGCCGGGCTCGATCGGCGGATCGTAGCGCCGGGTCGGCGGCGGCTCGAACGACCGCGCCGCATAGCGCGGATTGGCGCGGGCGCGCGCTGCCACCACCTCGCCGTCCACCGCGCCGGGCTGGCAGATGCGCCGGCCGCTCGCCCGCCGCATCAGGTCCACGTGGATGTGGTTGTAGTGGTACTGGTTCGAGCCGGGCGCCAGCACCGTGGTGAACTGGTCACAGGCCGAGCCCTGCACGTCGCGGAGAAAGCCCTGCTCCTCCGGCGAGCCCTTCCAGCCGCCCTCCACTGTGATGCGGTGGCCGTCAGCCAATACGAAGGCCGCGATATCGAGCGCGTTGCCGAAGGCGTGCTCGGAGATGTGCGCGCCCGGCTGGCCGTTCATGCCGCGGCAGGAATAAGCAGAGATCTGCTTGATCTCGACCACCGGCTGGTTGAACCACTTGCGCGCCGCCGGTTGCACCGCATCGGCGAACCAGCGATCGAGCGCCGAGACGATCGGACAGGCGAGCGTCGCCGTCGGATGGACTTCGACCGGCGTGGCATACGCCACCTGCTGCTGCGCGGGCGGACCGAGCGGCGGCAGCGGCTGCGCGGTCTGCGGCGGCGCGGCCATCGGCGGGCGGGCGTATTGTTGCTGCGGCTGGTCGGGTTCTTCGGCCTGGATCACCGGCGGCGGCGAGCGGTAGGCCGGCGGCGGGCTATAGCTTGGCTGCCGCCCGTCGACGCGGCGCCAGTCAGCCGGCGCCTGCAGGTTGGACGGCGGCGCGCCGAGCTGCTGATACTGTTGCGGCGGATAGGCCTGTGCGCTGCCGGGCGCCTCGATCGACATCGGCGCGCCGGCCTGTGCGCGGGGTGAGTATTGCGGCTGCGGTGCATACTGCGGCTGCGATTGCAGCGGCGGAAGCTGCTGCTGCTGGATCGGGTAGCGCGGCTGTTGCTGCTGCACGCTGCTGCCGTTCGGCACCGACCCCGGCGGCCGCACCGGATCGTCGACATAGCCGAGCGCGGGCGCCTCGCCCAGCATCGAAACCTTCAGCGGGAAATCCGCCCCGCACATGCCGGGGCCGTCGATCGGGGTGATGCGGACGACGCCGGCGCCTTCCTTCACGGTGCCTGAATTGAGGCAGGCGACCTCCGCCTCGTGCCGCCACGGCTCGCGCTCGCCGCCATACTGCATAAAGCCGCGACCGCAGCCGGCCAGAGTCACCAGCACCGCCGAGCCCAACAAAAACCAACGCACGCCACGCGACGACATGGCGCGCAGAATGTGAGCAATCCCGTTAAGGACTGCTCAACGCTAAACGCGGTTTTATGGTGAACCAATCGTATATGCGGCCTTGATCCGCGCCGGTATTTCAGGCCAAAAACCTGCGGGGCTTTTCGGGATTTTCCGCATGTCGCACAAGGAACGGTTCATCCTCGGGGCCACCATGTCGTCGATGATGGTGTTCATGGTGACGCTGGTCGCAACCTATCTCAACCTCGGCCCTCGTCCCGATTTCATCGAGCAATGGGCCAAGGCCTACATCGTGGCGTGGCCGGTCGCGGCCTGCACCGCCTACCTGGTCATGCCGCTGGCGCGCCGCGTCACGGGGCGCATCGTCACCCGCATCGAGGGCAGCGCCTGATGCTGTCAGCCCTCGGCCTCGCCAGCGCCATCGAGGCGGGGGAACTCACGCCCGCGCGGGCACTCGATCTTTGCGCCGACGCAATTGCCAAGCGCGAGAGCGAGATCGGCGCCTTCGTGACCCTCGACCTCGAAGGCGCCCGCGCCGCAGCCGGACGCCCCGGCCTGAAGGACAAGCCGCTGCGTGGGCTTCCTGTCGCGCTGAAGGACATCTTCGACAGCGCCGACATGCCGACCGAATACGGCTCGCCGATCTATGCCGGGCATCGGCCCAAGGCGGATGCGTCGCTGGTGGCGATGATCCGCAGGAACGGCGGCACGCTGATCGGCAAGACCGTCACCACCGAGTTCGCCCATACCGATCCGGGCAAGACCAAGAACCCGCACAATCCCGCGCATACGCCGGGCGGCTCGTCGTCGGGCTCGGCAGCGGGCGTCGCGGCGGGCTTCTTCCCGGTGGCAACCGGCACCCAGACCGGCGGCTCGGTGATCCGGCCGGCGAGCTTCTGTGGCGTCGCCGGCTTCAAGCCGTCGTACCGGCTGCTTCCCAGCGTCGGGATGAAATGCGTGTCCTGGCATCTCGACACCGCGGGCCTGTTCGCGGCCTCGGTCGCCGACGTGGCGTTCGCGGCGGCCGCGATCAGCGACCGCGATCTCCGCGTCGACAAGATCCCGCCGTCGTCGCCGCGGATCGGCGTGCTGCGCGCCCAGCCTTGGCCCGCGGCGAGCGCTGACATGCTGGCCGCGCTCGACAAGGTCGCGCGCGCGGCGTCGGCCGCCAATGCCCGCGTCCGTGACATCCAGCTGCCCGCGGTGCTCGCTGCGGCGTTTCGCGCCCACGCCACCATCCAGGCCTACGAGGCGGCGCGTTCGCTCGCCTCCGAATACGAGCGTCACCGCGACAAGCTCGCCAACGGCGTTCTCGAGCTGGTCGAGCAGGGCTTTGCCATCAAGGCCGATGCCTATGACGACGCCCGGCGCACCGCGAGCCAGGCCCGGGGGGCGCTGTCGGACTTGATGGCCGACGTCGACGTGATCCTGTCGCCATCGGCTCCCGGCGCGGCGCCCAAGGGACTGGGCTCGACCGGCTCCTCGACCTTCAACCGGCTGTGGACCCTGATGGGGCCGCCGTGCGTCAACGTGCCAGGCATGGCCGACGCAGCCGGTCTGCCGCTCGGGATCCAGGTCATCGGCCGCTTCGGCCAGGACCGGGCGGCCCTGGAGGCGGCGCTTTTCGTCGAATCATTGGTGGCCCGGCGCGGCTGACGTAGCGGAACCCACACACTCGCTGTGGTTGTTATTGCCTAAAATATGCGCTTTCGCGTGCGCCGCCTCGAAAATGCGGGTTATTATCCTGTGGAAAACTTAACCTAGTTAGTTCAATGGCTTGTGTCGGAAATGTTCCCCCCGGAACGCTGCGGCAATGCACAACGTTTGTAACTTTGGTCGTAGGCCGGGTCTGGTAGACTCCGGTCGCAATGAAACTGAGGAGGCCTTCAAGGTGGACCTGACCTTGCGACTGAACGTACTGGCAGTCTGCGCCGCGATCGCTTTCGTGGGCGCTGTGCTGTTCGGGATGTTCTGAAGCTCTGGGATTCTCCCCTAAGACCACTCGCCGTTAAACGGCCAGACGAAGACCACCGGAGGGCGATCCCTCCGGTGTCTTGTTTTTGAGGTCTTACGCCGCAGCGTCCCGGGCCATTGCCCGCGGGTCGTAGTTCAGGATCGGAGCCAGCCACCGCTCGGCCTCGGCCACGCTCCAGCCCTTGCGGGCGGCGTAGTCCTCGATCTGGTCGCGCTCGATCTTGCCGACGCCGAAGAAATGGCTCTGCGGGTGGCTGAAGTAGAGCCCGCATACCGAGGCGCCCGGCCACATGGCGTAGCTCTCGGTGAGCTTCACCCCGATCCGCTCGCCGCCCAGCAACTTGAACAAGGTGCCCTTCTCGGTGTGATCGGGCTGCGCCGGATAGCCTGGCGCCGGCCGGATGCCGCGGTATTTTTCCGCGATCAGATCGGCGTTGCTCAATGTCTCGTCGGCGGCATAGCCCCAGAACTCCGTGCGCACCCTCTGGTGCAGGCGTTCGGCGAAGGCTTCGGCGAGGCGGTCGGCCAGTGCCTTGACCATGATCGAGGAGTAATCGTCGTTAGCGTTCTTGAAGCGATCGGCCACTTCGTCCTCGCCAATGCCTGCGGTCACCACGAAAGCGCCGACATGGTCGGCGCAGCCCGCCGGCGCGACGAAATCGGCCAGCGCCACATTGGCGCGGCCCTCGCGGTGCGAAAGCTGCTGGCGGATCGTGTGCAGGGTCGCGATCGGCCTGCCCCGCGCCTCATCGCCGAACACGGCAATGTCGTCGCCCTTTGAATTGGCCGGCCAGAAGCCGACGCAGGCGCGGGCCTTGAACCAGCCCTTGTCGACGATCTCCTTCAGCATCTTCTGCGCGTCGGCAAACAATGCGCGCGCCGCCTCGCCGACGACCTTGTCGTCGAGGATCGCCGGGTACTTGCCGGCGAGCTCCCAGGTCGAGAAGAACGGCGACCAGTCGATAAAGTCGATCAGCTCGGTGACCGAGACATCGTCGATCACCCGGCTGCCGATGAAGCTCGGCGCCGGCGGTGCATAGCCCGGCCATTCGAGCTTGAGCGCGTTGGCACGGGCGTCCTTCAGCGACAGCCGCTTCTTTTCGTCCTGGGCGCGCGCGTGGGCGGCGGCGATCTTGGCGTATTCCTGCCGCACGTCGCCGAAATACTTGTCGCGGCCGTCGCGGCTCATCAGCGCCGAGGCGACGCCGACCGCGCGGCTCGCATCCGTGACGTAGACGGTCTGGCCGCGCTTGTAGTTCGGGTTGATCTTCACCGCGGTGTGGACCCGGCTGGTGGTCGCGCCGCCGATCAGCAGCGGCAGGTCGAAATTCCGCCGTTCCATCTCGGCCGCGACATGGCACATCTCGTCGAGCGAGGGCGTGATCAGGCCGGACAGTCCGACGATGTCGCAGTTCTCTTTCTTTGCGGTCTCCAGGATTTTTTCCGCGGGCACCATAACGCCGAGATCGAGCACCTCGAAATTGTTGCACTGGAGCACGACGCCGACGATGTTCTTGCCGATGTCGTGGACGTCGCCCTTCACGGTAGCGAGCAGCACCTTGCCGGCGGTGCTTCTCTCGCTGCCGCCGCGCTCGGCCTTCTCCTTTTCCATGAACGGCATCAGGTGGGCGACCGCCTGCTTCATGACGCGGGCCGACTTCACCACCTGCGGCAGGAACATCTTGCCGGTGCCGAACAGGTCGCCGACCACGTTCATGCCGTCCATCAGCGGGCCTTCGATCACCGACAGCGGCCGATCGGCCGCGAGCCGCGCGGCTTCGGTGTCCTCGACGATGAAATCGGTGATGCCGTGGACCAGCGCATGCGACAACCGCTTCTCGACCGGCCATTCGCGCCACGCCAGATCAACGGCGGCCTTCTCCTTTCCGCCGCCCTGGAATTTCTGCGCCAGGCCGAGCAGATGCTCCGCGGCCTCGGGGCGCTTGTTCAGCACCACCTCTTCGCATGCGAGCCGCAATTCCGGTTCGAGATCGTCATAGACCGCGATCTGACCGGCGTTGACGATGCCCATGTCCATGCCGGCGTTGATGGCGTGATAGAGGAACACCGAGTGCATCGCCTCGCGCACCCGCTCGTTGCCTCTGAATGCAAACGACAGGTTCGACACGCCGCCCGAGACGTGGGCGCACGGGCAGCTCGCCCGGATCTGGCGGGCGCCCTCGATGAAGGCCGCGCCGTAGCCGTTGTGCTCCTCGATGCCGGTCGCCACCGCGAAGATGTTCGGATCGAAGATGATGTCCTGCGGCGGGAAGCCCACCTGGTTCACCAGGATGTCGTAGGCGCGCTTGCAGATCGAAACCTTGCGCTCGACGGTGTCGGCCTGACCCTGCTCGTCGAACGCCATCACCACCACGGCGGCGCCATAACGGCGCACCTTGCGAGCGTGCTTGATGAACTCGGCCTCGCCCTCCTTGAGCGAGATCGAATTGACCACCGGCTTGCCCTGGATGCATTTGAGGCCGGTCTCGATCACCGAGAATTTCGATGAGTCGACCATCACCGGCACGCGGGCGATGTCGGGCTCCGCCGCGATCAGGTTGAGGAAGGTCTTCATCGCCTCGGCCGAGTCGAGCAGGCCTTCGTCCATGTTGATGTCGATGATCTGCGCGCCGTTCTCGACCTGGTCGCGGGCGATCGCCAGCGCCGCGGTGTAGTCGCCGGCGGTGACCAGCTTGCGGAATTTCGCCGAGCCGGTGACGTTGGTGCGCTCGCCCACGTTCACGAACGGAATCTGCGGCGTGAGCGTGAACGGCTCCAGTCCCGACAGCCGCAGCATCGGCAGCGGCTCCGGGATCGGCCGCGGCTTTTTCCCGCGAACCGCTTCGGCGATGGCGTGGATGTGCTCCGGCGTGGTGCCGCAGCAGCCGCCGACGATGTTGACCAGGCCCGTATCGGCGAACTCGCCGAGGTGCTTCGCCATGTCCTGCGGCGACTCGTGGTAGTGGCCGAACTCGTTCGGCAGGCCGGCGTTCGGATAGGCGCAGATCAGCGTGTCGCAGACCCGCGCCATCTCGGCGATGTGAGCGCGCATCTGCTCGGCGCCGAGCGCGCAGTTCAGGCCGACCGACACCGGCGACGCATGCCGCACCGCGTTCCAGAACGCCTCCGGAGTTTGCCCGGACAACAGCCGCCCGGACCGGTCGGTGATGGTGCCGGAGATCATCACCGGCACGTCAAGCTCCCGCTCCTCGCACTGCTCGGCGATGGCGTAGATCGCAGCCTTGGCGTTCAGCGTGTCGAAGATCGTCTCGATCAGCAGCAGATCGGCGCCGCCGGTGAGCAAGCCACGCACCTGTTCGCCATACGCCTTGCGGAGCTGGTCGAAGGTGACCGCGCGAAAGCCGGGATTGGCGACGTCGGGCGAGATCGAGGCGGTGCGGTTGGTCGGCCCCAAGGCGCCCGCAACAAAACGCGGGCGGCCGTCCTCGCGTTCGGCCTTGGTCGCGGCCTCGCGCGCCAGCCGCGCGCCCTCGCAATTCAATTCATAGGCGATGTCCGACATGCCGTAGTCGGCCTGCGCAATCGAGGTCGACGAGAACGTGTTGGTCGACACGATATCGGCGCCGGCCTTGAAGTAGGCGTAGTGGATCTGCCGGATCGCGTCGGGCCGGCTGAGGTTGAGCAGATCGTTGTTGCCGCGCACCTCGCGGTTCCAGGCGTCGAAGCGGGCACCGCGATAGCCGGCCTCGTCGAGGCCCATCGCCTGGATCATGGTGCCCATCGCGCCGTCGAGCACCAGGATGCGCTCGGCTGCGATCCTCTTGAGCAAATCTCGGGCGGTGGTGTGGGACGTGTTGGGCATGAGGTCAGGCCGCTTGCTTGGTCGCGGGCCGAAGGCCCAGCAGATGGCAGATCGCGTAAACCAGATCGGCGCGGTTCATCGTGTAGAAGTGGAAATCGGTGACGCCCTGCTCGCGCAGCCCCATCACCTGCTCGGCGGCGACCGCGGCGGCGATCAGCTTTCGCGTCGCCACGTCGTCATCGAGCCCTTCGAAGCGGTCGGCCAGCCAGCGCGGCACGCTGGCGCCAGTGCGCTCGGCAAAGCTTTTCGTCTGCTTGAAGTTCTGCACCGGCAGGATGCCCGGCACGATCGGGATATAGATGCCGCGGGCGCGCACCTTGTCGAGGTAATCGAAGTAGCGATCGTTCTCGAAGAAAAATTGCGTCATCGCCCGCGTCGCGCCGGCATCGACCTTGGCTTTGAGCATGTCGATGTCGTCGGCGACCGTCGCACTGTCGGGGTGCTTCTCCGGATAGGCCGACACCGAAACCTCGATGTCGGCGATCCGCTTGATGCCGGCGACCAGATCGGCCGCGTTGGTGTAGCCTCCCGGATGCGGCGCGTATTTTGCCGCGACCCCCGCGGTGGGATCGCCGCGCAGCGCCACGATGTGGCGAACGCCAGCATCACGATAAGCCTCGACCACCGCATCGACCTCGGGCTTGGTCGCCGCGACGCAGGTCAGGTGCGCGGCCGGCGTCAGCGGTGTCTCGCTGACGATTCGGCGCACTGTCGAATGGGTGCGCTCGCGCGTCGAGCCGCCGGCGCCGTAGGTCACCGACACGAAGTTCGGCGACAACGGCGCGAGCCGCCCGATCGCCTCCCAGAGATTCTTCTCCATCTCGTCGGTCTTCGGCGGAAAGAACTCGAACGAGACGCGAATATCCTTGGCCATCACGCCACCTCGCGCACATCGTTGGCGATGCGGGCGCGTGTGTCGCGGCCGAGCCAGAGCGACACCGCGATCTTGCCGTCGGAACCCGGCTCCGGCGAAAGGCTGCGATGCATGGTGACGTCGAGGCCGGCGGCCGCCATCCATTGGCTCACCGCCTCGGCGGCAAAGCCGAGCCTCCGATGGGCGTGCTCCTCGCGCAGGAATTCCAGATCGTGCGGCGCGAAGTCGACCACCAGCAGGCGGCCGCCCGGCGCCAGCACACGGGCCGCTTCGCGCACCGCGCGCGCGCCATCGTCCAGGAAGTGCAGCACCTGATGGATGATGACCACGTCGAACGAATTGGCGGATACCGCAAGATCGTAGATGTCGCCCTGGCGCACGCTGCAATGGCGCAAGCCGGTGCGTTCGATCCGGGCTCGCGCCAGCAGCAGCATGTCGAGCGAAAGGTCGATGCCAAGCCCGCGATCCAATGTCGGGCCGAACATCTCCAGGATGCGTCCGGTGCCGGTGCCGAGATCGAGCAGCGAGCGGAACGGCCGGTCGGCCAGCGCGTCGCGGATCGCTGCTTCGACCGCCTCGTCGGTGACATGGAGCTTGCGGATGCGGTCCCACTGCGCGGCATGCGAGCGGAAATAGTCCTGCGCCGCGGCGGCGCGTGCGGTGCGTACCGCCGCCAGCCGGTCGCGGTCGCGGGCGACCATCGAGTCTTTTGGATTGAGCTGTGTCACGAGCGTGCGGGCGAACTCGGCGGCGCCTCCGGTCTCGGCCAGCCGGAAGAACGCCCAGGCGCCCTCGCGGAAACGCTCGACCAGACCGGCCTCGACCAGCAGCTTGAGATGGCGCGAGATGCGCGGCTGCGACTGGCGAAGAATTTGGGTGAGGTCCGACACCGTCAGTTCGGCTTCGCCAAGCAGCACCAGGATGCGCAGGCGCGTCTCTTCGCCGGCCGCCTTCAGCGCGGTGTTCAGGGCATCGAAAGGCAGGTGGGCAGAACCATTCATGGGATTTATCCCATCACATAAAGATATCTTTATACCGTTAAATAGGGCGGGATCAAGTCGGGGAAATCCCCGGGATCGAGTGGTGGTAAACTCAGCTCCGGAGCACCCTCATGACCGCCGAAACCCCCGTAAAATCCGCCGGAACCGACGAAAGCCACATCCGCCCAGGCGAGGTGCAGGTCCCGCTGCCGGACTACGCCGATGCCTCGCTCTATTTCATCGGCCGCATCCGCACGCCCTGGCAGAGCCGGAAGGAATGCCCGAAGAACGCCCGCACCTCGCGGGAGGCCGGGGTGGTCTGCACCGTCGAGGTCGATCCGCGCTGGATGAAGGCGCTGCCGGGGGTGGAGACCTGCTCCCACCTGATCCTGCTTTATTGGATGGACCGGGCCCGGCGCGACCTCGCGGTCCAGGTGCCGAAGCAATACAGCGAGGGCAAGCCTACCTTTTCGCTCCGCTCGCCGGTACGGCCCAACCCGATCGCATTGGCGGTGGTTGAGCTTCGCAAGGTCGAAGGCAACCGCCTGCACGTCGTCGGGGTCGATTGCCTCGACAACACCCCGCTGCTCGACATCAAGCCCTATTTCAGTTCCACCGACTCCATCCCCGACGCCCGGGTCGGCTGGCACGCGGATCGGAAGCCGGCCGAGACACAGAAGTAGGGCACGGCATTCCCCCCATCATCCCTCCCCGTCTTCGAGGAGGGTGGCCGAAGCGGAGGCGATAGCCGAGCGAGGCCGGGTGGGGAGACGTCGCAGCAGAACATCGGCCTCTCCCCACCCGGCGCCTTCGGCGCCACCCTCCCCCAAGGGGGAGGGATGCCCGCCGCACCGGCGATACCCACGATACACAGTCGTTCGAACCTTCCTCCGCCCGGCCCCGACCAATGGCTGAACCAAGGGGGAAGCCATGGTCCAATTCCGCGCCATTCTCGCCGCCGCAGCGTTTGCCGGCGTTGTCTCCACCTCCGCCGCGGCAGCGCCGCTGTCGCTGTTCCCGTTCGGCCAGCCCGAGGCCCCGCAGGCCACCTCCTATGCGCCGGTCGAGGTCGAGCAGGAGGCCACCGCCGAGCTGCCATCGAAATTCAAGCGCCAGGTCGTCAGCTATCCGACCCATGAGGCGCCGGGCACCGTCGTGATCGATACGCCCAACACCTTCCTCTACCTCGTGCTCGGCAACGGCCGCGCGCTCCGCTACGGCATCGGCGTCGGCCGCGAAGGCTTCACCTGGGCCGGCACCAAGACCGTCGAGAAGAAGGCCGAGTGGCCGGACTGGCATCCGCCGCAGGAGATGATCGAGCGCCAGCCCTATCTGCCGCGCTTCATGGCCGGCGGCCCCGGCAATCCGCTCGGCGCCCGCGCCATGTACCTGTCCGGCTCGGTCTACCGCATCCACGGCACCAACGCCCCCGACACCATCGGCAAGCGCGTGTCCTCGGGCTGCATCCGCCTGACCAACGAGGATGTCAGCGACCTTTATGAGCGTGTCACAGTCGGGGCTAAAGTTATCGTCCTGCCCATGGCCCCAACCCACGTTTCGGTGCGGACCGGTTTCAGCACCAATTGATTTCATTAAATTTCGAGTGGCGACGCGCGTCTGACGCCGGCCCGGTTGGCCGGCGTCACCTTTTCGTGAGCAGGGCCAACCGGGCGCGCGGCGCGGAACCGGAATCGCGGTGGCCCGTTATTGGCGCACGGGTGAGGGGTTGATGTCGGGAGAGTACAATGTCATCGACCAAAATCTGGCGCCTCGCCGCAACGGCGTTGGCTGCAACGATCCTGTCGGCCCCGGCCGTTAAGGCCGATCCGCTCGCCTGGAACGAGCCGGGCAATCCGTTCCAGAGCCTGTTCGGTCAGGTGGATCGCGGGGCCGCCCCGCAGGCGGTGCCCGATGAGGCTGTGACCGACGAGCAATCCGGCGTGACCGACCCGCGCTTCCGCCGCCAGGTGGTCGCCTACAACGGCAACGAGGCCGCTGGCACCATCGTGATCGATACGCCGCACACCTATCTCTATTACGTGCTCGGCCAAGGCCGCGCAGTCCGCTACGGCATCGGCGTCGGCCGCGATGGCTTCCGCTGGTCGGGCGTGCAGACTGTCGCCAACAAGCAGGAATGGCCGGACTGGCACCCGCCGGCGGCGATGATCGCGCGCCAGCCGTATCTGCCGCGCTTCATGGCCGGCGGCCCCGGCAATCCGCTCGGCGCCCGCGCCATGTATCTCGGCAACACCGAGTATCGCATCCACGGCACCAACGATCCGACCACGATCGGCAAGCGCGTCTCGTCGGGCTGCATCCGGTTGACCAACGAGGATGTCGAAGATCTCTACAACCGCGTCACCATCGGCACCAAGGTTGTGGTGCTGCCAGACGGTGGCTATCGCGCGGAGGCGTCAGTGCCGCGGCCGGTCCGGTATTCGGCGCCGGTTCGCCAGCAGCATGCCGCGCCGGTGGTGCACAGCTCGTACGTTGCCCCTTCGGCCCGCACCTATTCGACGGTTGCGCCGACGACCACGTACGCTGCGCCCGTTCAGCGCATCTCGCAGAACGACGAGGCGCCGCGCCCTCCGATGGCGATCCATCCGAACTGAGTAGTAGCAGTAGGCGTAAGTAAAGAACGGGGCGAGGCCACTGGACCTCGCCCTGTTCTTTTCGCTACATCGCGTCCCTGACATCAGAGGACGCGGACATGAAAATCGCAGCGATGGCGGCCGGCGCAGTCGGCGCTTATTTCGGTGGGCGCTTGCAGGCCGCGGGCAACGACGTGGCCTACATCGCGCGCCGCGCTCATCTCGACGCCCTGCGCAAGAACGGCCTGACCATCGAAAGCGTGCACGGCGACCTGCACCTGCCCAAGGTCAACGCCACCGACGATCCCAAGCAGGTCGGCCCGGTCGACGTTGTGCTGTTTGCGGTCAAGCTGTGGGACACCGAGACCGCGGCCGAACTGGCGAAGCCACTGGTTGGCCCCAACACCCGCGTTATCACCTTGCAGAACGGCGTCGACAGCTACGAGCGCGTCTCCGCGATCCTCGGCAAGGAGCAGACCTGCCCCGGCACCGCCTATATCGCCGCGGTGCTCGGCGGCCCGGGTGTGATGAAGCACACCTCGAAGTTCGCGACGATGCGGGTCGGCCGCATGGACGGCAAGCCGGATGCCAAGCTCGCCGCCTTCGTCGAGGCGGCCAAGGCCGCCAACATCGACATCCAGCCGCAGGACGACATGAACCGCGAGCGCTGGCAGAAGTTCATCTTCCTGTCGTCGATGGCCGGCGTGAACTGCATGACGCGCGAGCCGATCGGCAAGGTGTTGGCCGATCCCGACACGCGAAGGTTTTACCGGGCACTGATGGAAGAATGTCTCAAGGTCGGCCAGAAGGCCGGCGCCAAGGTGCCCGACTCGTGGGTCGACGACCGCATGACGTTCTCCGACAACGCCCCGCCCGGCATGAAGGCCTCGATGTTCCACGACCTCGAAGCCGGCAACCGGCTCGAGCTCGACTGGCTGACCGGCAAGGTGGTGTCGCTCGGCCACCAGCTCGGCGTGCCGGTGCCGGCCAGCGAAGCGGTCTACGCCGCCGTCAAGCTGCACCGCATGGGCGGCGGCTAATCAGACTCACGCGATCAGATAGATCGGGCTGGTCCAGGCCTGGTTGCCGTCGGCCTGCGTCACGCGAATGTAGACCGGAAGATCGGCGCTGCCGTTGTGCGTCACTGAGTGCTCCAGTGTGACGCGACGGCTCCAGTCGTGCTCCGGCAGGCGATAGACGCTGAGCCTGCGGCCCAATCCGCCGCCGTTGAAGGCGACGACGTTGTCGGCGAGCGTCGCCAGATCGATGTCGCCCGACACCACATTGGTATCGATCTTGATGCTGCCGGCCTGCGCCTGGTCGAGCCAGAGATCGACGCCGGCGAGGTTGCCGGTGGTGACCGAGGTCCAGGCCAGCGCGGCACCCGGCGCGGTTTCGGAAATTTTGCGCTCCGGATTGAGGAAGTTCACCGCGGCAAACCGAACGATGCGGTTGCCCGTGACAGTGAGCTTGCCCTGCCAGATGGTCTCGCGGCCGCGGCCGCGATACTCGGCGCCTTGCCACAGCACGCGCACGCGGCGTCCGAGATCGCCCGCGCCGAACGGCCGCACCGTATGCACCACTTCGCGGCCTTGCAGCACATCGACGCGCTCGACCGGCGCGGTGCCGATCACCTCCGCCGACAATTTCATCGCCGCGTCCTTCGGCCGCACGATGTCGCCCATCCGCGCCTCGCGCGTGGATTGCTCCTGCGCCGGCCCCAACTGCGGATCGTCGGAGAAGCCCGTCACCTCGTGGTCAAACGTGCCCTTGAGATCGATGAAGATGCGGGTGCCGGTGGTGCCGTAGTGCTTGCGCTGGCGCAGCGCCGCGAACAGCGCATCGCGCGTCAGCTCCGGCATGAAGTAGCAGCTCACGCCGCCGACCGCGCCGAACGTCGAGGCGCCCGGCCGCGTCGCGCCGGGCCGGCCCTTGTGGTCGTCGCTGTGGCAGACCACGCCGACCCGATAACCCTTGTCGAACGCGTCATGCAGCAGCCATTCGAAGGTGCCCCAGCTCGAATGCACCTCGACGGTGCGCTCGGTCTTGCCGTCGTGGGCGTATTTGATGTCGGCGTAGCGGCCGCCGACATGGGCGATGACGCAGCAGTCCTCGTCCTTGAGAAACTCGAACAGCTTGTCGGCGGTATAGATCGCCTCCGTCGAGGTCTGGCCTTCGACCAGGATGTGCGACGAGCGGCGGATCGGCCGGCCCTCGTGGCGGTAGAAGATGTTGCGGTCGCCGCCCATGCCGGTGTTGCCGGACCATTCGTAGCCCGGCAGGCAGACGAATTTTCCCGGCTTGTCGAACTGCGTGGTCAGCTCGTTCAGCTTCTTCCAGAACGCGTCGGTGATCTGGAAGTCGTTGCCCTGGTGGCCGACCATGTCGACGAACGCTGCATCGCGCGCGTATTTGAAATACGCCTCCGCCGATCCCATGCCGATGGTCTCGCCGCTCTGGCCGTGCAGATCGGCCCAGTAGCGGCGCAGCGCCGGCTTCTCCGCCACCACCCGCATCGGATTGGCGCGGCAGACCTCCTTGTCACCCGCCATCACCCGAAGCTCGATGTCGCCGGCTTCATCCACCGTGAGGTTCTCGATAACGCGCGGGCCTTCGCCCTTCCGCAACGTCACGCCGGACGGCAGCCCGCGCACCAGCCGCGACGGCTCCAGCGCCAGCGACGTCTCCGCCTGGTCGGTCGGATTGCCCCAGATGTCCTCCGCCACCAGCGCGAGGCGGAACGGCTCGCCAACCACCGCAAGCGACGGCACGATCGCCTTGAAGCTCACCGCCGGCCCCGCCACGAGATCGAACGCCGGATGCTTCAATTCGCAGAACTCATACGCCGCGAACGCGTCCACCGACGAGCGCAGCTCGACCTGCGCCTCTACGTTGGTCTGCAACCGGTAGCCCGGCGAGCCCTGACGGCGGTCGCCCATCCGGATCGTCAGCGTGTCGCCCTGCCGCAGATAACCGCGGCCGACCCGGATCATGATGGTGTTGGCCCAGGGCCGGATGTTGGTGCGGTCGAACCAGACCTCCAGCACCGCCCCGTTGCTCGCCTCGACCGTGGTAAAGTTCGCCGCCTGCGGCTTGTCGAACTGCGGCTTGCTCATGTCGGAGGTGGTGCGCCACGAGATCTTGACCATGCCGGTGTCGTCGATGCCGAAGGTGCCGGCGGTGTACACGAGGGTCAGCTCGGCATACGAACCTGCGACAAACGGGCCCGGCGGGGTGAGCTTGATCGAGCCCATGTGCTCGGGGAGATAGTGCGAATACGGCATTGACGGTCCAGGATTGATGACGGGAAGATTGCTACGATAGTCGATGCCGGCCACCAAAGTCAGGAGCTAGTTCCGATGCGCCATGCCCGCCTCGTTGCCGCAGCCCTGGTTGTCGGAATATTGGCCCTGATCGCCGCTCCGCTCGCCGCGCAAGCAGACGATTGGCCGAGCCGGCCGATCCATTTCATCGTGCCGTATCCGCCCGGCGGCTCGACCGACATCGGCGCCCGCGCCGTCGCCGACCGGCTGTCGCGCTCGCTCGGCCAGCAGGTCGTGGTCGAGAACAGGTCCGGCGCCGGCGGCAATCTCGGCGTCGAGATCGCCGCCAAGACCGCGCCGGACGGCTACTCGGTTTTGATCGAGCCCGACCAGATCACCAGCGCGCCGCACGTCTTCAAGGTCAGCTTCGATCCGTTGCGCGATTTCATCCCGATCATCGAGCTGTCCAAGCAGCCGGTGGTGCTCGCCGTCAATGCCAAGCTCGGCGTCAACACGCTGGCCGAGTTGATCGCGCTCGCCAAGCAGAAGCCCGGCATGGGCTTCGCCACCTCCGGCGTCGGCAGCCAGCAGCACATGGTGGCGGAGTGGTTCGCCAAGCTCGCCGGCATCAAGCTCGAGCACGTGCCCTATCGCGGCGGCGGCCAGGCCATCAACGATCTCATCGCGGGCCACATCAGCCTCGCCTCGCTCGGCTCGTCACCGCTCATTCCGCACTACAAGGCCGGCACCTTGAAGCTGCTCGCCCAGTCGATGGCGGAGCGTTCGCCGAGCCTGCCGGACGTGCCGACCTACCGGGAGTCCGGCATCGACATCGCGCTCGACCAATGGCTCGGCGCCTTTGTCCCGACCGGCACGCCGCCGGCGATCGTCGCCCGCCTCAATCGCGAGATGAACGAGGCGCTGAAGGACGCCGCAGTGCGCGACATCTTCGTCAAATCGGCGCAGGACGTCGTTGGCGGAACGCCCGAGCAGTTCGCCAAGCTGGTCCGCGACGATTTCGCCAAATACGGGCGGCTGACCAAGGAACTCAACATCAAGGTCGAGTGAGGCGTCATCCGCCCGGCGCGCCGCTGGCCTGGAATACCGCATTTCACCACGAGGTGTGGCTTTGCGCCGCGCCGGAACCGCTCGTTAAGGAACTACAAATCGGGTCGGCGTAAAACGGCCTTACAAGCCGTCATAATTTGAGTCTGCATTGGGGCCGGTCAGGACTTGCGGGCCGGGGCATCGGGACGATGGCGGGGAACGAAACCCTCGACAGGATATTCAGGCCGCCGCAGCAGAAGCGGCGGCGGACGCGGCTGCCGTTTGGCCTGTCGATCCGCACCGTCGCGGTCGGCGCTGTGGTGCTGCTGCTGTTCTTCTCGACCACGCTGTGGGCGCTCAACCACTTCTTCCCCGGCAATCCGCTCGAAGAAAGCAAACCCAAGACTGCCGCGCTCACGCCGCTTCAACCTGTCACGCGCACCTCGACGGTGATTGCGCCGGTCGCGGTCGCAGACCTCGCCATCCGGGACGCCATGGAGCAGAACGCGCCGCGCGGCCTCACCGGCAAGAACGAGAACCCGATGGCCGAGCTGCTCGGCAAGGCCGACATCGGCTGGACCATCGGCCGCGGTCCCCTCGCGGTTACCGGCGCCTCGACCGGCCTCAATGTTGCGACCACGCTGAACGGCTCTCTCCGCGTCACCGGCGCGCTCGCCAATACCGGTGGCAACCTCACCGGCGCGGTGAGCGGCCTGCTGGGTAACAAGTTCGGCGGCGAGGTGCAGAAGCTGACCACCCGCGTGCTCGACCAGCGCGCCGACATCCGCGGCAACGTCGCGATCAACGCCAAGCCGGCGCTGCTTTCGAACTGGCGGATCGAGCCCAACCTGTCGGGCCACGTCACACTCGCCGACGGCGGCATGACCGTCGCCGGCATCAAGCTCAATGTCGCCAACGAAGTGAAGCCGATGCTCGACAAGACCGTCAACGAGCAGATCGGCAACCTGTCGAACCGGCTGCGCGGCGACCGCACCTTGGAAAACGCGGCACGCAAGCAATGGACCACGATGTGCCGCTCGATCGCACTCGGCAAGGCGGCCCCCAACGCGCCCGACCTCTGGCTCGAGGTCAAGCCGACCCGCGCTTTTGCGGCGCAGCCGAAAATCCTCGCCGACTGGGTGATCCTCACGGTCGGCGTGCAGGCCGAGACCCGCATCGTGCCGACCGAGACCAGGCCCGATTGCCCGTTCCCGCAGCGGCTCGATCTCGTCGCGGGCCTCGACCAGGGCAAGCTCAGTCTCGCCGTGCCGATCGACGTGCCGTTCACCGAGCTCAACCGCGTGATGGAGCTTCAGCTCAAGGACAAGACTTTCCCGGAGAGCGGCAACTCGCCCGGCAAAGTCACCGTGCTCGCCTCGAATATCTCGGCATCGGGCGACCGGCTGCTGATCTCGCTCCGCGTCAGGGCCAAGGAAACCAAGAGCTGGTTCGGCCTCGGCGGCGAGGCGACCGTCCACATCTGGGGCAAGCCCACGCTTGATCAGGACAACCAGATCATGCGGCTCACCGACATCAAGCTCGACGTGCAGTCGGAGGCGGCCTTCGGTCTGCTCGGCACCGCCGCACGCGCCGCGATCCCCTATCTGCAAAAGGCTCTGGCCGACAACGCCGTGGTCGATCTGAAGCCGTTCGCCGCCAATGCACTGAAAAGCATCGACGCCTCGCTCGCCGACTTCAAAAAGCCGGTCGACGGCGTCGAGGTCGAGGCCAATGTCACCGGCCTTCGCCTGACCGGCATCGAGTTCGATTCCAAAACGCTCCGCGTCATCGGCGAGGCCGAGGGCACGGCTCGCGCGCTGGTCCGCAAGATCGCGCTTCAATAAACAGCCGTTCAGAAATGCCCGCCGCGCAAATTTTGTCTTGCGCCGCGGGAACGATTTGTCGTGTCGCGCCTTGGATTGACCACACATTGCGCTTTGGCTCTAAGTCACGCTTCGCACCGACATCCGGGGACGATCACCAAAATGAATTCGCGCCTGCCCAAGACTGCCGTGGCAACCCTTTTGCTTGCCGGGACCGCGCTTGTGAGTCTCCAAGCCACCGGCTTTGCCGCACCCGCTGACGGCCTGCAACGACTGGCGCAAGCGCCAGCGGAGGAGAAAGACAAGAAGCCGCCGCCCCCCGGAGCAAAACCGGCGCCCCCTGCCGCCAAGCCGCCGGCCGCGCCGCCGCCGAAGCCAGCAGCCC
>JADMIO011081488.1_pt1 | contig 19447 bp, 19 predicted proteins | sample 8958161 | NCBI WGS metagenome assembly JADMIO01 (sample SAMN16585339, study PRJNA669376) | soil metagenome | isolation source: Crop rotation soil | place: USA: Cullars Rotation, Alabama | collected 2011
AGACGCTGCTCGCGAGCCGCGGTCTGCGCATCGAGCCGGTCGTCCACCCCGACGCTTCGGTCTGCGACAGCGCGCGGCTCGGACCGGGAACGCAGGTGCTCGCCCGCGCCGTCGTCGCCGCCGACGCGGTGCTCGGCGCCGCGTGCATCGTCAACCACGCGGCGAGCGTCGACCACGAGTGCGTGCTCGGCGACGGCGTCCACGTCGCTCCCGGCGCGACCCTGTGCGGGCTCGTTCGCGTCGGCGCGCGGGCGATGATCGGCGCCGGCGCGGTCGTCCTGCCGCGCCTTGCGATCGGCGACGATGCGCTCGTCGGCGCCGGCGCGGTCGTCACCCGCGAGGTGCCGGCCGGCGCGGTCGTGTGGGGCAACCCGGCGCGGATCGACACGAGGGCCAGCAGATGACGCCGTACGAACAGTTCATGCAGGAATGCCGCGACGAGATCGCCGCGCAGGGCGCCGACGCCGGCCTGCAGGCGGCGACGCGCGAGTGGCTCGACCGCGCGAACCGCCGCAAGTACTCGTACCACTTCGAGTGGCTCGGCCGGCCGATCATCCAGTATCCGCAGGACATCGTCGCGATGCAGGAGCTGATCTGGAAGGTGCAGCCCGACCTCGTCGTCGAGACCGGAATCGCGCACGGCGGCTCGCTGATCTTCTCGGCGTCGATGCTCGAGCTGAACGCGTCGTGCGGCGGCCCCGTCGATGCGCGCGTCGTCGGCGTGGACATCGACATCCGCGCCCACAACCGCGCCGCGATCGAGGCGCATCCGCTGGCGCGCCGGATCGCGATGCTGCAGGGCTCGAGCGTCGCGCCCGAGATCGTCGCCGAGGTGCGGCGGCTCGCGCACGGCCGCAGGCGCGTCCTCGTCGCGCTCGACAGCAACCACACCCACGCCCACGTCCTCGCCGAGCTCGAGGCGTACGCGCCGCTGACGTCGGTCGGTAGCTACTGCGTCGTCTTCGACACCGTGATCGACGACATGCCGGCGTCGATGTTCCCCGATCGCCCGTGGGGCCCGGGCGACAACCCGAAGACGGCGCTCTTCGAGTACCTCAAGCGCCATCCCGAGTTCGAGATCCGCAAGGACATCGACCACAAGCTGATGATCACGGTCGCACCCGACGGCTGGCTGCAGCGGGTCCGTTGACGTGGCCGTGCGCGACGCCGGCCTCGTCTACGCCTGCATCACGCACGTTCCGCTCTGGCTCGAGCCGCCGCCGTGGGTCACGACGATCCACCTCGGCGACGCGCAGGGCGAAGGGCGCCTCGGCTTGCGCGAGCTGGCGCCGGAGTGGCTGCCGCACCATCCGGTGCTCGGCGGCACGGCCGGCACGTTCGCCTTGCGCCGCCACGTCCTCGCGCAGCGTCCGGACGCGACCCGCGTCGGCATCTGCCAGTACCGCAAGTTCGTCTCGCGCGGCCGGATCAGCCGCGTGCGCGATCCGCGCTACCGGGTGATGGACGTCGTCGCGAAGTCGATGCTCGCCGGCGACCGCTACGCCGACGCGCTCTGGCCCGGCGACGCCCGCTTTCTCGTCAGCAGGCCGCGCCGCTTCACCCGCGTCTTCTGGCACCGCCGCGGCTATCTGCGGGAATACGCGCGCGACCACTGCGTCGAGGATCTGCTGCGCTTCGCGGCCGAGGCGGTCGAGCAGGGCGTCCTGGGCGCGCGCGAGGTCGAGCGCTTCTTTCGCGAGGACGTCATCGTTCCCGGCGGCGTCGAGCTCGGCGTCTATCCGGCGGACTTCTGGCTCGAAGCGACCGACCAGATCGAGCGTGTCGTTCGCGCCTGCGTGACGAAGCATCCGACGGCGCGCGACGGCTACCAGGCGCGGCTCTGGTCGTTCTGCGCCGAGCGGCTCGGCAGCTGGCTCTTGCTGAAGCGGTTTCGCACCGAGGTCGCGGGCAAGCCCGAGGGCGGTCCGATCGAGTGGTTCGATCGTCGCCGCTGGGTGGCGCGCTTCAGCGGGCAGCTGAACCTCGTCACCGACACCACGGGTCACGCGGGCTATCGCGCCGGTGCTTGAGGGTCGCCGTCTCGCGTGGCGCACGCGGGCGGCGGGTGGCCGATTTCCTCCATGTCCCCCGGGCCTGGCCTGGACGGCCGGCCCTCCTCCTCTACTTCCGGAAATCGGCCACCCGCCACCCGCGCCCGAACCGAGCCGCACGCATCGTTCGTGCGTGAACCTCGGTGCGGATCGGGACGGCAGGGCGCCCTGTTTTGCGGAAGTAGAGGAGGAGGGCCGGCCGTTCAGGCCAGGCCCGGGGGACATGGAGCAAAACAGGGCGCCCTGCCGTCCCGATCCCGTGAACAGAAAGCACTGCGCGGAGCGAGCGAGATGCTTCGCCCGCTCAGGATGACAACCCTTCGCCGAGCAATCGTCAGAGATAGGGCGCGTCCCGCCACGAACCGTTCTCCCGCAGCATGTGCATCGCATAGCCATGCTCGGCGCGCTCGGCGGCGATCCAGGCGCGCGCGCTGCGGGCGCGCTCGGCCTTGAATCGTTTGCGCGCGAGCCAGTTCATGCCGACGCGGGCGTAGAAGTAGTCGCGGTCGCCGAGGTCCTTCTGGCCGGTCTCGAGCTTGATCGCCTTCTGCGTGATCGAGCCGAAGTGGTGCAGCAGCGCGTCGCCGACCGTGCCGACCGCGACGCCGTTGCGGAGACAACGGACGAGGAACTCGACGTCCTCGCGGCCGCCGAGGCGGCGGTCGGTGTCGGGAAAGCCGATCGCCTCGAACACCTTGCGTCGCACCGCGAAGCAGACGCCGTGGAACCAGCCGCGGCGGATCGTTCCGTGCATCGCCTGCACGAACGCGGCGCTGTGCGCGGCGAAGTCGTAGTCGAGCGGCCCTTCGGCGAGCGACGGGCTGACGACGTCGAGCCCGTGGCGGTCGGCGGCGTCGAGCATCGCGTCGATCGCGCGGTCGCTGACGACGACGTCGTTGTTGAGGAGGACGGCCCACTCGCTCTGCGCGAGCAGCGCGCCCTGCGTCCAGGCGCCGCCGCAGCCGAGGTTGACGGCGTTGCGCACCGAGCGGATCTCGGGGTGCGCGGCGAGCCACCGCGGCGTCTCGTCCCTGCTGCCGTTGTCGATGACGAGGATCGCGTCGGCGGGCGTGCCGTTCGCGAGCAGGCTCGCGACGCATTGCTCGGTGTAGCGAAGCTGGTCGAGGACCGGGATGACGACGAGATAGCGCATCGCGCCTGCGTCAGGCCTTCTGCCGCGGCACGCGGCCCATCAGGTAGAACTCGTCGTTCGGCCGCATCGACGTCGCGTTCGCCATCCGGTTGGAAAGGCCGAACAGCGCCGTGATCGCCGCGATGTCCCATGCGTCCTCGTCGCTGAAGCCGTGCGCGCGCAGCGCAGCGTAGTCGGCGTCATCGACCGCGCGCGAGTCGAGGCAGACCTTCATCGCGAAGTCGAGCATCGCGCGCTGCCTCGGCGTGATGTCGGCCTTGCGGTGGTTCACCGCGACCTGGTCGGCGACGAGCGGGTTCTTCTCGTAGATCCTGAGCAGCGCGCCGTGCGCGACGACGCAGTAGAGGCAGTCGTTGGCGCCGCTCGTCGCGACGACGATCATCTCCTTGTCGCCCTTGCTGAGGCCCGACGCCTTGAGCATCAGCGCGTCGTGGTAGGCGAAGAAGGCGCGGAACTCGTCCGGCCGGTGGGCGAGCGCGAGGAAGACGTTCGGCACGAACCCAGACTTCTCCTGCACCTCGACGATGCGGGCGCGGATGTCGTCGGGAAGCGACTCGATCGCGGGGACCGGGAAGCGGCTGATCGGGCGTTCGTTCATGCGATGACCTCGTCGGCTCGCAGCAGGAAGGACTGCGGGATGGTGATGCCGAGCGTCTGCGCCGTCTTCAGGTTGAGGACGAGCTCGAACTTGCTCGGTTGCTCGACCGGCAGCTCGGCGGGCTTCGCGCCCTTGAGGATGCGGTCGACGAAGTATGCCGCGCGGCGGTAGTTGGCCGCGCTGTTCGACCCGTACGACATCAGCCCGCCGGCATGGACCGCCTCGCGGTATTCGAACATCGACGCCAGGCGCGACGTCTGCGCCAGCGCGGCGATCTGCACGCGCGACAGGAAGAACACGCCGCCGCCGAGGACGAGGACGGCGTCGGCCTGCTCGGCGCGCAGCGCCGCGAAGGCGGCGTCGATCTCGGCTGTCGTCGTCGGTGCGAGCACCGTCGAGCGGACGCCGAGCGAGTCGGCAGTCTCCTTGACGGCGCGCACCAGCGTCGGTCGCACGCGCTCGGGCGTGTTGACCAGGAGCCCGACGCGTGCGGTCTTCGGCAGGACTTCCTTCAGCAGCTGGATGTGCTTGGCGACGAGCTCGGGGGAATGGCGCGAGACGCCGGTGACGTTGCCGCCGGGACGCGACAGGTTCTGCACGAGGCCGGCCGCGACCGGATCGGACACGTTCGCCATCACGATCGGGATCGACGTCGTCGCGGCCCGCGCGGCCATCGCGACCTCGACGAGCGAGACGACGAGGACATCGGGACCGAGCCGGACGAGCTCGCGGGCGAGCTCGGCGAGGCGGCCGAGGTTGCCTTCGACGGCGACGTTGTAGCGGTACTCGACGCGGAGGCTGCGACCCTCGACGTAGCCGTGGTCGGCGAGGCCGCGCTGGAACTCGTGCCGGAACGGGCCGACCGAATCGGGCGGGCCGAGATAGCCGACCAGCGGCTGCCTGGACGTCCGTGGCGCCGCGGCGAGCGACCCCGCGACGGCGCTGCCGGCGAGCGCGCGCATGAACGTGCGCCGACCGGCCAAGCTCAGCCCCGGAACTGCAGCGAGTGCAGGTGCGCGTAGAGCCCGCCGGCGGCAAGCAGCTCGGCGTGGCTGCCCGACTCGACGATGCGGCCGGCGTCGACGACGACGATGCGGTCGGCCCGCTCGATCGTCGAGAGGCGATGCGCGACGACGATGCTCGTTCGCCCCTTCATCAGCCGGCCGAGCGCCTGCTGGACGAGCCGCTCGGACTCCGAGTCGAGCGCCGACGTCGCCTCGTCGAGGATCAGGATCGGCGCGTCCTTGAAGATCGCGCGCGCGATCGCGAGCCGTTGCCGCTGGCCGCCCGAGAACTCGCTCGCGTTGTGGCCGACGACGGTGTCGATGCCGCTCGGCAGCGACTCGGCGAAGTCGAGCAGGTTGGCGCCGGCGAGCGCGGCGCGGATCCGCTCGCGCTCGTCGCCGCCGCCGCCGGCGCCGAGCGAGACGTTGGCGGCGACGGTGTCGTTGAAGAGGACGACGTCCTGACTGACCATCGCGAACTGCCGCCGCAGCGCCTTCACGCTCCACTGCGAGAGGGGCGTGCCGTCGAGGAGCAGCGTGCCGTCGTTCGGCTCGAGGAAGCGCGGCAGCAGGTTGACGAGCGTCGTCTTGCCGCTTCCCGATGGGCCGACGAGCGCGACGGTCTCGCCGGCGCGCACCTCGAGATCGACGCGGTCGAGCGCCGGCGGCTGGCCGGCGCGGTACGCGAGCGTCACGCCGCGCAGCTCGACGTGGCCGGCGCTGCGGCCCGGATCGAAGCTGCCGCCGCGCTCGGGCAGCGACGTGTCGATCAGCGCGACGCCGCGGTCGAGCGCAGCGAGGCCGCGCGTGATCGGGCCGGCCAGCTCGGACAGGTGCTTGAGCGGCGGCACGAGCTGCAGCATCCCGACGATGAAGGCGACGAAGCCGCCGACCGAATTCGCGCCCTGGCCGCTCTGCCAGAGCGCGGCGACGATCACCGCGGCGAGCGCGCACGACGCGATCACCTGCGTGATCGGGGTCATGATCGACGCCGCGATGATCGACTTCATCGACAGGCGCCTGAGGTCGCTGCTCGCGCGCTCGAACCGCTCGGCCTGCGAAGACTCGGCGGCATGCAGCCGCACGCTCCGCCACGCGAGGACGTTCTCCTCGACGACGTAGGCGAGCTCGTCGACCGACTGCTGGCCCTGCACGGTGAGGCGGTGCAGCCGCTTGCTGAACTTGCGCATCACGGTCGCGACCGCGGGCAGCAGGATGGCGACGAAGAGGGTCAGCTGCCAGTTCAGCCAGACCAGGTAGCCGATCAGCGCGGCGAAGCGAAGCGAGTCGCCGACCAGGCTCTGCAGCGAGTAGACGAGCTGGTTGGCGCCGTTCTGGACCTCGAACGTCAGCGTGTTGACGAGGTTGCTCGCGGTGTTCCTGGTGAAGAGCGCGGGCTCGGCGTCGAGGACGCGCTGGAACATCGTGCGGCGCATCGTCTGCGTGCCGCGGTTGGCCGCCCAGGCGAGGCCGTACTGCGAGATGAAGCCGGCGAAGCCGCGCACGAAGGTGATGCCGACGACCGCGATCGGCACCGCCCAGAGCGGGATCGCGCTCTGCTTGACGCCGTCGTCGAGGAGGATCTTGAGCAGCGCGGGGATCGCCGGCTCGGTCGCGGCGGCGATGACGGCGCCGACGAAGGCGAGGACGAAGCCGCGCCGGCAGTCGGCGAAGAACGGCGCGATCCGGCGCAGCCGTTCGCCGAGGCGCCGGCGGGCGACGGCGTCGGCGAGGCTCGCTGCCTCGTCGACCGGCGGCGCGCTGCTGGGAGCGCCGCTTGCCCCGTTGTCGGCGACGGGCGGCGCTGCCGCGTTGTCGATCTCAGGGCGCGCCGGCGACGCGATTCCGGCAGGCGTCGTCATGCAGGGAACTCCGGCTGCGTCGGCGGACTCTGCATGAACATCAGCTTCACATATTTGTAATAGGCATACTCGGCGTTGTAGATCGCCAGCATCAACCCGTGCCGACCATCGAGGAACCCGAGCTTCAGCAGATACGTGCGCACGAACGCGAACAGCCCGTGCGCGACGGCCTTCGTCACGCTCGAGGTCCGGCCGCGCGCGTGCATGTCGCGCGCGCTGCCGCTCGAGTAGCGGTCGAGCTTCTCGAGGACGTCGTGGACGTCCGGGTAGCTCAGGTGGAACAGGCTCTCGTTGAGTTCGCCGACGCTGCCGTCGACGGTCATGTGCGCGTGCAGGAAGTCGCTCGTGAATCCCGAGCGCGCGCGGCGGCCGAGGCGCAGCGTGTAGTCGGGTCGCCAGCCGCCGTGGCGCATGACGCGGCCGCAGAACTCCGACCAGCGCGGGATGCGGTAGCCGTCGTGCCTGCCGCTCGCGATCGCGGCGCGAACCTCGGCCTGCAGCGCCGGCGGGATCCGCTCGTCGGCGTCGAGCGAGAGCACCCAGTCGGCGGTCGCCATCGCGAAGCCGCGCGCGACCTGCGGGCCGTAGCCCGGCCAGTCGGTGACGACGACGCGCGCGCCCGCGCGTTCCGCGATCTCGGGCGTGCCGTCGCTGCTGCCCGAGTCGAGGACGAGCACCTCGTCGGCGAACTTCGCGCTCGCGATGCAGTCGGCGATGCGCGCGGCTTCGTTCTTCGCGACGATGACCACGGCAAGCGAATCGTTCTGGCGCATGTCGCGGATGGCGGGCGTTGGGCGATGGCGGCGGCGAGATGACGCGCATGGCGCCCCGATCGAGCTCATTGTCCCAGATTCGTTTTTCGCGCCGCACTGCGTGCGGCTCGCTCCTCGCGTTCGCCGCGTGGCCGGCGGCGGCGCAGTTCCGGGTCGAGATCTCGGGCGTCGGCGCGACCCAGCTGCCGATCGCGATCGTGCGCTTTCGCGACGAGGACAAGACCAACCAGTCGCCTTCGGCGATCATCCGCGCCGACCTCGAGCGAAGCGGCGCGTTTCGGATCGTCGACACCGGATCGACGAGCTTCGACGAGACGAGCCGGCCCGACATGGCGCAATGGCGCGGCCGCGCCGCCGACGCGCTCGTCGGCGGCTCGGTGACGCGGCTCGCCGACGGCCGCTACGACATCCGCTTCAAGCTCTGGGACGTCGTCAGGGGCAGCGAGCTCGGCGGCCAGAGCAACGCCGTCGAGACGCCCGAGCTGCGCCTCGCGGCGCACCGGATCGCCGACTTCATCTACGAGAAGCTCACCGGCGAGAAGGGCGTCTTCTCGACCCGCATCGCCTACGTCACGAAGAGCGGCCCGCGCTACACGCTGCGCGTCGCCGACGCCGACGGCGAGAACGGCCAGGTCGCGCTCAACAGCGGCCAGCCGATCATCTCGCCGGCGTGGTCGCCGAACGGCAAGGAGCTCGCGTACGTCTCGTTCGAGCGGCAGAAGGCCGTCGTCTTCGTCCACACCGTCGCCACCGGCGAGCGCCGCGCGATCGCCGACTTCCGCGGCTCGAACAGCGCGCCGGCGTGGGCGCCCGACGGCGAGCGGCTCGCGGTGACGCTGTCGCGCGACGGCGGCTCGCAGCTCTATTCGATCGGCAGGAACGGCGGCGAGCCGCGCCGGCTCGCTTCGAGCCCGGCGATCGACACCGAGGCCGAGTACAGCGCCGACGGCAAATGGCTCTACTTCACGAGCGATCGCGGCGGCTCGCCGCAGATCTACCGGATGCCCGCCGGCGGCGGCAGCGCCGAGCGCGTCACCTTCAGCGGCAGCTACAACATCAGCCCCGCGCTGAGCCCCGACGGCAAGACGCTCGCGTACATCACGCGCGCCGGCAACGCGTTTCACCTCGTCGTTCTCGACCTCGCGACGCCGGGAGCGCAGCCGCAGCAGATCACCGACACCAGCGACGACGAGCACCCGAGCTTTGCCCCGAACGGGCGTCTGCTCATCTACGCGACGCGCGCTGGCGGTCGCAGCGTGTTGATGACCACCACCCTCGATGGGAAAATCAAGGCTCGCCTGCCATCGCAGACGGCCGATCTCCGCGAGCCGGTGTGGGGTCCCTTCGGGCGCTGACCGCGTCGCGGCGCATCCCTCTGCAGCAAAGGAGAAACCACCATGAAGACCCTCCATCGCCACCTTCTCGCCGCCGTCGCTGCGGCCGCGCTTGCCGCGTGCTCGAGCGTTCCGCTCGACAGCCAGGCGCCGGTCGAGTCGCGCACCGGCTCGACGTCGGCCACCGGCGCCGGCGCGGCCGGCGGCGCGTCGTCGTCGCAGACGCGCGTCGCGCCGGTCGACGTCACCGGGACGAGCAACGTCAACTTCAGCAACCTGCCCAAGGTCGTCTACTTCGACTTCGACAGCTACGTCGTCAAGGACCAGTACCGCCCGGTGATCGAGGCCAACGCCAAGGCGCTGACGGCGAACCGCAAGATGCACATGGCCGTCGAAGGCCACACCGACGACCGCGGCAGCAGCGAGTACAACCTCGCGCTCGGCCAGCGCCGCGCCGAGGCTGTCGTCAAGTCGCTGACGCTGCTCGGCGCCGACCCGTCGCAGCTCGAGGCGGTGAGCTTCGGCAAGGAGCGGCCGGCGGTGCAGGGCGAGAACGAAGAGGCGTGGGCGAAGAACCGCCGCGCCGAGCTGGCGAGCCGCTGAAGATGGCCGGCACCGTCCGCGCGCGCACGCTCGCGCTCGTCGCGTCCGCCGCGCTCGTCGTCGGCGCCGCGCCGGCCCGCGCCGGCCTGTTCGACGACGACGAGGCGCGGCGCGCGATCCTCGACATCCGCAAGCAGATCGAGCAGGGCAGGGAGCAGAGCGCGCGCCAGGGCGAGCAGATCGCGGCGCTCGCGGCGCAGGTCGAGCAGCTCAAGCGCAGCATCCTCGAGCTCAACGGCAACATCGAGGCGCAGCGCGCCGACAACGCCAAGGTGCGCGGCCAGATCGAAGAGCTCACGCGCGTCGTCGCCGAGCTGCAGAGAAAGCAGCTCGACCTGCAGCAGGGCGTCGACGAGCGCATCCGCAAGGTCGAGCCGCAGAAGGTCACGGTCGACGAGCGCGAGTTCACCGTCGACCCGGACGAGAAGCGCACGTACGACGATGCGCTCGCCGGCTTCAAGCGCGGCGAGTTCGATCGCGCAGCGACCGGCTTCTCGGGCCTGCTCAAGCGCTTTCCGAACAGCGGCTATCGCCAGTCGGCGCTGTTCTGGCTCGGCAACGCGCAATACGCGCAGCGCGCGTACAAGGACGCGATCGCGAGCTTCCGCACGCTCGTCGCGACCGCTCCCGACAGCCCGCGCGCGCCCGAGGCGCTGCTCGCGATCGCGAACTGCCAGGCCGAGCTCAAGGATCCGAAGGCGGCACGGCGGACGATCGACGAGCTGCTCTCGAAGTACCCGAAGTCCGAGGCCGCGCAGGCCGGGCGCGAGCGGCTCGCGTCGCTCAAATGAGCGCGCTGCCGGCAGGCGCGGTCGGCCTGCCGCAGCCGCCCGCCGACGACGCCGACCTCGAGCGCCGCTTCGGCGGCCTGCGCCGCCTGTACGGCGACGCCGCCTACCTGCGCATCCGCGCAGCGCACGTCGCGATCGTCGGCGTCGGCGGCGTCGGCTCGTGGACCGCCGAGGCGCTGGCGCGCAGCGGCGTCTCCGCGCTGACGCTCGTCGACCTCGACCACGTCTCGGAATCGAACGTCAACCGCCAGGTGCAGGCGCTCGGCAGCACGCTCGGGGCGGCCAAGGTCGACGCGCTGAAGGCGCGCATCGCCGACATCCATCCGGCATGCGCCGTCGTCGGCGTCGAGGAGTTCGTCGACGCGGCGAACTGGCCGGGGCTCTTGCCGCGCGACGCCGACGTCGTCGTCGACGCCTGCGACGACCTCCGCGCGAAGGCGGTGCTCGCCGCGTGGGCGCGCGAGCGCGACGCCGAGCTCGTCTGCGTCGGCGCGGCCGGCGGCAAGCGGGCCGCCGAGCGCGTCGAGGTCGCCGACCTCGCCGACGCGACGCACGATCCGATGCTCGCAGCGCTGCGCCAGCGCCTGCGCAAGCTCCACGCCGCGCCGAAGAGCGGCGCCTTCGGCGTGCGCTGCGTCTTCTCGCGCGAGCCCGTCGCCGCGCCGGTCGGCGACCGCGACGCGTGCGCGGTCGACGGCAGCCTCAACTGCCACGGCTACGGCTCGAGCGTCGCCGTCACCGCGGCGTTCGGCATGGTCGCCGCCGCGCAGGCGCTCGAGCTCGTCGCCTTCCCCCGCGTCCGGCCGGGCGAGCGCGCCGCCCTATAATCGTGGGCTTCGGAGGGTTGTTAGCTCAGTTGGTAGAGCAGCGGACTTTTAATCCGTAGGTCGTGGGTTCGAGCCCCGCACAACCCACAGGCAACCTTCCGACGCAAACAGGTTTTCGGGCTCTTAGCTCAGTTGGTAGAGCAGCGGACTCTTAATCCGTAGGTCGAGTGTTCGAGTCACTCAGGGCCCACCAAAATCCCGTTCCAAGCCAACGACTTGCGAACGACCCGCGCCCAGCGCGGGATTCTCGACCGGCGGTTGTGCCGGATTCGTGCCATCGGCCGACCGAGCGTTGAGTCGCTCGGCCCAACTCCTGCAGCACGTGCAGCGGAGTTCCTCCCTGTACGCGCCAGCTTGCCCACAGCTCGTGCCAGCGGAAGTTGTGGATGCCCGCCCGCCTGAGTGCTTTGTACCAGGCCGCCGTGCTGACCTGCTCGATCTCTCGACCCTTGAACGTGTGAACACGATGTTCCGGTGCTTGCCGATCTGCTTCTGCAGAATCGACACGGCTTCGCTGTTCAGCGGCACCGGAATCGCCTTCCTGGCCTTTGCGGTTCCTTCAGCGAAGCGACGGCGCGCAGCCGAGCCACTCCCATTCGCGAACGCACTTTCTCAGGATCGAGCGCACCGGTGCCTTGCGCGGCTGCTCGCGGCACGCTCGTAGCGCGGAGGGCGCTCAGCGACACCTGGTCGAACCTCAGGCCGAAAAGCTGACCTCGACCCGCAGTCCCCCGAGCGACTCCGATTTCGCGACACGCACGGCCGCTCGGTGCACGTCGGCGATCCGACGTGCGATGGACCAGCCCAACCCGCTGCCGTCCTGCCCGCTTCCGACAACTCGAAAGAACCGCTCGCCGATGCGTTGCATGTCGGTCGTCGACATGCCAGGACCGCTGTCTTCAACAGTCAGCCGAGCGGCGCATGGCTCTGGCGACGCCGCGATCTTCACGATCGCGCCCACGGGGCTGTAGCGGATGGCGTTGTCTACCAGATTTCGAACCATCACGCCGAGCAACATGGCGTTGCCTTGCACCGTGCACGGCTGGTCGGCCTGGACGTCGATGACCTGCTGCTTGTCTAACGCTTGGGGAGCCAGCTCGGCAACAACCTGCCTGGCCAGCGCCGCCAGGTCGACCGCAGCCAACACATGCTCCGCGCCGGCTTCCAGCCTTGCCAACGTCAGCAGCTGCTCGATCAGGCGCGTCGCCCGGTCACATCCCTGGAGGGTGGCGTGCAGTGCATGGGAGCGCTCAGAGTCCCCGGCTGCGCCAAGCGCAACCTGCGCCTGCGCCCGGATGGCCGCGATGGGCGTTCGCAACTCGTGCGCCGCGTCTGCGGTGAAACGCCGCTCCGAGTCGAGCAGCTCGGCAATCCGACGGAAGAGCCCATTCAAGGCGTCGAGCATCGGAAGCATTTCCGATGGCGCACGGTCGATGGCCACAGGCTGAAGCGCCTGCGGCGATCTCGCTGCGAGCACGCGCCCGAGATGGCGCAGTGGCGCGACGCCCCGGCGAACTGCGAACCAAGCCGCCAGCGCGAGCAGCGGCAGTGCGAGCAGCATGGGCGCGAGCGAGCTTCGCAGGACGGCCCACAGGATCGAGTTTCGCGAGGCGACCTCCTCGCCGACGAAGACCTGCACGTCTCGGTCGCGGCCACGCGTGGCGAAGACGCGCCATGCCGCGCCTGCGATGTCGATGGTCTTGAAGCCGTCGGCTGCGCGCGGCTCGATGTCCAGCATCGGTTGCGACGGGGCGTTGGACGAGCGCAGCGCCAGCTGCCCGTCATGGAACACCTGGAACGCCACCTTTGGCGCGTATCGATGGAGCGTAGGAGCGTCCACGTGGTGATCGTCTTCGATCTCCCCGGTCTGCTGGACAACGAGCAGCGCCGCGGCCTGCGCAAGATGGCTGTCGAGCAGCTCGTCGAGCTCGTGACGCGCGTCGATCCAGGTCAACGCGGCGGTCGCGATCCAGGTGACGATGACGAGCCCGAGCACCAGCACCAGGAGCCGACCCTGGAGCGACCGCGGCAGCTTCATGGCGGCTTCGGGAGATCGCGGCCGAGCATGTAGCCGACGCCACGCACGGTCTGAATCAGCGCGTTGCCGAGCTTGCGTCGCAAGTGGTGAACATGCACCTCGATCGCGTTGCTCTCGACTTCCTGGCCCCAGCTGTAGAGATGCTGCTCGAGCTGCTCGCGCGAGAGAACGCGACCTGCATTCAGCATGAGCGCGTGCAGGAGATCGAACTCTCGCGCCGACAACGCCACAGGAACACCTGAATGCGTCACCAGCCGCGCGGCAGGGTCGAGCGTCACGTCCTGCACGCAAAGGCGCTCCTGCGGCTGGCCGTGCGCCCGGCGCACGAGCGCACGGAGCCGGGCTGCCAGCTCGTTCAGGTCGACCGGCTTGACCACGTAGTCGTCCGCCCCGACGTCGAGGCCGCGAACGCGGTCGGGGATCGCGTCGCGTGCTGTGAGCACGAGCACCGGCAGCGTGATGCCTGCGCGGCGCGCCGACGCCAGGACGTCCATGCCGTCCTTCGTTGGCAATCCGAGGTCGAGCACCGCCGCTGCATAGGCCTGCCCCCGGAGCTCGCGCTCCGCGACCGCGCCATCGCGCACCCAATCGACGAGGAACCCGGCTTGGCGAAGCCCGGCGCGCAGACCATCGCCCAAGAGTGGATCGTCTTCAGCGAGAAGGATGCGCATCGGGCAGCCATTGTCCGCGGCACGCCGGGCGTCAGTCGTGTTGGCGCTCGTGGTGCCTGGCGGCGGTCGCCGTGAGGTCGGCAGCGGGTCCGGACGGAGCGGCTTGCCATTGCAGCCACCAGAACCCCATCACCGCGACCAGCATCAGCGAAGCGACGCTGCGCCACGCGCTGCGCACGCCTTCTTCGGGGCTGCCGAGCCGCCGCCCCGTCAGCATGGCACCGATGAGATTGGAGCGGTGCAGCCAGGACGCGAGGACCACGGCGGCGACGTGCATGCCAACGATCGCCAGCATCACGCCCGCAACGCCCTCGTGGAGATCTTCCCAGCGGGGGGCGACCTCGTTGTACGTGGCCCAGCCCGTGACAGCGACCAGCAACGTCATCGACAGCAAGGCAACGATGGCCAGCCCACCGGCGGGATTGTGGCCCGCGTGGTGTTCGGGCCGGCCGGCGACGAGACTGCGGAGGTAACGCGCGATGACGGCGGGTCCCTTCACGAAACTGGAGAAGCGCGCATGCCGGGTTCCGATCAGGCCCCACACAACACGAAACGCGACCAGTCCGACCATCGTGTAGCCGAGCGTCACGTGCACCAGGCGCCAGCGTTCGCTCTCGGCGGTGAGGTACGCGCCGGCGAAGCTGACGACCATCAGCCAGTGGAAGACGCGTACCGGCGCGTCCCAGATCAGGACCTTGCGACGCGGCGGGGCGTGCCTCGATGAGGTCCCCGCGCCGTCAGCGGGGGATGCGCACCGTGTGCTCATTGAAATCTCCTTCGGCGGCCTGCGTGTGGCAGGCATTGCAACTCGCGGCACTCTTCACCGCAGGCCGCCGCCAGACACCGGCCGCCACGTCGCCGTGCTTGCGGACAAACCACGCGGACTTCGTGATCCGATCCTCGGGCGGCGCCTCGCGCACACGCCTGTCGGTACCGGCACTCGCGGCGAGCCACGTCGCCAGCTCCTTCACCGTCGCGGGCTCGAGCGACGCATCGGCCCCGAAGTGACGCGGCAGGTTGCTCAACAGCCGATGCCAGGACTCGGCAGGCAACATGCGCGGCGGAAATGCGATGTGGCAGGCAGCGCACTCCTGCGCGTAGGTCGGAAGAAGTGGCGCGGTGTGCATGCGCCGACCGTCATCGGGCCGCGCCACGTCGCAGATGGCGATGAGCGCGAAGAGAATCCCGAAAGTCCGGTGAACTCGGTCGAAGCGATTCATTTCAGCGTCCTCAGCCAGCTGATCACGTCGGCCTTCTCGGCCGCGCTGCACTCACGGCCCAGGACGTCGTTGCAGTTGCGCCGGAACCATTTCTCGACCTTTGCTGCGTCGGTAAACCGCTCGGGGTTGAACGTCGGAGCCAACGGAGCAATCCGTTTGCCGGTGGATGCGTGCTGGCCTGTTTGCGTCGGCACGGCTCCGTGGCAGGACGAGCAACTCCACTCGCGACCGTGCTGGCTCGTGAACAGCTGCTGTCCCCGATCGGGACGCGCCGGGGCCGCTGCGAGGTCGCTGTACGAGGCCTGAAGATCGGCGGGCGTGGCAGCCTGCGCGGCCGCGGCAAGGGCGGGCAACAGCGCAGCGCCTGCGAGCCGGAGCGAGAGTGAACGGGTCATGGCGTCTCCTGGCCGCCATGATGCAGCTCCCGCCTTAGCGTTTCCTTATCGAACCGAGCGCCGATTTGCGCAAGTTGCTGGCGCAGTGCGCCCGCGGCGAGTGCGACCCAATGCGACCGTGTCGCGAATGACGTTGTTCAAGATCAACGTGACACACGGCATCGCCGTCCATCCCGGAGCGCGGCCCAGTGAGTGCCCCGTTTCGGGGACTTGTTGCAGCCGAAGCGCCGAAAATGGCGGCGGGCCTGTCAATCCTCGAATGATTTCCGCAATCGCGACGACACCCCTGCCAGTCGACGTGCGACCCCACTTGGCCGAGCCTTGGGGCACTGACGCCGGGGAGGTCGCTCGTGTCCTCGGGACGGATCCAATGGATGGCCTGTCGGAAGCCGAGGCGGTCCGACGCCTCGCGCGGGACGGGGCAAACGAGCTACGGCCCGAACCGCGGCCGCCGCTCTGGCGACGTCTGCTGAGCCAGTTCGAGGACCCGCTCGTCTACCTTCTGCTCGCAGCGACCGCCGTCGCCGTCGGCGCCTGGGCGATCGAAGGCGGCCACGGCTGGCCAGTCGATGCACTCGTCATCCTGCTCGTGCTGGTGCTCAACGCCGTGATCGGCCACGCTCAGGAGGCGCGCGCGGAAAGCGCCGTGTCCGCGCTGGCGCGCATGACTGCGGTCACGTCGGCGGTCGTGCGGGACGGCAGCGAGCAGCGCGTGCCAAGCTCGCAGCTGGTCGTTGGTGACGTCCTTGCACTTGGCGAAGGCGACTCTGTCGGGGCTGACGCGCGGCTTCTTCGAGCGACCTCTTTACGGGTGCAGGAAGCCTCGCTCACCGGCGAAAGCGAGGCAGTGCTCAAGGACGCCGGGCCACTCGACGCAGAGGTGGCCCTGGCGGACCGGCGCAACATGGTGTTCAAGGGCACCGCCGTGGCGCAAGGGACGGGACGGGCGGTCGTCACGGCGACCGGCATGGCGACGCAGGTGGGAGCGATCGCCGAACTGCTCGAGACGACCGTCGAAGAGCCGACGCCACTCCAGAAGGAGGTGGGACACATCGGCCACATGCTCGGCATCGCGGTCGCGGTGATCGCGCTGGTGGTGGTCGGAACCATCCTGCTCGTGTCGCCGATCCGCAGCGTTTCCGACGTCGTGACCGTGCTGCTGCTTGGCGTGTCGTTGGCGGTGGCCGCCGTTCCCGAGGGGTTGCCGGCGATCCTGTCGGTGGTCTTGGCGATCGGCGTGCAGCGAATGGCCCGGCGCAATGCCCTGGTGAAGAAGCTGTCGTCGGTCGAGACCCTGGGTTCTGCGTCGGTCATCTGCTCCGACAAGACCGGCACGCTGACGCGCTCGCAAATGACCATCGAGCGCGTGGCGACCGCCTCGGGCGCGACCCGTGTGACCGGAGTTGGCTACGCACCCGAAGGCCGCGTCGAACTGGAAGGCGTGCCGCTAACGGCTGGACCGGTGCACGCCGAGCACGTGATCGTCCTGAGCGGGGGCAGCCTCGCCAGCAATGCCGCGCTGAGGCATACAGAGAGCGACGAGTGGGAGATCCATGGCGATCCGACAGAAGCGGCGTTCCTCGTCGCCGAGCGCAAGCTGGGCGTGACCGAGCGGCGCCAGCGGCGCTTCGTGCGAGTCGCCGAGGTGCCCTTCAGCGCCGAGCGAAAGATCATGTCGAGCATCGAGCGCGACCACGAGCAAGGTGACGCCCTGATCGTCGTCACCAAAGGTGCGCCCGACGTCCTGATGGAGCGCTGCACGCGTGTGCGCATCGGCATGGAGGTGAGGGCTTTCGACGCCGGAAGGCGCGCCCGCGCGATCGCCGACGTGAATGCGCTCTCCGACGCGGCCCTGCGCACCCTCTCTGTTGCCTACCGGCCACTCGGGCCGGACGAAGATCCGGCCGCCGCGGAAGCGCTCGAGCGCGACCTGATCTTCGTCGGCACTGTCGGCATCATCGACCCGCCGCGCGAGGAGGTGGCAGAGGCGATCCGCGAAGCGCGACGCGCGGGAATCCGTGTCGTCATGATCACCGGCGACCATCCGCGAACGGCTGCTCGCATCGCCGCCGACCTCGGCATCGCCGAGCCCGGCGCCCCGGCGCTGACCGGCGCCGAGATGGACAGGCTCGACGCCGCCGGACTCGGCGCTGTCGTCAGCAGCACCTCGGTGTATGCGCGCGTGGCGCCAGCGCACAAGCTGCGCATCGTCGACGCGCTTCAGGCCGAGGGCAACGTGGTGGCGATGACGGGCGACGGCGTGAACGACGCCCCGGCGCTGAAGTCTGCCGACATCGGCATTGCGATGGGCATGACGGGAAGCGAGGTGACGAAGGAGGCCGCGAAGATGATCCTCGCCGACGACAACTTCGCGACCATCGTGCACGCCGTACGCGAGGGCCGCAACATCTTCGCCAACATACGCAAGTTCCTGCGCTACTTGCTCTCGTCCAACATGGGCGAGGTGCTGACGGTCTTCTTCGGCGTTGTCGGCGCAAGCGTCATCGGGCTTTCGGGCGCAACCGGCGGCCAGGCCTTGGTGCTGCCGCTGCTGGCGACACAGATCCTCTGGATCAACCTGATCACCGACACCGCGCCGGCGATTGCCATGGGCGTCGATCCGCAGACCGAGGACGTCATGGCCCGCCCGCCGCGCCGGCGAGACGAGCGGGCGATCGACACGCGCATGTGGTGGGGCGCAATCGAGATCGGCCTCGTCATGGCGGTGGTCACCCTGTTCACCCTCGACTACTACTTGCCGGGCGGCCTGATCGAGGGCACTGAAAACCTGCAAACCGCCCGAACCGCCGCCTTCACGGTGCTCGTGCTCGCGCAGCTGTTCAACTGCCTGAACGCGCGCTCGGAGACGACGAGCGCCTTGCGCCATCTCTTCGTCAACCGTTGGCTGTGGGGAGCGATCCTGCTTTCCCTGACGCTGCAGGTTGCAGTGGTACACCTCCCGATCCTCAACGTGGCGTTCGGCACGGTGCCGCTGAGCCCTTCGCAGTGGGCCTTCTCCTCGGCCGCTGCATGCAGCGTCCTGGTGTTCGGTGAAATGCGCAAGCTGGCGTTGCGAGCTTCCCAAGCGTAACGGCGGAAGATGTCGCGGGACCTTGAACGAGTACGCGTCGCCACAGCAGCTCGGGACCTGACGAACGGACGAGGCCGCCTCAGGGAAGCCGATCAGCGGATCAGCAGGACGGGCACGGTTGTCTTGGCGAGCACCTTGGTGGCGACTGAACCCAAGACGAGGTTGACGATGTCGCTGTGGCCCCGCGATCCCATGATGATCAAGTCGAACTTCTCCGCGGCGGCACGCTCGGCGATGGCCTCCGCCACGTGACCTACCGTGTAGACGAACTCCGCCCTGATGGCCTGCTGCTGGAAGAAGGCGCGGATTGGACGCAACACCGCCTCCGCCTCGGATTGGTAGAAGTCGCTCACCATCTTGTGATCCACGAAGGATGCCGCGCGCGGCGGGACCGCAAGGACACCGTGAAGCACGGTGTACTCGTGCTTGCCACCCAGCCATTCGTCGTGTGCGGCCAAGTAAGCCAGCATGCGCTTGGTATAGGCGCTTCCGTCAGCGGCAATCAGGACTTTCATGGTTTCTCCTCGGAACCAGGGCGATCGCGCCCTTGTGCCTCGCCCCCGATTGGAGCAACTGATTCGACGTGCGGTTTGTCCAGAATCAACGCACGGCGCCTGAACCGCGCAGCGCTTCGACAGCGCTGACTCAGCACGTCACGAGGTCGGTGTGTGCGAATCCCTTTGTGTAGTCGAGCACGGAGACGACTTCCGGGACGACGCGAAAGAGCGCCACCTCCTCCGGAGAGGACATCTTCTTGCCTTCTGGCTTTCCAGGTCGGCACGCAGCGCGCTTGCGAGAACGCCGAGGCTGGCCGCCGCGGCCCGCATCCAAGTATCAGACCTGGGTGCGCCGGCGGCGACGCCCGCAGTCGCGAGTTGAAGCCGCCGTTGCGAGACGTTCGCCGAGCGGCTGCGCCGGTGCCAGCAGCGTTCCTGCCAAGCCTCTAGGCGCGTCGTGTGCGCAACCGGGGCGCACGGTCCGCTTTCCAGCACAGTGGGATCCGAAGCTTGGAATTCACGTGACTTGAAGTCGCGGC
>JADMIO011096041.1_pt1 | contig 19446 bp, 15 predicted proteins | sample 8958161 | NCBI WGS metagenome assembly JADMIO01 (sample SAMN16585339, study PRJNA669376) | soil metagenome | isolation source: Crop rotation soil | place: USA: Cullars Rotation, Alabama | collected 2011
GACCAACCCGCTGCTCGAGCGCGTGAAGTTCCTCTCGATTCTGGGCTCGAACCTCGACGAGTTCTTCATGGTGCGCGTGGCGGGCCTGCAGAACCAGGTGGAGTCCGGCATTCTCGAAGCGGGCTCGGACGGGCTTTCGCCGGCGAAGACGCTCGAAGCTGTCGCGGCTGAGTTCACCGCGCTGATCGAAGAGGCGCAGGCATGCCGCGAGCGGCTGTTGTTCGACCTTGCCGAGAACGGCATCCACGTACTCGACTACCGCGATCTCTCGTTCGAGCAGCGCGAATTCGCCGACCGCTACTTCCTTGACACCGTCTTTCCCGTGCTTACGCCGCTCGGCCACGATCCGGGCCGCCCGTTCCCGCATATCTCGAACCTGAGCCTGAATCTGTCTGTGACCGTGCGGGACGCCACCGCCCGCGAGCATTTCGCGCGCGTGAAAGTGCCGGACACTCTGCCGCAATTGATTCCGCTTCAGCCCGTGAAATCCAAGACGAGGCCGATCGCGTTCGTCTGGATCGAGCAGGTGATCCAGGCCAATCTCCAGGCGCTGTTTCCCGGCATGCAGATCGTGGAGAGCTATCCGTTTCACGTCACGCGCGATGCCGAGGTGGCGATTCAGGAGCTCGAATCGGCCGACCTGCTCGAGATGGTGGAAGAGAGCGTAAAGCAGCGGCGCTTCGGCGCGGTGGTGCGGCTGGAAATCGCGGCCGACATGCCCGAAGAGCGGCTCGAGCTGCTGCAGGAGAATCTCGAGGCCGATGATATCGACGTGTTCCGCATCCGCGGGCCGCTAGGGTTGAGCCGCCTTCGGCACCTGGCGTCGCTCGATCGCCCCGAGCTCAAAGACACTCCCTTCGTACCCGCCCCGCTCGAGGGTGCGGCCGACGACGAAGACATCTTTGCCATGATGCGACGTACCGATGTGCTGCTGCATCATCCGTTCGATTCGTTCCAGCCGGTCGTCGACTTCTTCCGCGCCGCAGCCAAGGATCCGAACGTGCTCGCCATCAAGACCACGCTCTATCGCGTGGGCCGCAACGCCCCCATCGTCGAGGCGCTGCTCGAGGCCAACGAGAAGCGCAAGCAGGTCACGGTGCTGGTGGAGTTGAAGGCGCGCTTCGATGAAGAGTCCAACATCGAGTGGGCGCGCGCGCTCGAACGTGAAGGCGTCCACGTGGTCTACGGCCTCGTGGGCCTGAAGATTCACTCGAAGATCGCCATGGTGGTTCGGCGCGAGGGCGACATCATCCGCCGCTACGTGCATCTGGCCACCGGCAATTACAATACCGTCACCGCCAATATCTATACGGACCTCGGTCTGCTCACCTGCGACCCCGAAATAGGGGCGGACGCGACGGACCTGTTCAACTACCTGACGGCGTATTCGGCGAAGACCGACTATCGCAAGGTTCTGTTGGCGCCCATCTCGCTCCGCGAACGGCTCGAGCAGCTGATCGAGCGCGAAATCACTCACGCGCGGGCGGGGCATCCGGCGAGGCTGATTTTCAAGGCCAATGCGCTGGCCGATCCGCGCATCATCAAGCTGCTCTACGAGGCATCGCGCGCGGGCGTACAGGTGGATCTGATCGTGCGCGGCGTTTGCACGCTGATCCCGGGCATCGCGGGCGTGAGCGACAACATTCGCGTGCGCAGCATCGTGGGCCGCTTCCTCGAGCACAGCCGCGTCTTCTATTTTTGGAACGGCGGGCGCGAAGAGGTCTATCTCGGCTCGGCGGACCTCATGTCGCGCAACATCAGCCGCCGCGTGGAGGTGCTGTTCCCGATCGAGAAGCCGGCGCTGCTGCGCTACATCCGGGATAAAATCCTCTCGGTGTACCTCGAAGACAACGTCAAGGCGCGTGAGATGATGCCCGATGGCAGCTATCGCCGCTTGCAGCCCGCCCCATCGGAGACTCCGGTGAACGCGCAACTGGCCCTGCTGCGGATGCGGACGACACGGTAGTGCGACGCCTCGCTCTCCTACCCGTGATCTGCCTGGCCGTCTCGTGCTCGCGCGAGGCGCCGCCCGCCGCCGTCGAGAAAAAGTCCACCGCATCAAAACCCGAATATTCGGCTGCCAGCATCGCGCCGAGTGGCGAATCGAAATCCGCTCCCCTCTCGCCCGGCCGCATGGCTACCATCTATGGCGCAAACCTGGGTCCGGCGCAGGCTTGCTGGGGAACCGCCGACCCGAACCGGCGCGAAACGCCGAACCCGGCGCGCCCCAATCAAACCGACGTCGAGACCCGGGTCTTCCCGCCGAAGCTGTGCGATGTCGAAGTGCAGGTCGGTGGCGTCGCCGCCGGGCTGGTCTATGTCTCGGCCGGGCAGGTCAACTTCAAGATCCCGCAGACGGTGGCCACCAAAGGCGACACCACCGTCCGCCTGACGTACAAAGATCAGGCCGGGGCCACCGTATCCATCCCGCTCACCACGGACGCGCCCGCGGCCCCGGCGGATCAGATCGCCGAGACGATGTGGTCCGGCTTGCAGCGTGTGAAGTGGGAGCAGCGCTATGAACGTGGCTGCGTCAGCACACCAGCGCAGCAAGGGCAGAAGGGCGGCCTCTACGGACACGCCTACTACTGCAAGCAGGAGAGCGGCCCGGCACTCGCCGAGACCTTCTACTATCCCGTGGACCCCGCCAATCCCAAGGTGCTGCTGATGCGCGCCGACCTGCGTCCCGCCTTCACCTACTCCGAGCTGAGCGCCGAGATCGAACAGGGATTGATCCGCCGGCTCACGAAGGCCTACGGCGCGCCGGTGGCGCCGGATAACGTAGTCGAGCTCGGAGCGTATCGTCCGGACCCGGGGCTTTCATGGCACTCGGGCAAGCTCACGATCTTCCTGCATCGCAACCGGAACCATGTTGCGCCCGCGGGCGTACGGTTGGGCGTGATCCTGATCGCCGTACGCGACGAATTGCTCGAACAGCGCCGCGCGTCGCAATCGCTGCTCGTCACCGGCGCAGGAGAGCCGCAGGCTCCGAAGACGGAAGCCGATCGCACGAAGGCCGCCGAACAAACCCGGGCCGAACTGGTCCGCCTCCTGCGCCAATCCGCCGGCGAACCCGCGCAACGGGCGGAAGACCTCGTCACCGCCGACCGGCTCGCTCTCCGGTTGGGAGCGCTGCTGGTTGATCACGAGAAGGTAGTGGAGAGCGCGGCGGCCGTTCGAGCCGAGCTCGCTCCGCTCGGCGTGAAGTACGGTGAGGTGGGACATTATAGCGGCGCGCTCACGTACGATCACAGCCTTCTCACGCGCGCGTCGAAGGAATATCCCGCCACGCCCGCCGGCCAGCGCGCGTTTCTGATGCTCCAGCGGCTGGGTTGCGAGGTGAAGAGCGTGGGCTGCGACGGCCCGAACTGCTTCCTCACCGTCATCCAGCAGGGCCAGAGTTTCCTCGAGCGTTACCCGGACAGCGCCATTCGAAAGGAACAGACGTATCATCTAGCGCTTGCGCATGAGACGTGGTGGTCTCTCAGCCTTGCCGAGCCGGGCGATATCACTGCGACCGGGGCCAAGGTCACACGCGACGCCGGTGAACGCGCGCGGCTGCGGGCGATCGAATTGTATGAGCAACTGATCCGCATGGCGCCTGGTACACCGGAGGCGAAGGCCGCCGAGATCGCCTTACCGCGCCTCAAGTTGAAACTCGATTCCCGGGAGCGCGCGTTCTTCTGTTTTTCCTGCTGACACCGCAGTTTCAAGCCGATAAGTCCCGAGTACCTCATGAGGGATGTCTTCGTCGGGAGGCAGGCTATCTTCGACCGCAGGCGTAAGGTCGTGGGTTGGGAGCTGCTGTTCCGCAATGAAAGGGGAGTGCGCGGCGACGTCATCGACGGCAACTTCGCCACCGCGAGTACGATCCTGGCTGCGATTGTCGAGATCGGGCTCGAGCGCGTGGCCGGAGGCGAGCCTGTCTTCATCAATTGCACGCGCAAGTTCCTCGAGACGCGATCGCCGTTCCTTCCGCCCGAGCGCTGTGTGCTGGAAGTGTTGGAAGATATCGAGCTGGACTCGTCGCTCCTGAGCGATCTTGACCGCTTGCGCGCCCAACGCTACACGATCGCCCTCGACGACTTCGTCTTCACGCCGGACCTCGCGCCGCTGGTGGAGCGTGCCGACATCGTCAAGGTGGACGTGCGGCAGCTCGGCATGTCCGCGGTGGCGCAGCAAGCCGAGATGCTGCGCAAGTTCCGGGTGGACCTGCTGGCCGAGAAGGTGGAATGCGAAGAAGAGGTAGAGGCCTGCGAGCGTCTGGGCTTCACGATGTTCCAGGGCTACTACCTGCGCCGGCCCGAAACGCTGCAAGGCAGAACCATCAAGCTGGGCCAGCCTTCAGCGCTGCTGCTCATGGGCGAGTGCCGCAACGAGAACGCCGACATCTCGAAGATCACGCGGATCATCTCGTCCGACGTCGCGCTGAGCTACAAGATGTTGCAGCTCGCCAACAGCGCGCTGTTCAACGTGCGCTCTCCGGTAGATTCGATTCCGCAAGCAGTCTCCGTCCTGGGCCTTGACGCATTGGGGCGCTGGTGCAGCCTGCTGCTGCTCTCCGGCTTCGACCGGTGCCCGCCGTCCTATCTGCAGCGCGCGGTGGAACGCGGGCGCATGTGCGAACTGCTGGCGCGAAATACGTCCGCCAACGAGGCTAGCGCGTACCTTACAGGGCTTCTCTCGATCCTCGAGTCCATTCTGCAAGCTCCGATCACGCAACTCACGCCGCAGTTGCCGCTCGGCAACGACATCAAGGCGGCGCTCGAGAACCGCTCCGGCGAACTGGGGCGGCTCCTGCAGGCCGTGCTTTCCTACGAAGCGGCCGAGCGCGCCGAGCCATTGTTCCCGCTGCCATTGCTCGAGCGCTGTTTCTGGGAGGCGACGGCGTACGCGAGCGCCACTACGGCGCGGCTGGGCCTCGGCACAGAGGAGTGGTGGAGCGCGGCCGATTAGGGCTCCGTGATAATCAGCAGCAGGCTGCCTTCCACCGAATACGCTGCCGGGTCGACACTGCCTGCTTCCGCCCAGGTGAAATCGCCCGCGCGGTAGATCTTCTCGTCGTTGTAGCGCAGGTCGCCTTCGAGGATCAGGCACTGCTCGGTGCGTCCGTGCTCGTGTACATCGAAGCGCGCGCCGGGCTCGAGCTTCACCAGCAGCGTCACCAGGCCGCTTGCCTTATCGAAGTACAGCTTCTTGTAAGAGATGCCCCGTGTGCGGCTCGGCTTCCACGGGCCTTGCTGATCTGCGCACTTCGAGAACAGCCCCGGAAACGGATTGCGATCCAGCCGTTCGAGCAGCCGGGCCTTCAGCTCGGGCGGCGGCGCGGCGGTCTCGACCGCGTACCCGACGGCCGCAACGACATCCGTCATCTCCGCCAGCGCGTCGCGATGCAGCGGCAGCGATTCGAACGCGGCGATCTCTTCGGCGCTCAACTGGCCGAGCAGGTGGAGGGCCGCCTGGCTTTGCAGATCCTGCATCATCACGCGCCCTCCCCTTTCTTCTGTCGCAGACGCGTCAACGCGCCGCGCAGATCACCCTCACTCACCCCGTCGAAAAACGCGCGCTCCAAAACCTGCCGGTCGTCCACCGGCGCCGTACGCGCTCCGTCCGGTTTTCGCTGCTGCCGCTCGAGCGCAACGCCTCGCGCCAGCAGAATCAGCCAGGCCACCAGCCCCGCACGTCCGGAATCGAAGGTATGAACACGGTCCCACGCCCGCGCGTAGGCTTCGACTAACGCTTCCTGGGCGACCGCCGGATCTCCGAGAATCCGAAGCATCATCCCGTAGACGACGGCACTCGTTCCGTCGTACAGTTCCGCCAAAGCCAGACGGTCTCCGCGCTTCATGCGGCCGGCCATCTCATTCCAGGCAGAGGCCGGGCGCACGAGCGCTGGAGCCTGACCGGGGGCCACCACGTTAGAAGATACGGTTTCCGAAGGTGCTTTGGATTCCTCGCTCATGACAAAGACATCCGATTGTGCCACAGGTGGTATTACGGACCATAGCCATGGCCGACCCTCGCCGATGGGGATTGTGCAGTAAGGCCATCCGGCCCTATTCTCTTTGAGGAAGCGCATCGTCCGATCGTTTCCTACAAACTCCCAACAACCTGATATGCCTTGGATACTTCCGAGCGCAATGGCCGCAGCTGTTTTGTTTGCGTTGGCCGTTGAAGCATTGGCTCGCCTCTGGATCCGCCGCCAGGATTACTTCGTGCACCGCCGTTGGGATCGCGCCCGGATGTACGTCGATCGCGAAGTCCTTCCGTCGATGGAGCGCGTCATCCTGTGGGAAACCAACGGCGACGGAGAACGCGGTGACCCGGTGCCGAAGGATCGCGAGGGTTTGTATCGAGTGCTGATGGCGGGCGGCAGCGCAACCGAATGCGGACTGCTCGATCAGGACTCGGCATGGCCGGCAATTGTGCAGCGGATTCTCAATCGCCGTGAATCGTTGCATGTGCTCGGCGCGCAGCGAGTCCATGTGGGAAATATCGGCCGCTCGATGACGCCTGTGTCCGTCGTGTGCCGGTTTCTCGAGGGCACATTGCACCGCTACGGCAATCTGGACTTGTTAGTCATCATGCCGGGCGCGTCCGACGCGATTCGTTGGATGCAGGACACGCAGCTCGATCCGTTGGAAGACTTCGCCGAAGATCCGCGGCGGCGCTTCCGCTGGCGCAGCGGCAGGCTGGCCGCCCGCAAGATGGCCGGGGTGCTCTGGAGACGCTATGCGCGGCCGCTTCGCCAACGGCAGGACTTCAGCATCAAGCTGCAGGAACTGCGGCAACTGCGGCAATGCGCCGCCGAATGGGTCGACACGCTGCCCGATCCCTCGCCGATGCTCGACCGGCTCGAAAAGGACATCCGTAAATGCGTCGCGCTCGCGCGGGCGAACGGAACGCGCGTCATTATTGTCCGCCAGGCGTGGCTCGACAAGATCTTCACGCCCGAAGAAGAAGCGCTCATGTGGGGTTTCCATCGCGAGAACGCCTACTTCACGCATGCTGCGGTGCGCGGGCTGATGTGGAAAGCGGACCGGCGCGTCGAGCGAGTGGCGCGCGACCTCGATGTCGAGCAGGTGGATCTGATGGCCACGCTCGAAGCGAGCTTTTCCAACTTCTACGACTTCCTTCACTTCACGCCGGCCGGTGCGCGGCAAGTTGCCGGGCACGTCGCGGCCGCGGTGCTGGCGCCGCAGCCCGTGCCTGAACGCATGACGAGCGCACGGGTCGCTATGATGGTAGAGCCCGCCTAGCGGCTAGAACCGCTCCCTCAACGGTCGCGGCTTCACTACCACCATGACATCCGAATCGGCTTCGCCGCTACCCGTCCTCGTAATCGTTGGCCGTCCCAACGTTGGCAAATCCACGCTCTTCAACCAACTCACCCGAACGCGACGTTCCATCGTCGGCGACGAGCCCGGCATCACGCGGGACCGCATCCATGGCAAGGCGCGCCACGAAGCCAAGCTGTTCGAAGTGATCGACACCGGCGGCATCATTCCGGATGACGACGAGTTGATTCCTTCGCAAATTCTGAAACAGGCGCGCACCGCGCTCGAGAAAGCCGAGCACATCATCTTCGTGATCGACGGCCGCACCGAGATCACTTCCGCCGATCGCGACTTGGCGAAGATGCTGCATCGTCTCGGCAAGCCTGTCTCGCTCGCCGTCAACAAAATCGATGTACCAAAACGCGAAGAGCTCACGCACGAGTTTCACGAGCTTGGCTTCGCCAATCTGTTCCCCGTCTCCGCCGAGCATCGCCTCGGTCTCGATGAGTTGCTCGATCATGCGACACGAGACTTCGCTACCGCTGCGCAGACCGAAGCGGCCGACGAGCTTCCGAAGATTCGCGTGGCGATCATCGGACGCCCGAATGCCGGCAAATCGACGCTGCTCAACACGCTGGTGGGAGAAGAGCGCGCGATCGTGACGCCGACCGCGGGCACGACGCGCGATACCGTCGACGAATCCGTCGTTCACAACGGCACCGAGTTCGTGTTCGTCGACACCGCCGGCATCCGCCGCAAGGGCAAGACGAAGGAGATGGCCGAGAAGCTGAGCGTGGTGATGGCGCGCCGCGCGATCGAGCAGGCTGACGTTGTGGTGGTGGTGATCGATGCGCTCGAGCGCGTCGTAGGTATTGACGCCAACATTGCGGGCTACGCGCATGAAGCGGGACGCCCGGTGATTCTCGCCGTGAACAAGTGGGACGCGGTCGAGAAGAAAAATAAGAATGAGTTCATCCAGCACGTGCGCGACGAGATGCGTTATCTCGAATATGCGCCCGTCGCGTTCCTCTCGGCGAAGAAGGGCGCGGGTGTCGATCAGCTCTACGGCCTCATCCAGCGCGGGTGGCAATCGGCGAATCATCGCGTCACCACCGGTGAGCTCAACCGGCTCTTCGAAGATCTGCAGAGCGATCGCACGACGCGCATTCGCTACATCACGCAAGCCGGCGTGCGTCCCGACGTTCATCGTCTCTTCAAGAACGGCGCGACTCCGCTGCACTTCTCCTCCGAGCGCCAACTGGCGAATCGCATTCGCGAGCATCTCGGATTCGCAGGCACGCCCATCGTGATCAAGACGCGCACCAAATCGCGCAAGGAAAGCGACAAGCGCGAAGCGCGCAAAGAAGCGCGCAAATAAAAACGCTCCACCGCACGGCGTCGTGCGAGGGAGCGCTGCTACAAAATCAAAAGGCCCCGGGATGAACCGGGGCCTTCTAATTTTCACTTGCGACTGCGGGTGGCCCCGCGCGCCAGCTACTTCTTCTTCTTCGCGGCCTTCTTCTTGGCCGGGGCCTTTTTCGCGGCCTTCTTGGTAGCGTACTTCATTGATTGATTCTCCCTAACATCGAAATTTGCGTTCCTCAGAGAAGAACGCAGTGTGATCCATATATAAGGTGATACGAGAAGATTGTCAAGAAAAAAATGAATCGAAGACCTGTCAAGACCTTGACAGAGATTTGGCAAACGCGAAAAAACGTAGTTCGATAAAATTGTTCTTGTGATGTTCTGCTCTCCAACGCGAGTTCAACACGCACTTCTCGTCGCGTTCGCGATGCTCTCGATCGAGAGTTGTGCATCGCGCAAGCCCGTGCGCGCAATCACGCCATCGATCGGTGTGCGGCAAACCGGCATGGCGAGCTGGTACGGACATCCTTATCACGGACGCGCAACGGCGAGCGGTGAGATCTACGACATGGAACGAGACACTGCCGCTCACAACAAGTTTGCATTCGGCACGTGGGTGCGCGTCGACAATCTCGACAATGGCAAGCGCACCGAAGTGCGGATCAACGATCGCGGTCCGTTCAAGCGCGGACGCATCGTCGATCTCTCGCACGCCGCCGCTCGCAAGATCGACATGCTCGGTCCCGGCACGGCGAAGGTGCGGCTCACGGTGATCGCCGCGCCGAGCCCCGCGCCGCTGTCGTCGTCCGCCGCGATTCCAAAGCCGTAGACTTTTCCACAGCTAATTCACCGGCCTGAGCGTTCAGTGTGCGGAAAACAACCGTTAGACAGACGTGGGGTAAGCAGTAGCCCCACACTGATCTTCCGGGTATACACCCTAACGGGTTCTTGTGACGGACCCCAACTTTGCCGTAGATTTTAACCTAGGTCCCCGCACTATACATATGAGGGACCAGCTCGAGGCAACCTGAGAGTCGCGGCCACGAACCGGTGACGCTGGTGGGCAACCGAGAGCAAATGACAGAGTGTGAACCTTGGCGAAGGAGGGACCGCCGATGATGGTCGGAGAATCTGCACGAACCAAACAGGTGTTTCGGCAGATTGACCGGGTGGCGCAGGGGCGCTGGCCGGTTTTGGTGTTGGGGGAAACAGGAACTGGAAAGGAAGTTGCCGCAAGGAACATCTATGAACGGAGTCCGGTAGGCAATTTCGTAACGATCGACTGCTCGAGCCTGGTCGGACCGCTGCTCGAGAGCGAACTGTTCGGACATGCGAAGGGTGCGTTCACCGGCGCCATCGGGCAGAAAGTCGGACTGCTCGAGATGGCCGATGGAGGAACCGCGTTCTTCGACGAAGTGGGCGAGCTGCCGCTCGACCTGCAAGCGAAGCTGTTGCGCGTGCTGCAAGAGAAAGAATTCCGTCCCGTCGGATCTCTTGCCGTGAAGCGCTCCGACTTTCGGATCATCGCGGCTACCAATCGCGATCTTGCGAAAGAAGTAGAACGCGGGACGTTTCGCCGCGACCTTTACTATCGCCTCAACGTGGTCACTCTGCGCCTGGCGCCGCTGCGCGAGCGGGTGGATGACATTCCTCCGCTCGTGCAGCATTTTCTCGCGCGCCATGGGAAGGACCACGTCGTATCGGCGGAGGTGATGGACATGCTCTCCTCCTACGACTGGCCGGGCAACGTGCGTGAACTGGAGAACTGCGTCCAGCAGATGGTGGCGCTTCATTCGGGGCCGGTGCTGACGCTGACCGACATGCCCTCGGTGATGCAGCACTTTCTCCATCGCCAGCGTTCGGAAGGCCGCGCGATGGCGGCCGCCGCCGGCGCTTCGTCCTCCTACTTCACTGACACGCCGGCGCCTCTCCCGGTCACGGTAGACGTCGCGCGCCGCCCGCCGCGGAGCGATCACGACATTCTGCCGCTCGGCGAGATCGAGAAGCGCGCCATTCTACGGGCGCTTGACTACACCAAGGGTGACCGCGCCGTCGCCGCGAACCTGCTCGGCATCGGACGCACCACGCTCTACCGGAAGTTGAAAGAATACGCGATCGCCGCAAGTTAAGGTGAGATTTTTTCCTCCTCCCCGCACTATTACCTAGAGGGGAGGGACGACGTGAAAGAGAATCGGTTGCGCGTACTGGTGATCGAAGGCGACCCCGACCGTGTGCAGCTGCTCGAGGAAGCCTTCGGCGAGATGGAGGAGCTGCGTTTCTCCAAGCCCGCCTATCCCGCCTGCACGCGCGACTACGTGCTGGACTGGCGCGAGGCCGTAGAACGCACCGGCCCCGCTCCGGACGCGATTCTGCTGGGCATCTCGCACGACTGCGAACCCTCGGCTCCGGCGGCGCTCTGTGCGCTACGCGCGGCGGCTCCTTCGGCGGCCCTGATCGTGATGGCGGCGCGGGAAGACGAGGCGCTGGCGGTGGGTCTGATCCGCATGGGCGCGCAGGATTACCTCATCGAGACCGAAATCGATTGCGCCCCACTCGCGCGGACGCTGCGTTGCGCGGTGGAGCGAAGCCGGCTCGACTGGTCACGCCAGAGCATCGCGATGGTGGACGATCTCACCGGGCTCTACAACGGCCGCGGCGTATCGATGCTTTCCGAGCGAGACGACCGGCTCGCCGCCGCGCTGCACCTTCGCCGCTGGTCCGTCGAACTGCGCATGGATGAGGATGATGACTTGCGCCGGATCGAACTCGCCGAGCAGCTGAGCGAATTGGCATCGGCCGGTCTGCTGGCCGGGCGCGCCAACGATGCCTTCGTGCTGTACGGACTGGCTTCCACGGCTCCGGCGGCGAACGAATCGGCCGAGCAGGCCGCGCGTCAGCTCGTGGCGCAATGCAATGCGCGCGGGATCGCGGTGAAGGTGCGCGTGTCGGCGTAAGCGTGTGCGAGAATCGATGAGTTGAAGATTGCCCTCGACGCCAGCTACGCCATCGGCGAGCACCTCTCCGGCGTCGGAGTCTATTCACGGGAGCTGATGCATGGCCTCGCGAAGCTCGAACCCGGCGTCGAGTGGACGTGGGCGTACCGGCCGCACCACTGGCGCGAGGTGTTGTTCGGCTCGTCTCCCTCGCACGTGAAGCGGCGCTTCCTCTGGGAATCGCGCGCCCCTCGGTGCAATCTCTTTCACGGCCTCGGCCAACGTCTGCCCCGCTCGCTCGGCCGCGCGCGCAGCGTGGCGACCTTTCATGACCTTTTCGTCATGACGCGCGAGTATTCGCACGCGGACTTTCGCGCACGCTTCACGCAACAGGCGCGCGACGCGGCCGGGCGTGCCGACGCCATCATCGCCGTCTCGCGCTACACAGCCGGCCAAGTGGAAGAACTCCTCGGCGTCGAGCGCAGCCGCATCCATGTCGTGCATCACGGTACGCGTCCGCTGCCGATCCCAAGCGGCGTCGCGCGCGAGCAGATCATTCTCAGCGTGGGCGCGCTTCAGTTGCGCAAGAATACGCTCGCGCTCGTGAAGGCGATGGAGCAGCTTCCTCGGGGATGGAAGCTCATTCTCGCCGGCTCACGCGGCACCGGCTATGAAGAAACGATTCGTCCCGCGATCGAAGCCAGCCCGCGTCGCGCCGACATCGAACTGCCTGGTTGGGTCGATGACGCGGCCCTTGCGCGGCTCTATGCGCGTGCTTCGATCTTCGCGTTCCCCTCGCTCGACGAAGGCTTCGGCATCCCGGTGCTCGAAGCGATGGCCGCTGGTATTCCTGTGCTTGCGTCCGACACCTCATCGCTTCCCGAAGTCTGCGGCGATGCGGCGCTCCTCGTCAATCCGCGAAGCGCCGAGGCGGTGGCCTCGGGCCTCGCGAGATTGATCGGCGGCGAAAGCCTGCGTGCGTCCCTCGTTGCCCGCGGCCTACGGCACGCCGCCGAATTCACATGGGACCGCTGCGTGCGGCAGACGTGGTCGGTCTACCGCACTCTGCTTTAAGCAGCGCAGGGATTCGGCTGCGCCTGCGAAGAGGCCGCCTTGATGGTCCCATTCACACCGTTGGGGAAAAAGCCGCCGGATGTCGCGTTCTCCTTGCCGCCATACGCGATGAAGAGCACTTGGCCAGGCGTGCGCGTTTGCACGAGCGCATTCGAGTCGAGCGAGAAGTACTTCGAGCCCACGGGGGGAGGCGGAATATCGATCGGGTCCACCGCCGCCGACATCACACGCAGCTTAGCCACCTGCAAGCGAATGGTGGACGCATGCTGCGCCTCGGCGCCGAAGATGCGGGCCGCGGTGCCGAGAATGCCCTTGTCCTTGATGAGTCCCGCCGCGCCGGCATAGGCGGTTACGCCGAGATCTTCGAACACGCGCGCGAGCCCCAGGAACTCCATTTCGTTCTTGAAGCCGATGCCCAGCGCGTCAAGATTGATCGCGGGCTTGGCGATCGGTTGCATGCCCATCAGGCCCAGTGCGTTGCGCAGGAGCACCACGTGGGCGCGCTCGTCCTCGGCGATCTGCATAGCCACTCTGTTGACGAACAACGGTTTGCCGTCGGAGAGCGTGACCTTGCCGCCGCCGTTGGTCGCGCCCGCCGTGCCGGAGCCGGTGATGGCAAGGCCAAACTGGTCGATCGTGCGTCCCGTCGTGGCCACCGAGTAAAACTCCGCCTCGAGATACTCGAGGTTGAGGGCGAAGTTGACGATATCGACGTCGGTGATGGGCGTCGTCGTTTGAGCCACGCCATTCGCCGCCAGCAACGCGGCGCCACCCTCGGCGCCCGCCTTGCGCATGAAATCACGCCGGCCCGCCGGACTCACAATCCGTTCAACGATTTCTCTTTGCATTGGATCCTCCTCTTACGCTGCCTTGGCGGTCGATTGATTGATGTTGCCGTTGACGCCATTCGGGAAGAACCCGCCCGCGCCGGAGCCCGCCTGATTCCCATAGACGAGGAACAGAACTTCGCCGGGCGTCCGGACGGCGGTGAGCCCGTTCACGTCGAGCGAGAAGAAGCGCGAACCCGTGGGAGGCGGAAGAATGTCCTTGCCGTCAAGCGCCGCCGTGGCAATTTCGAGCGCCGCAACCTGCAGACGGATATTAGCGGCGTGTTCATTCTCGGCGCCGAGAATCCGCGCCGCCGCGCCGAGCACGGTACTGTTCTGAATCAACGGGGCCGCGCCTGCATATGCGCTGACGCCCACGTCTTCGAACGCGCGCGCCAGCGCGAGAAATTCAGACTGGCTCGCAAAGCCGATGCCGAGCGCCGCGAGGTTGATCGCAGGCTTCGCCACGGCTTCCGCTCCGAGCGCTTTGAGAGCGGCGCGCAGATATGTGACGTGTGTGCGCTCGTCGGCAGCGATTTGCATGGCAACATCGCCGGTGAATAGCGTGGTGTCGGTAAACGTCACGGCTTTTCCTCCGGTGGTGGGGCCGCTCGCGCCGGTGCCATCGATGCCAACGCCCATGTCGGCGATGCTCTTGCCGGTGGTGGCGTACGTGTAGAACTCCGCTTCGAGGTATTCGAGGTTGAGAGCGAAGTTTACGATGTCGACGTCGGTGATGCCGGGGCTTTGGGCGTGCGCGCGAGTGGCGAGCGCAGCCAGCGCGGGACCCGACATCCCGAGCCCTTGGATGAAACTTCTCCGATGCAGCAACTGCTCCATGATCTTTCGTCCTTTCGTATGCGCAGGTCTGTGTTCGCGCCTGCGTTTCTCGTGACTACTCGTCCATGGCTACGCACTCCCGATGATGCTGGATTGGCGATTTGAAGGAGATTCGAGCGAAAGCGCGAAAAATAAAATGCATCCAAATCGATTGGATGAAAGCAGTGGATGTGGAGAGAAAATTTGGACTTAGCGGTAACGAGTTACTCTGCGTCGCGGTCTACTGCGATCTTCAGAGCCTTCAGGAACTTCTCGTCTTGTGACGTCCAGCGGAAACCGTCGGGCGAATGGAACTGGATCTTCTCTTCGCCGGATTCGGAGGGCTCGCCGTCCTCGTCATTGTCACCGCGTTTGTTGAAGCCGATCGTCGCCTCGAGCACGAGGAAGACGTCAAAGCCAGCCCGGCGAATCTCGCCGATAGCAGCGGCAATGCGATCTGAATCCGAGAGCGATTCATTGATCGCGTTACCAAGCTCTTGCATCAACTCTTTGAGTCGGTCGTCCAATGAAGCCCCTTCCTTCGGGCCGAATTCCATTTCAGGATAGCATGCCGAATCTTTGAAACCTCCCTTGCGGCGAGGTCCTTGGCTGCTCGTTTTCATATCGACTCAATGCACGAAAAACTGAAGTGGCACCGCGCGTTTACTCGTCCTGCGGCAGCAGGTTCATCACGATGCGGTCCAGCGCCATATACGAGTCAAGATCGGCGGGCTTGGGGAAGTACGCCTTCGCGCCCAGCCGCTTCACGGCCTCGCGGTCCGACACCGAATCGGACGAGCTGACCACCACCACCGACGTCTGCTGGCAGCGTGATCCGGTGCGGATGTACTTCAGCACCTCGATGCCCGAGATCTTCGGCAGGTTCAAGTCCAGCAGCACGAGCGCGGGGCAAAGAGCTTGCTCATCGCGCGCGATCTCCTGCAGGTACGACACGGCTTCGGCGCCGTCCCGGACAACCCGCAAGCGCGCACTGAGGCCGCAGCGGTCGAGCACCTGGCGGATGACGTAGACGTCGAGCTCGTTGTCTTCGACGAGCAGCACCGTCATGGGCCGAGCGCGGTCGGCGTTCAGCCCGCTACCGAACTCTTGCGGGAAGCGTGAAGGCGAAGGTGGATCCTTCTCCGGGAGCAGATTTTTCCACCCAGATTCGGCCGCCGTACTGCTCCACAATCCGCTGGCAGATGGAAAGGCCGATGCCGCTGCCCACGTATTGATCGCGGCTATGGAGCCGCTTGAAAAGCCCGAAAATCTGATCGGCGTACCGCATCTCCAACCCGATGCCATTGTCGGATACGGAGAACGCGCACCACCCATCCCGTTCGTTGCCTGAAACATGGATGCGGGGAGCCTCCTGACTCCTATACTTCAGAGCGTTGCTGATTAAATTCTGAAACAGCTGCGCGAGCCTGCTTTCATGGATATTCACAGTGGGCAAGTCGCCCCAGGTGATCTCCGCTTTCGCTTGCGCGATGGATCCGGCCAGGTTTTCGAGCACGGCGCCGAGCACCACGCCCGGATCGGTGGCCGGAGGCGCGCCTTCGGCGTACCGGGTGGCATGGGTGTAGGCGAGCAGGTCCTGCAGCAGACCCGTCATGCGGTTGGCGCCGGTAAGAATCGTCTTCAGGAATCCCGACTGCTCGGCCTCGAGTTGATGTCCGGAGCTTCGCTGCAGCAGTTGCGCCGAGATTGCGATATTGCGGAGCGGCTCCTGCAAATCGTGGCTCGCCGAATAGGCGAAAGTTTCGAGGTCCTGATTGGCGCGCCGCAATTCTTCGTTGCTGCGCTGCAACTCCTGCTGCGCCCACTGCGCGCGCTCGAACAGCCGCGCGTTGTCCATCGCGATCGCCGCCTGCGCGGCAATGCCCATCACGATCGCTTCGTGCGACTCTGTGAACTGTCCCGTTTCCGAATGCCCGAAGAACAATCCGCCCAGCACTTCGCCCGAGCGAGACACCACTGGCGCGGCGAGATAGCTCCGCACCGGCAGATGGCCCTTCGGCATGCCGTGATACGGCGGGTTCTTGCCGTAGCGCGAGTCCTGGGTCACATCGTCGATACGCACGACGCCTTCGCCGCGGAACGTAGGCCCGAAAAGATCCGTGCTGCGCGGCATCGGGAACGAGGCGAAGGCCTCGCGCGGCACGCCGGACAGTGAGTAGAGCATATAGGAATCGCCCTGCTCGTTGACCACGTTGTGGAAGAACGCGCCGAACTCCGCGCTGACGAGCGACGTGGCAAGATCGGTGACCGATTGCACCAGCTTATCGAGATCGAGCTCGGTGACCAGCTGCGGACCCACGCGGTTCAACAACTCCGCCGTCCGCCGGGCCTCCTGCTCGCGCTTTTCGTAGTCCCGGCGCGAGCTGATGTCGCGCGCGATCTTCGAAGCGCCGATAATGTTCCCGGACGGGTCGCGCACCGGCGAAACGGTCAGCGAAACCGGAATCGTGCGGCCGTCTTTGGTGAGCCGGAGAGTATCGAAGTGATCGATGCGCTGCCCCTGCCTGATCTTGCCGAGCAGGTCCGGCATCTCGTTGCGGCGATCCGGCGCCGCCAGCATGGAGATGGGCTGTCCCACCGTCTCATCGGCCGTGTAGCCGAAGATCCGTTCGGCGCCTTTGTTCCAGCTTTGAATGATGCCGTTGAGGTCTTTGCCGATAATCGCGTCGTCCGAACTCTCGACGATGGCCGCCAGGCGTTCGCTCGCCATCTCGAGGTGCTTGCGTTCGGTAATGTCCGTCGCAATCCCGGCCACGCCCGCCGGCTTGCCGTCCGGACCTTCGAACGGAAACTTGATGGAAATGTATGTATGGATGCCGTCCACGTGCGCGGCGCGCTCTTCAATCGATAGCGGCTCGCCGGTCTCGACCACCGTTTTGTCATTCACGCGATAAGTTTCGGCCAACTCCGGCGTGAAGAGATCGTGGTCGGTTCGGCCCATCGCTTCCTTCTTCGAGACGCCGAACAGTTCCTCAAACCGGTGGTTCACCAGAATGTAGCGGCCCTGCAGGTCCTTCATGAAGATGATGGTGGACGAGTTGTCCAGAATCGCCTGCAGGCGCTTTTCGCTCTCGATGCGGGCAAGCTCGGAGCGCTTGCGTTCCACCGCAATCGAGACATGGCTCGCAATCGCCTGCGCCATGGCGAGCTCGTCGCCCTGGCACTCGTGCGCTTCCGGGTAGTAGAGCATGAACTTGCCGAATACGCCGCTGCCGAGCGCAAGCGGAATCATCACCACCGCGCGGATACGCTCGCGCCGGAAGGTGTCGTGATACTCGCCGAGGGTGGTCTCCACAAACACGTCCGGCACCACGATGGGCTGCGCGTTCCGCGCGCCTTGGGACCACGGAGAATGCCCGGTCACCGCTTGCCGGTACTCGCTGGAAAGCCCGCGCCAGGCGTGAAAGCGGATCACGCCGTCGTCGTCGAACATCAGAATAGCGGAGCGATCGGCTGCCGATGCCTCCAACAGGCCGGTGATTGCCGCTTCGTAAACCTCTTGGAGATTCTGAGCCTGGGTGAGCGCGGAGAGTAGTTGATACAGCGTTCTGAGATGCCTGACCTCAACGTCACCGGGCGAACCGGGCAGGGCGGCAATAGCCATTCCAACGATTCTAGCGCGACGGAATCGTGGTGATTGCGGGCTGCCGGACAGGTTCGGCCGGTTCGAACAGTCCGAAGGCGAACACCGAAGTGGCCGACGCGATCGCGACATACTGTTTGCCGTCCACCGAGTACGTTATCGGCGAGGCCGTCGAGAGCTCACCCATGTTGAAGTGCCATAGGTGCTTGCCGGTGCGTGCGTCGAGCGCGACGAAGTGGCTGTCATCGTCACCGGTGAAGAGCACGCCGCCCGCCGTCGACACCGTGCCAGTCCACATGCGGCCCGCGCCCGTCATCGGGTACTCCCAGACGCGCCGGCCCGTCTTGGGATCGAGCGCGCGCACGATCACTTGGCCACCTTCTTCGGTTGCGCCGCCACCCGAGAAATTGGCCATTGGCTTCGGCGTTTGCGCCGACATGTTGTACATGCCGCACTGCTCGAGCGTGATCACATAGAGGAGGCCGGTGAGCGGATTGAACGATTGGCCCATCCAATTCGTCGCGCCCTTGACGCTGGGGCACACCCAGTTGCCGGCAGGCGTCGGGGTCTGCCCCGCGATTTCGATGGGGCGGCCTTTGTCGTCGATGCCTTCGGCCCAGGTGATCTTGTCGATCAGCTTGGTGGCGCGGAGATACTCGCCGGTCACGCGATCGAGCGCGTAGAAGAAGCCGTTGCGATTGGCGTGCAGCACGATCTTACGATGCTTGCCGCGGATCTCGGTGTCCACCAGCACGGGCCAGCTTTGCGCGTCCCAATCGTGGGTGTCGTGCGGCGTGAACTGGAAATACCATTTCATCTTGCCGGTGTCGAGATCGAGCGACAGCAGCGAGCAGGTGTAGAGGTTGTCGCCTTTGCGCCAAGCCCCCGCGTAGTCGGGCCAGGGGTTGCCGGTGGTCCAGTAGAGGCTGTTCAGTTCGGGATCGTAGGTGCCCGAGAGCCAAGCCGCACCGCCGCCCCACTCGATCAGGTCACCCCAGGATTCAGCGCCCGGCTCGCCGCGCGCGGGCACCGTGTAGGTGCGCCAGATTTCGTGGCCGTCTTCGGCGGAGAGCGCATAGATCGCGCCGCGCGTGCCGCTGTCGCCGCCGGCGCTGCCCACGATCACCTTGTCTTTGGCGATGAGCGGAGCGGACGTCGAGGTGCTGCCCTTGCTGACGTCGGCGAATTTCTTGGTGAAGATGACGCCGCCAGAGCGGCGGTCCAGCGCGACCAGGTAGTTGTCGGTGGTGGTGAAGTAGACCCGGTTACCGAGAATTGCCGACCCGCGGTTGACGCCTTGCCGCTCCGCCTTGGTATCGGCCCATTGCCAGATCTGGCGGCCGCTGCGAGCATCCACGGCGTAAATCGAATTCGTGTTAGTGATATACAGGACGCCGTCATGCACGATCGGAGAAGAGCGCAATCCCTGCGCTCTCGGCACGTGATACACCCACTTGGGCGCCAGCAATCGTGCGTTCTGGGCGTTGATCTGCTTTCCAGCACATTGGGATCCTAAGCTTAGAATTCCACGTGGACAAGTTGTCGCG
>JADMIO011294227.1_pt1 | contig 19437 bp, 13 predicted proteins | sample 8958161 | NCBI WGS metagenome assembly JADMIO01 (sample SAMN16585339, study PRJNA669376) | soil metagenome | isolation source: Crop rotation soil | place: USA: Cullars Rotation, Alabama | collected 2011
GGGAGGGGGTACGGGGGATTGTGCCGGGGTCGATGGGGACGTGGTCGTTTCATACGGTGGGGAAGGGTTGTGCGGCGGCGCTCAACTCCAGTTCGCATGGGGCGGGGCGGCAGATGTCGCGGACGGAGGCGCGGCAGAAGTTGACGCGGTCGGCGCTGCGGCAGCAGATGCGGGGCGTCTGGTATGACGCGCGGATTGAGGGGCAGCTGCTGGAGGAGGCACCGGGGGCGTACAAGGATGTTGAGGCGGTGATGGAGGCGCAGGGGGAGCTTACGCGCGTGGTCAGGCGGTTGCGGCCATTACTGGTTTATAAAGGTGCGTGATCACTTCTTTTTCTTATGCGTGAAGAGGCCTTTGAGGTAGTCGCTGACGGTGTAGTTTTTCCAGTCTTTGAATTCGCCGGCGTCGAGGAAGACGCCATAGCAGACGGTGCAGGCTTCGTAGTCGATGTGGTGCTGGTCGACGTCGGTCATGCGGATCATTGAGGCGTGGCAGCGGGGGCACTTGATGTTGGTGATCTTGTCCATCTTCTTGCCGGTGGCGGCGTCGCCGGTGTCGATGGATTCTGCACCCTTCTTTTCCTTGAGGGCTTTATTTTCGTTGGCATCGAAGAAGATGCCTTTGCAACTGGTGCAGCGGTCTACGTTGACGCCTTCGAAGGCGACATTTTCCATGGCGGCATTACACTTGGGGCAGTTCATAAGTCACTCCATACGCGATGCGCACAGGATACCAACGCGCAGGAAAAAGCCCAACCCATGCGGGGCCATGTGCGTACATTTTTTCTCGGCGCGCCGTGCTATGGACGCGGTGGGGTTGCCGCGGGGGCGGAAGCTGGGGGTAGGGCGGCGGGGACGTCGACGTCCTTGATTTCAAAGGGGATGTCGAGGAGTTTGAAATCCTTGTAGGTGGTGACGCGGACCTTGGCTTTTTCGGGCAGTGGTTCCCGGCGGTTGAAAAGCAGGTCTCGGGAGCCGGTGGTGTTGCCGACGCTGCCGATGGAGAAGATGGCGTTGCCCATGTCGTCGAGGAATTCGATTTTGCCCATTTCCGGCATGGGGGTGGTTTGGACGGTGAGCATGCCGCTGAGGTTGGGTGCGGGGCTATTGATTTGGGCGTTGGCAATTTTGAAACCGTACTTGGGGAGCGTAGCGCCGGTTTTGAGGTCGACGGTGCCGAGTTCTTCGGTTACGGCTTCGGAGTAGGAGGCGACCTGGGAGATGCCGATGACCTGTTTGAGTTTAGCGGATGCGGGGCGGGTCATGCGGAGAAAGATGCTGAGCGGTTTTTTGTCATCGTAGGTGCTGCCGCCGTATTGGCTTGAAAAACCGGTGACGTTGCCGCCCGGGTGAAGGTATTTGCCGTCGCCGTCGGTGACGACGAGGACATCGGAGGTGATGCCGATGACCTTAGTGCCTGCGGGGAGGGTGGCATCCCACATGAAGCTGACTTCGGTGGCATTTTCGGCACGGGCCTGGGTCTGCTTAATGGCGGTGTACGTGATGCCTTGTGCCTTGGGCATTTCTTTGGGGTAGAGGCCGCTGGCCATGTAGAGCTCAGGCGAAAGGGGCTTGGCATTCGCGGATTCCTTGGCGAAATCGAAGAGGGGCTTGGTCGCGGCGGAGGTTTTGGCTTCCAGCAGGCCTTTCACCCCGAAGAGTTCCTGCGTGATGATGGCGATCATGGCGTTGTTGTCGGGACCGGCACGCACGCTGCCGGAGTCTTCGATGATCTTCCTGACGGCCGCTTCGTCATTCATGATGCGGTCGACGATGGCTTGTGCTTTGGTGCCGTCGCCATCGAAGACCACGGTGGTGTCGTTGAGCTTCTTGAATCCGGCGTTCGACTGGATGGGACCGGGGAGGTGGAAGGTGATGATGTAACTTGATTTGGCCAGATCGGCGAGGCGACTGCCGGCCTGCTGCTTGTAGCTGTCCATGGATTGCTTGACGCCGGCGGTGATTTCTTCGGGCGTTGGCTTCTTGGGCGCACTCGCGGCAGGGGGCTGCTCGCGGATGAAGTTCATGGACATGCTGACGCTGCCGTCGGCTTCTTTTTTGAAGGTGGGCTTGGCCTGGAGGCTGGGGCTGAACTGGACGGCGTTGAAGTCCTTGAAATATGCCGTGGCGGAGAGGGTTTTGTTTTTGCCGTCCTGAGCGATCTTGATGTCGGTCCAGCCGACGATGTTGCGGGCACTGGTGACGAGGCTGCCGAAGCTGGAGCGGACGTCCTTGTCGGAGGCGGTGAGTGGGAGTGTGTTGGTGATGGTGACTTTGCCGCTGCCGTCGGGATTGAGCCAGATTTCCTGTTTAACCTGGCAGCCGGTGGTGACGGCAGCCAGGAGAGCGAGCAGAACGAGGGCGCGAGGTTTTTGGAAGCTTCTCACCGGAAATTCCTTTCGAAATGATTGTTGAAAACGAAGTGATGGGGGGAATATAGAGGGGTGTGGGGGTGGGGGGCAATAGTTGTTGATACGAGGATTTTTGGAGGGGTGGCGGACAAGGTGGCCTGATGGGGCAGCTTTGGGCGGGGGTTTAATAAAGTGGCCTGTGGAGGCCGCATTGGGATTTTGAGCTGAAAATGGGGGTTGGCAACTGTGCCAAGGGGAATTCCTACTTGCGCGGTAGACAATGGCGAGCAATTACGCCATGCGCGCGCGCAGTCAATGGCATAGTTGCTTGGCGTAAGATGGGTAAGGGGGATTAGGGACGGAAGTTTGCCCAGAGTGCCGTGAGGTGAACTGTAGTTCCCGGCGCGCGGGGCGTTATTGTGTTGAGGTGAACTGTAGTTCACCTCGCGTGTGGTGGGTGTGCGTGTTCGGTACAAGGGGTTGTGGTGAAGTTTTGTGAAGGAATTCATGAGGCTTCTCCCGGATTTCGTATACCTAACGTATTATAAACAGTAGAGGGGGTCGGATTCAAGGGAGTAATTGTTTACGGGGGAAGTCCGCGAACCCTTCAAAATCCCAGCACTGGCGTTAGCTCAAGCAGCCCTCCGGTGAGGAAGCGTTGTTGCCTTGCCTGGGCAGGACAGGCTAGACCGGGCGGTAAACAGTTAGGGCCCCCAGTGGCCGGGCTGGTGTTTGGTATATGTTAGGTTTTTGTTGGGTGGGTGTCAAGGGGGGCTGGCGGGGCTGTGGGAAGAGCATATTTGGCGTTTGTCTCGCGCCCTTGAAAAGGGCAGACCTCGCTGGAGTTTTGTGGCACTTTGCATCTGGGCCGTGCCGAAGATTGCCGGCGCTGTTCGCACTCTCGCATTGGGCGAGGCGTGCGAGGTATAATTGGGGGCATGACGACACTTGCGCATGCGACAATTCCTTCTCGTCCGGAACGGCTTTTTAGTACCGAGGAATATCTGCGCATGGTGGAGGCGGGCATCCTGACGGAAAATGACAAGGTGGAGTTGCTCAATGGAAGGATCGTGGAAAAAATGGCCAGAAATCCGCCCCATGATGGGACTTTGCAACGGCTGATGAACGCGCTGATGAGGAAGTTGCCGGAGAGTTTTTCGATTCGTTGCCAGATGGCGCTGGCGCTGCCTTTAACGGCTAGCGTGCCGGAACCTGATTTGGCGGTGGTGAGGGGTCCAGATTCGCGCTACGATGCCGCTCATCCGGGTGTGGCGGATACGATTCTGGTGGTTGAGGTTTCGGATTCCACACTTCGCGATGATCGGGCGGAAAAGCTTGCCTCGTATGCGGGCAGCGGATTGGGCGTTTACTGGATAGTCAATCTGATTGACCGGCGCGTGGAAGTATATTCGGATCCGACGGGGCCGGAGCAATTTCCGACGTATCGCCGGCGAGAAGACATCAGCGCGGAAGGCGTGGTGGCGTTGAAGCTTCCGGATGGGGGTGTGGTGGAATTGACGGTGAGCGATTTGCTGCCGACAGTGAAGCGGGGATGAAAAAGGATTTCTGATTCGTGGCCGCTTTCTTCTTCCTCGAGGAGGAGGGTGAGTTGGACTGGGGGGCCCATTGGATTTTCGGGAGGCGCTAATGCCCGGCACAGAAGTTAATCGGTTCGGATTGAGACGTAATATTCCGGCCGAGGTTAAAAGGCAGGTAAGGCAGAGGTGCGCTTTTGGTTGCACGATCTGTGGAAATCCGCTCGTTATTTATCATCATTTCGATCCGCCGTTTCGTGATGCGACAGAGCATAAGGCAAGCGGCATTACTATTCTGTGCAGGAGCCACGCAGGGGAGGCGGACAACGGCCTCAGGTCTCCTGATTCGATTAAGGAGTTCGATGGCGATCCCTATTGCCGCCGAGTCGGTTCGGCGAGGACGTTCTTTGATTTGCGCACGGGCCCGTTCACATTTCGAATTGGTACCGCGACCGTTAAGGCGCCGGTTATTCTTGCTACGGAATACGAGCCAATTATTAGTATTGGCGATCCAGAAGAAGTTGGTTCTCCCTATCAACTCAATGCTGTATTGAGAGATTCAAGCGGAAGAATCCTCTTCCGCATTCAGGACAATGAGCTGAAAATCGGAATTGACCGATTTGACATAACGATGACCGGACGCCGTATCACGATCCATGAAGAATCGCGGAATATTGCACTTATTATGAACCTCGTTTTGAACCAGGAAATCCACATTGAGCGAGTCAGCATGCCGATTCACGATTGCTGGCTAATTGCGCAGGAAGATTATTGCGAATTACGCTCTCCAACTGGCGGAACTCTACGGTGTAACGGTGGATTCATTGGCGATATCGGCATCTGGATATGCCAGTCGCGCCGTCAGGTTTTCTGTGGTGCCCTATTTCCCGCTGGTGGGGCTGGTGTGGTAATGTCGATGGGCCCCGAAGCATCGGAAATCCAGCATATGATTGCTGAAGGATCGGCAAATGTTTCAATTTGGGAGAATGCAGTTTGGTGTCATTTAAGCAGCACACTGACTGCATTTTTTGATAAGAAGCGTCGTTCTGCGGTGGACTGTTAGGCAGACTATTAAAAGGACCGGGGATCATTTTCATCCTGCCCTTCTCTTTCCTCGCCATCGCCACTTTTTCGCCGCTTGTCGTGGCTTCAGCGGGACTACGAGGCCCAAATCGGCGATGGCCTGCTTCTGCCAGTCGTCGTCCGCGGCCGCGGCTGCGGGGGGGGATGGCGGGGCGATGCGGGGAGGGGGATGGGATTTATAGGAAGGATGGGATTTATGGGGTGATGGGAGAGGATTTAAAATTTCAGGATTTGAGATTTCAGGAATTTCAGGGATTTGAGGATGGTTCGCGGTGGTGGCGGAGGGGGCTCCGCGAAAACGCAAGCGGAGGGGAGGCGTTGGCGGCGAATTGGCGGGCCTTTTGGGGGGAGCGGTTGAGCCTTGCCTTACCAGGCCAGGCTAGACGGACGAGTCATCCGCTTAAGCTGGGGTCTGCGCCGAGGGTTCCTACGAGGAGGTCCAAGTATGCGGGGGAGGTGGTGCGGAGGAGTTCGGCCTGGACGAAGTTTTTGCGGTGGTTGAGGCCGAGGCGGATGGCTTCGGTGCGGTAGGCGGGTTTGTTCATGAAGTCGGTGAGATAGGCGAGGTGGCGCTGCCAGAGGGCGGTGTCGATTTGTTGTTTGGCTTTGAGGCGGGCGGCGTACCAGTCGGATTTCATGACGGCATCGCGCGTGAACTGGGCGCGGAATTCCGGGGAGTGGGCGGTTTGGCCCTTGTATTCGCCGGTGGCCATGATGTGGAGGAGGGCGCGGAGCGGGGGGCAGGCGTCTTCGATGCTGCCGTCGTCGAGGTATTGTTTGGCGACGCGTTGCTGGGCTTCGCAGATGTTCTTGATGCCGTCGATGTAGGCGGGCATGTCCTGGGTTTCGGGGCGGAGGATTTCGTCGTCCCAGACTTTGGCGGGGTTGTCGAAGAGGCGGCCGAAGTACGCGTGGACGAATTTTTGCGTGATGCGGTAGCCCAGTCGCGAGGCGAGGATGGTTTCGCCTTCGTGGGTGAAGTCGGTGAGGCGTTCGAGGTGGCCGGAGGCGATGAGCTGTCGCGGGTCGCGTTCTTTCGGTAGGAGGCGGCACCAGAGTTCTGGGACGAGAAGCGAGATGTCGTGATCGACGCGGACGCGCGGGCCGATGTTGCCGGCACAGGTGGAGAAGCCTGCGAGGCCGGTGAGGACATACGAGATGAAGGCTGCGTTGAGATCGACGATGGGGCGGAGGGCGTTGAAGGGGGATTTGGTCAGTGCGCCTTCCGTGCCGGCACCGGTTGTGCTTGGGGATTTGCCCGTGAGGGAGCAGATGAAGTCCATGAAGAGTTCGGGGAGTTCTTGATAGTGAATGGGGTTGTAGACGGCGAGGCCGCGGATTTTGGCGCCATTCGCGAGCTTTTCTTCGGGGTTGTTGCGGCGGCCGATGAGGATGGCGTTGACGGGGGCGACGACGGGTGTGTTGGGCGGTGTGGCCCGTGCGAAACGCATGGAGCGATTGGCGAGATAAGTGGGGAAGGCGTCGATGAGGTCGGGACGGGTTTGGAGGTAGCGGGGGTTTTTGCTGGGCTTGCCATCGACAATGCGTGGGTGTGCGGAGCAGACGGTGTAAGGGGCTTTTTCTGCGATGGCGGCGCGGAGCATGTCTTGCATCGGGGGAGTGAACTTCTCGAAGTCGACGACGTGGTTGGCGAGGGCCTTCATGGCCTCGCAGTCGAGCGGTTCGAAGTTGGAGATGAAATTGTCGGGCTGGGACATGTCGATTTCGGTTTGTTTATCGAGGCCGCGATGGACGGCATCGTCGGGACGCTGGAAGAGGCGGTATTCGCAGTTGACGACGAATTTGTAAGAGGCGGCGAGGCCGGAGGTGGCGGCGTAGGTTTTGATCAGGGAGTTGGCGCGTGCCGCGGGGAGGACGACGGAGGCGGAGATGTCGTCTTCGGTCTGGATTTTGAAGGCGGGTGCGAAATCCTGGCGGAGTTTGAAGGTTCGCCATGCGCCGCCCTTGAGGAGGCCCATGCGGAGGTATGTGCCGACGAGTTTGCGGTTGTCGATTTTCAGTTCGTTGCCGGGGGCACCGTTGACGATGTCGACGTGGAAATGGTCGCGCCATTTGTCGGCCCACTCGGGCTTGCTGAAGCGCTTGATGATGAAGACGAGGGCGTAGATGTGGGGCGGGATGCCCAGGAGCCAGGCGTTGAATTCGTCGGTGTATTCCGGGTTGGGGGAGAGCATTTTGATAACGGAGCCGAGGGTGCGTTCGGGCGAGAGGATGGGGCGCGAGGGGCGTTTGTTGTAGTCGGGGAGCTCGGGGGAGTTGGGTTTCCAGCGCTGGGAGTAGTCGCGTTTGAAGATGATGTCGACGAGTTCGAAGTCGCGTTTGATGTCGGCGACGAAGATGGGGCCGTAGAGCATGTAGTCACGGACGGACTTGGAGATTTCGGATTTGCCGCCGCCGGAGACGGTGCAGGGCTTGTGGCAGAAGGTGCCATCGCCTGCGGTGCCGATGATGCGCCAGGAGGGGGCACCGGGGTGTTTTTCGATGTGGATTTTGTAGCCGGTAGGGGTCATGTAGACCTCGCCGGGGACGAGGGGGATGGACAACTCCTTGCCGCCGGCGCCGGGCCAGTAGACCTGGAGCCGCTGGAGGGAGGCGCGGGCAGTTTCGGGGATGTAGAGGAGGTTGCGGTGCTTTTTGTCGATGCCGTAGCCTTCGGGTTTGAGGTCCATGAGGTCGGCATAGTCGCGGACGACATCGGCCCAGGTGCGGTCGCCGGCGTTGCGGGAGTCGGGGACGTATTCATCGCCGAGGGCGTATGAGGCGAAGGCGATGGCGCCGCCGGCGTGTTCTTCTTCGACATTGCCGAAAAGGTTGGCGGCATAAGAGATTTGGGTTTTGACTTCTTTTTTGCAGTAGCCGTAATAATTGTCAGCGATGAGCGTCACGATGACGCCATCGCGGGTACGGCAGGTGAGCTTGAAGGCGACGCCTTCGTTGTAGAGTTCGGATTCGGATTTCCAGCACATCTTGTCACGGCGCTGGCGTTCGGTGGCTTGATCATAGTGGGGGAGGCCGAGGGATTTTTTGGTCTGCTGGCAGAGGTGCGGGGCGAGGATGACGCAGCCGGTGTGGCCGGTCCAGTGTTCGACATCGAGGCCGGCGTCGTTTTTTGGAAGGGCGGGGTCGCCGGCGTTGCCGAAGATGGATTCGACGAAATCGAGGTTGGAGACGAGGGCACCGGGGGCGAAGAAGCGGACTTCCATGGAGCGTTCGGCAGAGATGCCGGGGACTTCTGGCGAGACGACGGGGCGGAGGAGCAGCGAGATGAAGGTGCGCGCGGGGGTGGGCTGATTGGCGGAGAAGGGGAGGGTGAGGAGGTCGTGCGGCGGGTTCATGGCGATCTGGAACATGGCGGCGAAGACGGCTTTGGGGACGGCACGTTTGTCGCCGGGTACGGGGAGGCCGCCCTCGGTGACGTGGAAGGTGCCTTCGGTCGTTCGGCGGTCGCTCTTGGGATTGTGCAGGATGCCGTTTTTGACGCGATAGCTGGAGAGGTAGTCGGTTTGGAATTGGTTGCCGCCGGCGGGGAGGGAGAGTTCGCGGGCGATGCCGTGGCGGGAGAGGACGAGGGTTTTGCCGGGGAGGCGGAGGGCGGTGGGGAGGCGGAGGTCGGCGAAGTGCTGGGCGAGGAAGGATTCGATGCGGCGGTCGACGGGGCAGCGGTAATCGGTGAGGAGTCGTTGTTGCTCGGCGTGGCTGTCGAGGAAGCCGCGGGAGACGTCGGAGAGGGATTGGGTGGTGAAGTCGGCGGAGACGGGGAGGCCGTGGGCGAGGAGGAGGAGGTTGACCTGGTTGGTGCGGTCAGGGAAGGCGGAAGTGGGATGGCCGAGGGCGGAGAGGTGGTCCAGTTGAGGCATGGTGCGTCACCGAGAGAGGGAACCGGGATATCCTCCGGTATTGGGACTCGTTTTAGTTCCACCGAGGGGACATGATTGGGGATTCGGGGGGGGAAGTCAAATGGATTTTGAGCGGTTGCGCGGAGAGTTGCGCGTCTTGAGGCTTGGCACGCAGAGCAGGCTAAAGCCTGAACAACGAGCCAAGCTGAAGCTTGAACTACGAACTAGGTGGCTTTGACTTTGCGGCGGGCGCTGACGACGCGGACTGCGATGTTGAGGGTGAGGACCAGGAGGATGAGGAGGAGCATGCCGGACCATTGGAGGTAGCTGGCGTCGTCGATGGACTGGGAGTAGGTGTAGATTTTGACGGTGAGGGAGGGGAAGGTGTGCCCGAGGTCGGCGTGCAGGAAGGGGAAGCTGGAATCGAAGGAGAAGACGGGGAGGGGGGTGTCGCCGACGGTGAAGAGGAGGGGGGCGGTTTCGCCGGCGACTCGGGCGACGGCGAGCATGACGCCGGTGATGATGCCGGTGGAGCCTGCGGGGATGACGATGCGTGTGAGGGTTTGGAACTGGGATGCGCCGAGGCCGATGGAGGCTTCGCGGAGGTTCTTGGGGACGAGGCGGAGCATTTCTTCGGTGGTTTTGGAGATGATGGGGCACATCATGAAGCCCAAGGCGACGGCACCGGCCCAGGCGGAGGAGGTTTTCATGGGGACGACGACGAGTTCGTAGGCGAGGATGCCGACGATGATGGAGGGGATGCCTGCGAGGATGTCGATGACGAGTCGGAGGCCGTGAGTGAACCAGTTTTCGGAGGCGAACTCGGCGAGGTAGGTGCCGCAGAGCATGCCGAGGGGAACGCCGATGGCACTGGCCATGACGATGAGCATGAGTGTGCCGGCGATGGCGTTTCGGAGGCCGGGGGGGCGATCCGTGGGGAGATTGGTGAAGAGGGCGAGGTCCATGACGGAGAAGCCCTTGTAGACGACGAAGCCGAAGATGAGGAAGAGTGCCCCGATGGTGAGGGTGGCGGAGATGTAGCAGAAGGCTTTGACGAGGGTGTTGGTGAGGCGGGCGGTGGTGTTGCTTAGGCTGCGGGAGCGCGCGAATCCGCCGGCATCTTGGGGGGGCGAGGGGATTTGTATGGCCTCAGACATGGGAACTCCTGGGTTGGCGCGTTACTTGCGGCGGCCTTTCATGGCGACACGCATGATCATCACGCGGGCGACACCGTTGATGACGGTGGTGATCAGAAGCAGGATCGCGGCGGCATAAATGCAGGCCTCGGGGGCGTCCTGAAACTGGTTGGCGAGAAGGCTGGTGATGGTGCGTCCGGGGTCGAGGAGGGATTCCATGCCTTTGCCGTTGCCGATGACCATGGCGACGGCCATGGTTTCGCCGATGGCTCGGGCGAAGCCGAGGATGACGGCGCCGACGATGCCCATTTTGGAGAAATTGAGGACGAGGCGGGTGGCTTGCCACCAGGTGGCACCGAGGCCCAGGGCGCCTTGTTCGAGCTCTGGCGGAGCGACGCTGATCACGTCTCTAATGATGGCAGTCATGATGGGGATGATCATGATGGCGAGGATGATGGCAGCGGTGAGGACGTTGTTGCCGGTGTCTTGCCCGATCTGGAATTTCTGTCCGATGAGGGGGAGGTTGCCCAGCGTTCGGACGAGGATGGGCTGGATGTAGTCTTTCATGGCGGGGGCGAGGACGGCAATGCCCCAGAGGCCGTAGACGATCGAGGGGATCGCGGCGAGGAGTTCGATGAGGAAGCTGGTGACGACCACGAGCATGCGTGGGCGGACCCAGATGATGCCTGACAGTGTTGGCAGGGGGATTTGGACTTTAGGGGCGAGCTTGGTCAGGAAGACGGCGGAGCCGAGGGAGACGGGGAGGGCCAGGAAGAGCGCGAGGCTGGAGGTGACGAGGGTGCCATAGATGGCGGGGAGGATGCCGAAGCGGCCGTCGCGGCTGCCCCAGGCGGTGGTGGTGAGGAAGCTCCAGCCGAAGGCGTTGATGGCGGGCCATGCGCCTTTGCAGATGACGCCGAGGATGAGGATGAGGAGTCCGACCATGGTGAGTGCGCCGCAGAGGGCGGTGGTGTAGGTGAGGCGGTCGAGGAAGCGGAGCCAGGTGGAGCTGGTGCGGCGGCGGAGGTCGGCGGTGAGGTTGGGCGTAATTTCACTCACGAAAAACTCCGTAAGACGTGGGGGCGTTGAGGGTGCGCTGAAACGTCATTTGAACCACATCGCGGTAGACGGTCTGTCGCCGCTGCCGCGGCTATGCACTTTTGTGGATCGAAACCCACGACAGCGGTCGTTTGGCGACCTTGTCGTGGGCTAAGTTCTCGAGCCGCTGCCGCGGCAACCGGCCGTGGTCTAAATTCTCGCGCCGCGGCAGACGGAGGGAGTTGAGGTAATCGATCATTTGAGAAGAGGTTGTCCATCGAACTTCACGGTCTTGAGCTTGGCGACGGCCTGGTCCTGAGCATCCTTGGGGAGCTTGGCGTAGCCGAGTTCTTCGGCGAATTTCTGGCCGTCGGTCTGGCACCAGAGGATGAACTTGACGGTCTCGAGGGCGACGGCTTTGTCCTTCATGTAGGTGAGGTCTTCGTAGATGAGGAGGTAGGTGAAGCCGCTGATGGGATAGGAGTCTGCGCCGGGGGAGTTGGTGATGGAGACTTTCAGGTCGGCGGGGAACTTCACGGCGGCGGCAGCGGCGAGGACGGCGGCGATGGTGGGTTCAACTTCTTTGCCATCTTTGTTGACCATTGTGGCGAAGGTGAGATTGTTCTTTTTGGCGTAGGCGAATTCGACATAGCCGAGAGCGCCTTCTGAGGCTTTGACGGCAGCCGTGACGCCATCGCTACCTTTGCCGCCGAGGCCGGTGGGCCAATCGGGAGCGGTGTTGGGGCCGAACTTTTCATCCCATTCCTTGTTCACCTTGCTCAGGTAGTCAGTGAAGATGTAGGACGTGCCGGAGCCGTCGGAGCGGTGTACGGAGAGGAGCGGGATGTTGGGGAAGGTGACGCCGGGGTTGAGGGAGGCGAATTTGGGATCGTTCCAGCGTTTGATTTTGCCGAGGTAGATGTCGGCGATGAGGTCGCCGTTGAGCTTGACCTTTTTGATGCCGGATTTTTCGAGGTTGAAGATCATGACGGCGGGGCCGGCGACGGTGGGGAGGTGAAGGATTTTGGCCGCTGGCGATTTGTTGTTGGCGGCTTTTTCCTGGGCTTCGGTGAGCGGGGCATCGGACGCGCCGAAGTGAACGACGCGGTCGGTGATCTTTTTGATGCCGGCACCGGAGCCTTCGCCGCCGTAGCTGAGTTTTGCGGCGGGGTTGGCCTTGGTGTATTCCTCGATCCACTTGTTGTAGAGGGGCTGGGGGAAGGTGGCGCCGGCGCCATCGACGCGTTGGGCGTGGGCGGTTGGGGTGATAGCGAAAGAGAGGGCTGCCGTGGCGGCCAACAGGAATGTTTTTAGAAGGGTCATGGTTCGTCTCCGGTAAGAATTCATTTCACGAGCGAGACGATACGTGGGGAGTGGGGGGCGGCTATTAAGGGGGTGCTAAGATTGGGTTAAGGCGGATAAATCGTGGGTTTGTGGGGGTTTGGGAGTGGGTTGTGCGCGGGAACGGGGGAAGCGATTGGAATGTGCCAGGTGACGAGCACGCACAGCGGCATTTCGGACCGTGGTTGGGGAAGTGATGGTTTATGCGCGCCGCTGTGCGTGGCACACGATTTCGGACTGGACAAGGGGTATTGGGAGTCTGTAGACTTTTGTCATGATCACAGCGATCTCCCATCCCGCCTTTCGACTTTGACCCTTCTAATTAAGGGCCGCGGCGTTCCACACTCATGACATCTCGCTTGCCGGTCCGATGCGTCCCCTTTATTGTCCAAGATTCACGCGATTTTTCGCAAAACGAGCGGAGTATTCATGCCTGGTTACAATCCACAGTCGATCGAGAAGAAATGGCAAGCACGTTGGGCGGCGGAGAAGACGTTTGCCGCGAGTGCGAGCGATACGAGCAAGCCGAAGTTTTATGCGCTGGATATGTTTCCGTATCCCAGCGGGCAGGGGCTGCACGTGGGGCACCCGGAGGGGTATACGGCGACGGATATTGTGTCGCGGTATAAGCGGGCGAAGGGGTTCAATGTGATGCACCCGATGGGGTGGGATGCGTTTGGGCTGCCGGCGGAGCAGTATGCGATCAAGAACAACGTGCACCCGCGCGAGACGACGGCGAAGAACATTGAGCGGTTTCGGCAGCAGTTGCAGAGTTTGGGGTTTTCGTATGACTGGGATCGGGAGGTGGATACGACGGATGTGGGGTATTACAAGTGGACGCAGTGGATTTTTTTGAAGTTGTATGACACGTGGTTTGATGAGGAGTTGCAGAAGGGGAGGGCGATTGGGGAGTTGGTGGAGGAGTTTCGAAGCGGGAAACGTAGGATTCCGCATCCCGAGATTTCTGCTGCGAGTCCGCGAAAGACCATGGCAGAAATTGCCGCGATATTGGGAGTGGAGCCTGCCTCCATTGTGAACAAATTCAAGGCCGAAGGACTTCCAATTGTAGAGGATGTCGCTGACATCGCCACGTTGGGAATGGAAGCCACCATTTATGAGTGGCACTTCGAAAAAGGATGGGATGGACTGTCAAAGACTTCCCAACGAAAAGTTTTGTCACGATATCGCCTCGCTTATGAAGCGGAGGTTCCTGTGAACTGGTGTCCCGGGCTGGGCACCGTGCTGGCGAATGAAGAAGTTATCGACGGAAAGTCTGAAGTCGGAAACTTTCCAGTCGAACGGCGGCCGATGAAGCAGTGGATGCTGCGCATTACGGCATACTCCGAGCGGCTGATCGCGGGGTTGGAGAAGTTGGAGTGGTCGGATTCGCTGAAGGAGATGCAGCGGAATTGGATTGGGAAGTCGGAAGGGGCGGAGGTGAAGTTTGATGTTGTTGGCCAGGACGAGCCGCTGACGGTTTTCACGACGCGGCCGGATACGTTGTTTGGCGCGACGTATATGGTGGTTGCACCGGAGCACGCGGTTGTCGAGAAGATTACGACGCCGGAGCGGCGCGAGGCGGTTGCGGCCTACAAGAAGTGGGCGGCAGGCCGCTCGGACCGCGAGCGGCAGGAAGATACGAAGAAGACGGGCGAGTTTACAGGGGCGTTTGCGGTTAATCCGGTGAATGGCGCGAAGATTCCGATTTGGATTTCGGATTATGTGCTGATGGGGTATGGCACGGGGGCGATTATGGCGGTGCCGGCGCACGATGAGCGGGATTTTGAATTCGCCAAGACATTCGGCCTGGAAATTCGGCAAGTTGTAGCGCTTCGCATACACATGGTGCCCGACCGTGAGAAGGCGACCCGAGATGTGCTCGCGAGTTTGGGTCGTCATATCACATCTGATGTTAAGGTCGATACGAACCCGCCCTCGGAAAAGTTGCAGAACCTGGCGAAACAGTTCGAAAGTGATGTGAACAAGTCCTTCGCGCAAGCTATCTCATCGGACCCCATACCCGAACCCCCTTTCACCGAAGAGGGAACCGCCATCAACTCCCCCTGGATTGACGGCCTGCCGACGCAGGAAGCGAAATCGAAGATCATCGGCATGCTGGAAGAAAAGGGGATTGGGAAGCGGCGGGTGAATTACAAGATTCGGGACTGGCTGTTCAGCCGGCAGCGGTATTGGGGGGAGCCGTTTCCGCTGGTGCATTTGGAGGATGGGACGACGGTGGCATTGGCGGAGAGTGAGTTGCCGCTGACGTTGCCGGAGTTGGAGGATTTTAAGCCGACGGGGACGATTGAGCCGCCGTTGTCGAAGGCGAAGGAGTGGGTGAATGTGCATGTGATTGTTGAAAAGACGAAAGACGAAAGACAAAAGACGAAAGAGTGTGCGCGGGTTGTGCCAGCGGGCACGCCGGGCGCTGTACCTGCGCGACGGGAGTTGAACACGATGCCGCAGTGGGCGGGGAGTTGCTGGTATTACATTCGTTATGTGGATGCGCGGAATGGGGGGGCGTTTGTCGATGCGGCGGCGGAGAAGTATTGGCTGCACAATGGGGTGGATTTGTATGTGGGCGGTGTGGAGCATGCCGTGCTGCATTTGTTGTATTCGCGGTTCTGGCACAAGGTGTTGTTTGACTGGGGGCTGGTGAGTTGTGAGGAGCCGTTCCGCAAGCTGGTGAACCAGGGGTTGATTCTGGGGGAGGCGGAGTACACGCTGTTTAAGACGGAGGGCGGGGAGGCGGTGAGTTATGAGAACGTGGTGCCGGAGTTTGAGACGCGGACGGTGACGATTGATGGGAAGGAGGTCAACCAGACGGTCAGCAAGCAGAAGCAGAGTGGTGTGTTGCTGGTGGGGCATGGTGTTGCCGCGGAGGATGTTGAGAAGAAGGGGGAGGGGTTTGTGCTGAAGGCGAATCCGGAGATGCGGGTGGATGCGCGGTCATTCAAGATGTCCAAATCCCGAGGCAATGTGGTGAATCCGGACCATGTGATTGCGGATTATGGTGCCGACGCGTTGCGGTTGTTTGAGATGTTCATGGGGCCGCTGGAGCAGGTGAAGCCGTGGAGCACGGCAGGGGTGGAGGGCGTGTATCGCTTCTTGCAGCGCGTGTGGCGGAATTTGTTTGATGAGAATGATGTGCCGAAGGTTGTGGCGGCGTCGAAGGAGGAACTGACGCGGGCGTTGCATCGGCTGATCAAGAAGGTTGGCGATGATATTGAGCGATTGAGCTTTAATACGTCGATTGCGGAGATGATGAAGTTCAACAACCTGATTGGGGATTCGGGCGGGATTGATCGGGCGTCGGCAATTACGTTTGTGCGGTTGATTGAGCCGTTTGCGCCGCATTTTGCGGAGGAAGTGCATGAGCGGCTGGGTGGGGCGGGGAGCGTGAGCAAGCTGCCGTGGCCGGTGTTTGATGCGGCGAAGCTTGTGGATGCGACGATTGAGCTGCCGGTGCAGGTGAATGGGAAGCTGCGCGCGAAGGTTTCGGTGGCGAATGATGCGGATGAGGCGACGGTTCTGGCGGCGGCACTGGCGAATGAGGATGTGCAGAAGTTTTTGGCGGGCAAGGAGCCGAAGAAGAAGATTTATGTCAAAGGCCGAATGGTGAATTTGGTGGTCTAATGGAAACGGATTGGGATCTTCTTCAAGAAGAAGTTACTTGGCTGGACAAAGGAAAGGTCCTGGTCCCGCAGTCGCCGGCGCGCGAGCATTTCGCCCCCGCAGCGGAGTTTCTCCAGAAATTCCCGAAGCTGTCGGCACTGCTGGCTTCAAGCCGGGTAACGATTGTTCAAATCAAGAAAGTGCCACACCATTTGTATACCTGGCCCTGTAACGGAGGGCGTTGCGGATGGCTTTGCGAAAGTCCGGGGCAGTCCCCGAAAGCCGAATTGCATCCTGATCATCTTTGCCTGATCGAATCGTTTGGAGGAGTTCGCGAATTATTGTTTCCGCCGTCAGGAACTTGGTTGTTGAACCTTAATTGGTCTATCTGCGCCAGTGAAAGTGGCTTCTTGCCAGACAAAGAAATACGTGATTATCGACAATACGTCGGCGAAACACTTGAGGCTCCACAGTGTCCCTTGCTCGATCAGCTCCCGCAATACATCCGATTCGCCCAGGAAGCGAACGGGAATTTTACGGCATACGAAAGGAAATCTAGCGAAGTCATCATGTTTGCGCCCGACCATTGTTTCAATCACGTCGAATCTGCCGAAAAGTGTCCCGATTATTCTTTCTATCGCATCAAGGGATCGCCGCGTTTTATGGATTGGGTGGAAGTTGTCGCGGCACAGTGGACCCGATACGCCAAACTGGACCCCGCTCGTTAGGCATTCCAATTACCATTTAACCACGTAACCAATTACTATCCCTCCCCATGGACCATTGGTATCGCTCAGTCATCTCCGGCGAACGCTTCGGCGCGTGGCCGGCAATTTTGCGCTTCTTTTTCGAAGTGTTCTCCTGGTTCTACACCATCGGCGTCGGGATCCGGAATACCCTTTACGACAATCGCATTCTCAAGCCCGCCAAGCTGCCGGTACCGGTGATTTCGGTGGGGAATATCACGACGGGGGGGACGGGGAAGACGCCGACGGTGATCATGCTGGTGAAGGAGCTGCAGAAGATGGGGCGGAAGCCGGCGGTGCTGACGCGGGGATACGGGGCGCCGAAACTGGCGGATGGAAAGTTTGGGAAGTCGGATGAAGTGATGGTGATTGAGCACGAGTGCCCGGGTGTGCCGGTGATTGTGAATGGGGACCGGATTGCGGGCGGGCGCACGGCGATTGACCAGCATGGGGCGGACATTCTGGTGATTGATGATGGGTTTCAGCATCGGCGGCTGGCGCGCGATTTGGACATTGTGCTGATTGATGCGACGGAGCCGATGGGGATTCCGGGAGTGCTGCCGCGGGGGACGTGGCGGGAGCCGCCGCACAATTTGAAGCGTGCGGGGATGTTCATGCTGACGCGGTGCGAACAGGTGAGCCCGCAGCTGGCGGATCTGGCGGCGGGGCTGCTGACGCAGTGGGTGAACGCCCGCGCGATTTTTCAGCAGCGCACGGCAGTGACCGGGCTATATGACGCGGAGCAAAATCCGGTGGCGCTGGTGGCGGGGGGGAGCCGGCGCGTGGCGGCGTTTGCGGGGATCGGGAACCCGGATGGGTTTTTGCATACGGTGCAGTCGCTGGGGATGCAGGTGGCGATGGCGTGCTGGTTTGATGATCATCACAATTACAAGGTGCCGGGGGATTTCAAGACGCTGCTGGCGGCGACGCAGCAGCGGAATCTGGAAGCGTGGGTGACGACGTTGAAGGACTGGGTGAAGCTGCAAGGCACGCCGGTGGCAGGTGCTCCGCCGGTGTGGCATGTGCGCATTGAGGCGCGGTTGAGCCCGCATGAGACGGAGTTGCTGCGGGCGAAGCTGGCGACGCTGCGATAGAACGGGTGGCGCGATGAAGAGTGCCCCATCCGCGTGCCGATGATACACTGACGCCTATCGAGCAACTGGCCTTATCGGACGCCGTAACACATGCCCGCAACGACTCCAGAATCCCTGATTGAAATCGTCGAATCCTTCGGCAAGCCGAAACCGCCGCGCATCATGCTTGTGGGCGATGTGATGGTGGATGAGTACATTTATGGCGATGCCGAGCGCCTGAGTCCGGAGGCTCCGGTGCCGGTGGTGCAGGAGCGGTATCGCGAGCAGCGTGCCGGCGGGGCGGGGAATGTGGCGGCGGGGCTGGCGGCGCTGGGGGCGGAGGTTTTGTGCGTGTCGGCGTGTGGAAATGATTTGCAGGGGCGGCTGCTGCTGGACCTGTTTGCCAGGATGGGCGTGAATACCGATGGCATTCTGAAATGTGCCGACCGGCCGACGACGGCGAAGATTCGTCTTGTGGGTCTCGCACAACATCGGCACCCGCAGCAGATGTTGCGGCTGGATCAGGAGATCACCACGCCGCTCTCTGCCGAGCAACAGGCGGCGATTCTTGCGTACATTGCGAAGGAACTGCCGAGTTGCGCGGCGTTGGCGCTCGAGGATTACAACAAGGGGCTGCTGGCTCCGGATTTCTGCAAGAAGATTGTGGCACTGGCGCGGTCGCTGAAGAAGCCGATTCTGGTGGATCCGGCGTTGATCCCGGATTACTCGAAGTATGAAGGCGTTTCGACGATTACGCCGAATCGTTTTGAGGCGGAGCGGGCGAGCGGGCTGAAGCTGTCGGATTCGCTTGAAAACGTGCCAAAGCTCGCGGAGGCACTCCTCAAGAATCACAAGCTGGAAACTTGCCTTCTGACACTCGACCGTCATGGCATGTATCTGCTGGAGAGCGGTGAGTTGCAGGGGACGCACATCCCGACGCGGCCGCGTACCGTCTACGACGTCACCGGCGCGGGGGACATGGTGCTGTCGATGCTGACGATGGCTGTGGCGAGCGGGGCTTCGTGGAAGGATGCGGCCACCCTGGCGAACATCGCGGGCGGGTTGGAGGTCGAAAAGTTTGGCATTGTCCCGATCAAGAAGGATGAAGTGATTGATGAGCTTCACCGGCTGGATGGCGACACGCGCGGGAAGGAGCGGACGCTCGCCCAGCTCCTCCGCGACCTTGAGCGCCGGCGGCGCACGGTGCCGACGGGCAAGATTGTCTTCACCAATGGGGTGTTTGACATTCTGCATGCCGGCCATGTGAAGTATCTCGAGTTTTCGAAGAAGCAGGGGGACTTGCTGGTCGTCGGCGTGAACAGCGACGACAGCGTGCAGCGGCTGAAAGGTCCGACACGGCCTGTCAACACGCTGGCGGATCGTATGGCGGTTCTGGCGGGGTTGCAGGCCGTCGATTACGTCGTGAGCTTTGAAGATGACACGCCGGCGGCACTGATTGATGCCGTGGGGCCCGATGTGCTGGTGAAGGGCGAAGACTACTCCGGCAAAGAAGTCGTGGGCCGCGAGACCGTAGAAAAGCGAGGGGGCAAAGTGGTGCTGGCGCCGTTCCTGCAGGGCCGCAGCACGACAGGGACGATCAGCCGGATTCTTTCCAGCACAGTGGGATCCGAAGCTTGGAATTCACGTGACTTGAAGTCGCGGC
>JADMIO011409336.1_pt1 | contig 19435 bp, 17 predicted proteins | sample 8958161 | NCBI WGS metagenome assembly JADMIO01 (sample SAMN16585339, study PRJNA669376) | soil metagenome | isolation source: Crop rotation soil | place: USA: Cullars Rotation, Alabama | collected 2011
CGCGACAACTTGTCCACGTGGAATTCTAAGCTTAGGATCCCAATGTGCTGGAAAGACGCCGACGACCCCGACGACCACGGGTCCGGTCGCGCCGCCGGTGCCGAAGCTGACGGCGCGCCTGACGCGATCCGCGCTTGCGGCGCCGGCGCGGGGGAGGGTGGTGCTGCGCTTCACGGCCAACCGCGCGGCCCGGGTCACGCTGGCGATGCGGAGGGCGGGGAAGCGGGTGCTGCTCGTCAACCGCGCCGCCAAGCGCGGGGCGAACGCGATCGTGCTGCGCGCGCCCGCCCGGGTGGGCCGCTACGACCTCGTGCTCACCGCCCGGGCCGCCGGCAAGTCGGTCGTGCTGCGGGGCCGGCTGACGGTCAAGGCGGTCCCGCGGAAGTAACGGCGCGCGGGCGGTCCGGGATCAGCGTTTCCCGGTGATGAGCCGCTCGCGGTCGAACATCGCCGACACGACGCGCCAGCCGACGCGGTTGGCCACCAGCAGGGCGCCGGCGGTGCCGACGGCGAGGCCGAGCGACGCGTGGATCACGTTCAGCGCGACCATCGTCGTCACCGCGATGGAGGGGAGGCTCGCCAGGGTCGCGAGCTGCTGTGCGGCGCGGACGTCGCTCGAGCGCGTGGAGATCGCCACGGCGATCCAGATCGACAAGCCCGCGATCAGGGGCGTGAAGACGAGCTGGGCCAGCACGTCCGTGCCGCGAATGAGCGCGGGTGCGACGCCGGGGGAGGCGAAGAGCTCCACGCACGCCAGGAACGCGGCGTAGACGCCATATGCGATCGCGACCGAGGGGATGAGGACCGCCAGCGCCTTCCCGAGGAGCAGCTCGTCGCGGCGGATCGGCGTCGTCAGCACCGGCTCCAGGGTGCCCTGCTGGCGCTCGCCGACCACCGCGTAGGCGGCGAGCGTGGCCGGCACGAGGGCCGGGATGCCCAGCATGTAGAGGAGCTCGTGCCGGTGGCCGAGCTCGGCCGACGCACGTGCCGAGGTCGCGAACACCGACACCAGCGGCTGGACCAGGAAGACCAGCGGGATGATCGCCATCCCCGAGACGAGCGCGCGGTTGCGCCGGTATTCCCGGATCTCCTTGCGGGTGATGGCCCGCACGCGCCGCCGGCTCACGCTCACGTTTGCGTCGCCTCCCCGTCCTGGCCCAGGAGCTCGAGGTAGACGTCCTCGAGCGTGTGCCGCGACTCGCTGACCGACAGCACGTCCGCGCCGGACGCCACCAGCGCGCGCACGACGGCCGGCGCGGCCACGGTCGGATCGGATGTGGCCAGGACGTAGCCGGCGGGTCCGTCCCGGCGCCAGCCGTCGACGGCCGGCAGGCCGCCGAGGACGCGGCCCGGGTCCGCCAGGGGCGCGAGCGTCCGGACCGTGAGCGACCTGGCGAACAGCCGGTCGCGCAGCTCGTCGGGGCGGCCGATGCTGCGCAGGGTCGTGTTGAGGATCGCGACCCGGTCGCACAGGCGCTCTGCCTCCTCCAGGCGGTGCGTGGTGAGGAAGATCGTCACGCCGCGCCGGCGCAGCTCGTCGATCAGCTCGTGGACGCCGCGCGCGGCCGCCGGGTCGAGGCCGGCGGTCGGCTCGTCGAGGAAGAGCACCTGCGGGTCGCTGAGGAGCGCCCTCGCCAGCGCCACCCGCTGCCGCAAGCCCTTGGAGAGGGTCTCGCAGGTGTCGCGCGCCCGGTCGGCAAGGCCGACGGCTCGCAGCGCGCGGTCGATGCGCTCGGGAGCGTCGGCGACCTCGTAGAGGTCGGCGAAGCACGCGAGGTTCTCCCGCACACTCAGGCGCAGGTAGAGCCCCGGCGACTCGGGCATGACCGCGATGCGCCGGCGGATCTGCACGCCGTTCTCCGAGGCGAGCGGGATCCCGGCGACCGTGGCCGAGCCCGAGGTCGGGCGGATCAGCGTGCCGAGCGTCCGCACCATCGTCGTCTTGCCGGCGCCGTTCGGCCCCAGGAAGCCGAACACCTCGCCGTGGCCGACCTCGAAGGAGACGTCGTCGAAGGCCACCCTGTCGCCGAAGCGCTTGCCGAGCCCCCGTACCGAGAGCGCAGCGCCCCCCGTCGCGTCGGATGCCGCCGCGGCCACCCTGTAACCCCCTCAGCCCGGCGCGACCGCCGTCGTCTGGGCGGGGCCCGTTCCCTGGAGGGCGTGCCAGTCGAGGTCGGTGGGAAGGAGCGCCGCCGCCTGCTGCGGCCCCCAGCTGCCGCGCTCGTAGGTGATGACCGGCGGTCGGTTCGCGAGTACCGGCTCCACGACCCGCCAGGCCGCCTCGACCGCGTCGGCGCGGGCGAAGAGCCGCTGGTCGCCGATGATCGCGTCGCCGAGCAGCCGCTCGTAGGCCTCCGGCCCCTCGCCGCCGAGCGCGTGCTCGTACGCGAGCTCGAGGTCGATCGGCGCGCTCACCATGCGGTTCCCGGGCAGCTTGGCCTGCATCGAGAGGCTGATCCTGTCGTCGGGCTTCATGCGGAAGCGCAGGTGGTTCGGGTGCGGCTTGTAGACGCTGTCGGCGAAGAGCGGCCGCGGGGTCGCCTTCAGCTCCACCACCGCCTCCGTCACGCTCGCCGCGAGCCCCTTGCCCGCGCGGATGAAGAACGGCACGCCGGCCCAGCGCCACGAGTCGATGTGCAGGCGCAGCGCCACGTAGGTCTCGGTGTCCGAGTCGGGCGCGACGCCGTCCTCCTCGCGGTAGCCGCGGTACTGGCCGCGCACCATGTCGTACGGGCTCAGCGGCCGGATCGCCCGCATGACCTTCACGGTCTCGTCGCGCAGGGCGTCCGCGTCCTCGGAGATCGGCGGCTCCATCGCCAGCAGGCAGACCATCTGCAGGAGGTGGTTCTGCACGACGTCGCGCAGCGCGCCCACCGAGTCGTAGAACGACCCGCGCCCCTCGATGCCGAAGGACTCCGCCATCGTCACCTGCACGTGCTCGACGTAGTGGCGGCTCCAGACCGGCTCGAGCAGGGTGTTGGCGAAGCGGAAGACCATCAGGTTCTGGACCGGCTCCTTCCCGAGGAAGTGGTCGATCCGGAAGATCGCCTCCTCCGGGAAGTGGGAGCGCAGCAGCCGGTTCAGCTCCTGCGCGGAAGCGAGGTCGCGCCCGAACGGCTTCTCCACGACCACCCGTCCGTGCGAGGTGAGGCCGACGGAGGCCAGGCCCTCGGTCACGTCGTCGAAGAGGCCCGGCGGGATCGCCAGGTAGAAGACCGCCAGCCGGGCGTCGCCGACGGCCTCGCCCACCTTGCGGAAGGTCTCCGGATCCCGGTAGTCGCCGCCGACGTAGCGCAGGAGCGGCAGGAGCTGCGCCAGCACGTCGGGGTCCGGCTCGATCCCCGCGGCCTCGATCGCCTCCTGCGCGTGGCGGCGCAGGTCGTCGGTGTCCCAGGGGCTCGACGCCACGCCGATGACCGGGATGCCCAGCCGGCCCCGCTTCTGCAGGTTGTAGAGGGCGCTGAAGAGCTTCTTCTTCGCGAGATCGCCCGTGATCCCGAACAGGACGAGCGCGTCTGCCCGCGCCGGTGCGCCGTCGCCCATCAGGCCGGCTTCTCGGCGTGGCCGCCGAACTGCTTGCGCATGGCGGAGAGGATGCGGTCGGCGAACTCGGCCTCGCCGCGCGAGCTGAAGCGCTCGAAGAGCGCCGCGGTCAGCACGTGCGCGGGCACGCCCTCGTCCACCGCGGCCAGCACGGTCCAGCGTCCCTCGCCCGAGTCCGACACGCGGCCGCTGAAGGCCGCCACCTCGGGGTCCTCGTAGAGCGCCGCGGCGGTCAGGTCGAGCAGCCACGATGCGATCACGCTGCCCCGCCGCCAGACCTCCACGACCGACGCGATGTCGATGTCGTACATGTAGTGCTCGGGGTTGCGAAGCGGCGTGGTCTCCGCGTCGTGGTCCTGCATGCGGCGGCCGATGTTCGCGCTGCGCAGGATCCCCAGGCCCTCGGCGTACGAGGCCATGATCCCGTACTCGATGCCGTTGTGGACCATCTTCACGAAGTGCCCGGCCCCGACCGGCCCGCAGTGGAGGTACCCCTGCTCGGGAGGGAGGGCGGTCCCGGCGCGGCCGGCTGTGCGCTCCGCGGCCTCGACGCCCGGCGCGATGGTGCGGAAGATCGGGTCCAGCCGCTCCACCACCTTGGGCTCGCCGCCGATCATCAGGCAGAAGCCCCGCTCCAGCCCGAAGACGCCGCCGCTGGTCCCGACGTCGACGTAGTGCAGCCCCTTCGCGGCGAGGTCGCGCGCGCGGCGGATGTCGTCGACGTAGTAGGAGTTGCCGCCGTCGATGATCACGTCGTCGGCGTCGAGCAGCGGCTCGAGCTTGCCGACCATGTCGTCGACGTAGCCGGCCGGGATCATGATCCAGACCGCCCGCGGACGCTCCAGCCGCTCGACGAACTCCTCGAGCGAGCCGGCGCCGGTCGCCTGCTCCGACTCGAGCTGCCGTACGGCGGCCTCGCTCAGGTCGTAGACGACGCACTCGTGGCCGCCCCGGATCAGGCGCCGGACGAGGTTCGCCCCCATCCGGCCGAGGCCGATCATCCCGAGCTGCATTCAGCGCCCCTTTCTGGTCGCCGCAGCGGCGCTCCGGCCGCGCAGCGCACGGTAACGGCGGATCAGCGTCGTGGTGGACGAGTCGTGCGCGAGCGGCGGCTCCTCCTCGGCCAGGAGCTCCGGGACGATCCGGCCTGCCAGCGCCTTCCCGAGCTCCACGCCCCACTGGTCGAACGAGTTGACGCCCCAGATCGTGCCCTGTGTGAACACCTTGTGCTCGTACAGCGCGATCAGCTGCCCGAGGGTCGACGGCGTCAGCTCGTCCACGAGGATCGTGCTCGAGGGCCGGTTGCCGGCGAAGGTCCGGTGGGGGACGAGCGCCGGCGCGACGCCCTGCGCCGCCACCTCCTCACCGGTCTTGCCGAAGGCGAGCGCCTCGGTCTGGGCGAGGAGGTTCGCGACCAGCAGGTCGTGGTGGTCGTCCAGTTCGTGCCGCGGCCGCGCGAACCCGATGAAGTCGCAGGGCACGAGCCGGGTCCCCTGGTGCAGGAGCTGGTAGTAGGCGTGCTGGCCGTTGGTGCCGGGCGTGCCCCACACGACCGGGCCCGTCTCGTACCCGACGGGCAGCCCGTCGAGGCTGACCGACTTGCCGTTGCTCTCCATGTCGAGCTGCTGCAGGTATGCCGGCAGCCGCTCGAGGTACTGGCTGTAGGGCAGCACGGCATGCGTCTCGGCGCCGAGGAAGTCGATGTACCAGACGCCGATCAGCCCAAGGAGCGCCGGGATGTTGGCCTCGAGCGGCGCCATCCGGAAGTGCTCGTCGATCACGCGGAAACCGGCGAGGAACTCGCGGAACCGCTCCGGGCCGATGGCGATCATGAGGCTCAGCCCGACCGCCGAGCCGACGCTGTAGCGCCCGCCGACCCAGTCCCAGAACCGGAACATGTTCGTCGTGTCGATCCCGAAGCGCGCGACCTCGTCCGCGTTCGTGGACACGGCGACGAAATGGCGGGCGACGGCCGCCTCGTCCCCAAGCGCCGACACCAGCCACTCGCGCGCGGTGCGCGCGTTGGCCAGCGTCTCCAGGGTGGTGAACGTCTTCGAGCAGATGATGAAGAGCGTCTCGGCCGGGTCGAGGTCCCGCGTCGCCTCCCAGATGTCGTCGCCGTCGACGTTGGAGACGAAGCGCACGGTCAGCCGGCGGTCCGAGAAGTCCCGCAGCGCTGCGTAGGCCATCGCCGGTCCCAGGTCCGAGCCGCCGATCCCGACGTTCACGACGTTGCGCACGGGCCGGCCGGTGTGGCCGAGCCAGGCCCCCGAGCGCACCGCGTCGCTGAAGGCGGCCATCTGGTCCAGCACCTCGTGGACCTCGGGCACGACGTCGGCGCCGTCGACGACGATGGACTCGCCGCGGGGCGCCCGCAGGGCGACGTGCAGCACCGGGCGGTCCTCGGTGACGTTGATCCGCTCGCCGGCGAACATCGCCTCGATCCGCTCCCGCAGGCCGGCGCGCTCTGCGAGCGCGGCCAGCAGGCGCAGCGTCTCGCCGGTGAGCCGGTGCTTGGAGTAGTCGAGGTAGAGGTCGCCGGCCTGCAGCGCCATCCGCTCGCCCCGGTCCGGGTCACGGGCGAAGAGGTCGCGCAGGTGCACCTCGCCGAGCTCCCTGCGGTGCGCCTCGAGCGCAGCCCACTCCGGGCTCGCGCCGATCATGCCGCCCGCGGCGGCCCCGGCCGTGCTCGTCGCCATGCGAATCCTCCCGTCTCGGGTCGGTCTCGCTCGTCCGCCAGCCGGTCGTATCGTGCCGGGCGAGGGGGCGGCGGCGCCCGACGGCCGGCGTTCGCCGACGACCGCCAGCCCAGCGCCCGGGTCGCCCCTCCCGCTCCGCCTCCATGCGGGCCGTCGGGGCGCGGGGGGTTCCCGGCGGCGCCGGGGGGCACGCCTGGCGGGACGTCGACGAACGTCCGGGCCGACCCGCCCACGGGACCCCGGGTAGAGCCGAAGCGAACGGGCCGGCACCGATCCGTTCTTCCCCGGCGAACGCGGTCCTCCCGAAGGATCCTTCGCGACTCAGGCCTCGGTTCCCGGCGGGCCGTCCGCGTGGAGGCGCACCCACACCGACGCGCCCCCGCCGTCGGCGTTCTGGGCGCCGGCCTCGCCGCCGTGGGCGCGCGCGATCGCCCTGACGATGGCGAGGCCCAGGCCCGCGCCGCCGCGCCCGCGCGCGGCGTCGGCGCGCGTGAAGCGGTCGAACGCGCTGGCAAGGAACTCGGGCGGGAAGCCGGGTCCCTCGTCCGCCACCAGGAGCTCCACATGCCCGTCGTTGCGCTGCGCCGTCATCGCGACCGGGCCCCCGCCGTGCCGCAGCGCGTTGTCGAGCATGTTGGCGAGCGCCTGCTCGATGCGCAGGCGGTCGCCCACGATCACGAGGTCGTGCGGCTGCGCCTGGACGGCGATCGGCCGGTCGCCGTCCAGGGAGCGCCCGGCGAAGCGCCGGCGGACGCTCTCGAGCAGCTCCTCCGCCGGCAGCGGCCGTGCGGTGACCGGAAGCTCTCCGTGCTCGGAGCGCGCGACCACGAGCAGGTCCTCGGCGAGCAGCGCGAGCCGGTCAGTCTCCTCGGCCACCGACGCGATGGCGGCCCGCAGCTCGGCCGCCGAGCGCCCGTCGCGCTGGGCCAGCTCGAGCTCGGTCTTGACGATCGCGAGCGGCGTGCGCAGCTCGTGGCTCGCGTCGGTCACGAACGTCCGCTCGCGCTCGAGCGCGCCGTCCACCCGCTCCAGCATCGCGTTCAGCGTCTCGCCCAGGCGCCGCACCTCGTCGCGCGGGCGCGGCAGCGCCAGCCGCTCCCCCGACCGGGAGCCGGAGATCCCGGCGACCCGCCGGCGCATCGCCTCCACCGGGCGCAGTGCCGCCGACGCCAGTCCGTAGCCCGCCGCCGAGGCCAGGAGCAGCGCGAGGGGGCCGCCGATCAGCAGCAGGTTCCGCAGCGACTCGAGCGCCTCCTGCCGCTGCCTCAGCGAGACGCCCACCACCGCCACGTAGCGGGGGTGCCGGGCGGGCACGGGCTCGGCGAGCAGGCGCAGCGGCTCGCGGGAGCCCTTCGCGTCGAGGAGGACCCGTCCCGCGAGCGCCCGCTGGAGCGCGGCCCCGTCGAGCAGCGGCCGCGCCCCCAGGCTGGGCGTCGCGTCGATGATGCGCCCACGCGGGTCGAGGACCTCGGCCAGCGGCTCCCCCCGCTCGGTGAGCGTGCCGGGCCGGTCGGCGGAGAAGCTGCCGTCCTCGCTGACGAGCCACCCCGCGAGGTCCGACTCGCGCGCGCTGAGCCCCTGGTTGATCGCCTGGTCGAGCTGGTGGGCGAGCGTGAGGTGCAGGAACAGCCCGACGCCTGCCAGCACGAGCGCCATCGCGCCGGCGAAGACCAGGGTCAGCCGGACCCGGATCGTCATGGGTGGGTCATGAGCTCAGCCGCCGTCGTCGCGGAGCCGGTAGCCCGAGCCCCGCACCGTCTCGATGGCGCAGCGTCCGAACGGCCGGTCGAGCTTGTCCCGCAGGTAGTGCACGTAGACGTCGACGACGTTCGAGCGGTTGTCGTACTCGGCGTCCCAGACGCTCTCCAGCAGGCGCAGCCGCGACAGCACCTGGCCCGGGCGGCGCATGAACGTCTCGAGCATCGCGTACTCGCGCGCCGTGAGGGCGATCTCCGCGTCGCCGCGCCAGCAGCGCCGGGTGGCCGGGTCGAGGCGCAGGTCGCCGGCCTCCAGCACGGTCGGCCGCTCCTCGCCCCCGCGCCGGACCAGCGCGCGCAGGCGGGCGAGCAGCTCGCTGAAGGCGAACGGCTTCACCAGGTAGTCGTCCGCGCCCCCGTCGAGGCCCGCGACCCGGTCGTCCACCGCGTCGCGCGCGGTGAGCATGAGCACGGGCGCCCAGATCTGCCGCTCGCGCATGCGCCGGCAGGCCTCGATGCCGTCGATGCCCGGGAGCATCAGGTCCAGCAGGATCACGTCGTAGGGCGTCGCGGCCGCCATCCACAGCGCCTCCTCGCCGCGGCCGGCGATGTCCGTGGCGATCCCCTCGTCACCGAGCCCGCGGCGGATGAGGCCCGCCATCTTGGGCTCGTCCTCCACGATCAGCACCCGCACCCACGCCTCCTGGTCCGCACGACCCCCCGACCTCCAGACGCGGGAGACCGCCCGCCCGTTCGCAGCGCGTGCTCCCCGCTCGGCGGCTCCGGACGGCGGCCTCCCCGGACGAGTCTGCGACGCGCGGATTGGAGGGTTCTTAGAACCGGGCGGCGGCGCTACGCTGCGAAAAATCCTTCGCCATTTCACCAGGGGGGTCCGGCATGTCCTGGAAGTCGATGAGCGCGGTCGGCGCGGTCGCCCTGCTGTGCGCGGTGGTCATGCCGGCCGTGGGCGCGGCGTCGGGCCAGCCTCCCCTGGTGATCAGCGTGGGGCCGGCCGGCCACCTCACCAACGACGGCCTCACCGTCCACGTGCCGGTGACGGTCACGTGCAGCATGGAGAGCGTCAGCGCCTCGTCGGTGGCGCTGGAGCTGCGCCAGGCGCGCGACGGCTGGATCGCGAGCGGGTACGGCACCGTGAGCGGCGCGCTGGCCTGCACCGGCCGGCCGGAGCTCGTGACGGTGACCGTGGAGGCGATCGGCCCGGGTCCGACGCTTGCCGGGGGCGAGTCGTTCGCGACCACCTACGTCGACGTCGAGGGCCAGAACGCGGGCGCGCCGGCCAGCCAGGCCGACCGGCTCTCGGACCAGGTCGTGGACCTGGCCTCCGTCGTTGCCTACTAGAGGAGGGGGTCGCCCGCCGCGGTCACCTGGCGCTTCGCGGCGGTGGCGATCTGCGCCGCCTGGCGCATTCCCGCGAGGCGCGCCAGGTCGTCGTCCTCGGCGGCGGCCGCCTCGTAGTAGGCGCGCACGGCGAGCGCGGTTCCCGGCGCGCCGGCGGGCGCCGCGGCGATCGCGGCCCGGGCCCGGCGAGCGGCCCGCTCGGCGGCCGTGAAGCGGCCCACCGTGCGCCAGCCGCGCAGCAGGTTCGGCAGGCACGCGGCCAGGACGGCGGCGAGGATCACGGGCGGCGCGAGCCACCATGCGCCGGCGGCGATCACCGCGCCCGCGAGCGTGGCCGCGGCCAGGAGCCGCGCCCACCGGGTCCAGCGTCGCACCAGTCCGCGGCGCGCCATCCGACGCAGGGTAGCGAGCCGGCGTCCCGGCGGCGGCGCCGCCGGTAGCATCGGGCGCCATGCGCCTCCAACACGTCGCCGCCACCTTCCCGCACGGGCATGACGAGGACGTCCGGCGCTTCTACGGCGGGGTTCTCGGCCTGGCGGAGATGCCGGTTCCGGAGGCCGTGGCGGACGCGGGCTGGATCTGGTTCCTGACCGAGGACGCCGGCGTCGAGCTCCACTTCATCCCGGACCAGCGCGCCCCGGACCCGACCCGCTTCCACCACTTCTGCCTCCAGGTCGACGACCTCGCGGACGCGCAGGCGCGCCTTCGCGCCGCCGGCCACGAGCCGGCCCCCGCGGGGCGGGAGATCCCCGGACGCCTGCGGTGCTTCGTCCGCGATCCGCTCGGCAACCTCGTCGAGCTCGTGGAGATGGCCCGCCCCTGAGGGGCTGCCGACAGGCCCGGCCCGCTCGGGCTCGCGACCGCCAGCCGGCGCAGGAGGCCTGAACCCCCTGCGCCGGCTGAAAGCGCTGGGGGATTGCGGTGGGTACCTGGCCCCGACCGCCAGCGGGGCCTGTCAGATCGGCACGCAGCATTCCGTGCCAACGCGCCCGAGAGCCGCCGCGGCCCGGCCACCGCCCCCGCGCGAATTCTCGGCGCACGGGTCCGAGTGACGCAAGGATGTCGTATAGCGACACTCTTGCGTCACTCGAGAACGTCGGAGTCGGCTGCGGCCGGGCCGGCGCGGGAGACGCCCGTGCACACCGGCTGGCCGCGAAGCCGGCTGCGGACCCTCCTGAGCGACGTTTTCACGCTTTCGGCACGCCATCGGCACGAACCGCCCTACGACAGCTCCCCGCGGCGCCGCGACGGCTCATGGAATTGACGATCTGGGCACAGAGTCGGCACGGACGGCCGCCGGCACGGCGGCGGCGCCATCGCCCTGGGCGGGGTCCTGAAGACCGACCGCGGGGCAGGGGAGGGGCACGCCGGGCGATCGGGGCCCTGTTGGGAGGGCCTCCTGTCGACACGTGTGCCAGTTGGCAGGCGCCGCGACTGCCAACTGGCACAGCCCCCACCCACCGGCTCAGCCGCCCCCGGCCGGCGCGGGCACGGCACCATCGTCGAGCTCGTGGAGATGGCCGGCGGCGAGTGCCTTCCGGCGCCCGCGGCTAGGAGGCGCAGTCGGCGCAGGCGCCGTGGATCACGACCTCGTGGTCGTCGACGCTGAAGTCGATGCGGTCCGACAGCCGGGCGATCGCGCTCTCCAGGCCGTCGTCGCTGAACGGCGTGACGCTGCCACAGCGGTCGCATACGAGGTGGTGGTGATGGTGCTCCTCCTCCGTCCGCCGCGGCTCGTAGCGGGCGGTGCCGTCGCCCACCTCGACGCGCCGGACGAGCCCCAGGTCCTCCAGCTCCCCGAGTGCCCGGTACACGCTCGCCAGGCCCACGCGCTGCCCGGCCGCCCGCAGGCCCTCGTCGATCTCGCGCGCGCCCAGCGCGCAGTGCAGGCCGCCCAGCTGCCCGACGACGGCCTCGCGGGCGCTGCCCCGCCGGCGTCCGGCCCGCTGGAGCGCCGCCAGCGCCTCCTGCGCCCAGTCGTCGCGCGCGCTCATGCCGTCCATGGTACCGCCGCTCCCTCGGGCGTCCGGCGGCCGGGCCGCCGCAGGCCCACGCTCACGGCCAGCGCCGCGAGGAGGTAGAGCGCCACGAGCATCGCGGCCACCGAGGCGCCGGCCGCGAGGCTCGCGTGGTAGGAGAGGTAGAGCCCGCCGAGCCCGGCGAGCACGGCGCAGCAGCAGGAGATGCACATCATCGGGACGATGCGCCGCGTGATGAGCCGCGCCGTGGCCGCCGGCGCGACGAGCACGGCCACCACCAGCAGGCTGCCGAGCCCCTGCACGGCCACCAGGATCCCGGCCACCATCAGGACGAGCAGCGCGACGTCGGCGCGCAGCGCGGACACGCCGAGCGCGCGGGCGCCGGTCCGGTCGAGGCCGACGGCCAGCAGGCGCCAGTGCAGCAGCCGCAGCGCAACCGCCACGACCGCGACCAGCCCGCCGGCGAGCAGCAGGTCCGCGTCGGAGCTCGCGAGGATGTCGCCGAAGAGCAGGTTCTGGATGCCAGGCGGGCTCGCGCGGGAGAGCGCGAGCAGCACGCCGATGCCGAAGGCGGTGGTGACGACGACGGCGACCGCGGTGTCGCGGCCGATCGCGGGGAGCCGCCCGGCCAGCGCCACCGCGGCGGCGCCCACGAGCAGCCCGCCCGCCGCGCCGAGGATGAGCGGCGCCCCCGCGAGCGCGGCGACCACCAGCCCGGGGAAGAGCCCGTGCGAGAGCGACTCGGCGCCGTAGGACAGGCCGTAGAGGACGATCCAGCAGCCCAGCAGGCCGCCGGCGATCCCGAGCAGGACCACCTCGAGGAACGCGCGCTGAACGATGGTCTGCGACCACGGGTCCGCGAGCCAGTGCCACAGCGCATCCACGTCAGTGCCCGTGGTCGTGGCCATGATCGTGATCGTGCTCGTGGTGATGGGGTGGAGGGAGCGCCCGCACGACCTCGCCGCCGCTCGGCACCTCGACGAGCGCCCCGCCGTAGGTCGCTTCGATCACCTGGAGCGAGAGCGCGCTCGCGGGCGGGCCGAACGCGACCTGCCGGCGGTTGATGCACAGCACGAGGTCCCAGCCGCGCGCCTGCTCGATGTCGTGGCTCGAGACGAGCACCGAGCGCCCCTCGGCGGCCAGCTCGGCGAGGAGGTCCAGGAGCCGCTCGGCGCTGGGCGCGTCGAGGCCCGAGAAGGGCTCGTCCAGCAGCAGCAGGCGGGCGTCCTGGACGAGCGCGCGGGCGATCAGCACGCGCTGGCGCTGACCTCCCGAGAGCTCGCCGAACGGCCGCCGCGCCTCCGCGGCCAGGCCCACCCGCTCCAGTGCGTGCAGCGCGTCGCGGCGGTGCGCGCGGCCCGGCGGGCGCCACCAGGGCAGACGCGAGAGGGCGCCCATCACGGCGACGTCGAGCGCGCTCACCGGGTAGTCGAGGCGCGACCGCTCCGTCTGCGGGACGCTTCCGCACCGCCCGGCGATTCGCAGCCGCCCGGCGCTCGGACGGATGTCGCCGAGGAGCGCGCGGAAGAGCGTGGTCTTCCCGCCGCCGTTTGGGCCGAGCACCCCGATCCGCACGCCCGGCGCCACCGCGAAGCTCACGTCGGCGATCGCCGGCGGCCCCCCGTATCCGGCGGCCAGGCCCTCGGCCTCGACCAGGAGCCCGGTTGCGGCGGCGCCGGCCGCCGCGGTCGCCGCGCCGCTCATCACGAGCCCCCCGGGACGCGGCAGCGCAGCCGCCCCCCGCTGAAGCCGCGCACCATGGTGTCGGCGTTGGCCGCCTCCATCTGCAGGTACGTGGCGCCCTCGGACCCGGCCGGGCCGAGCGTGTCACCGTAGAGCGAATACGCGGCGCTCGCGCCCGTGTCGCGGGCGATCGCCTCGGCGAGCTTGCCGTTCAGGGAGCTCTCCGGGAAGACCGCTCGCACGCCCTCGCGCCGGATGAGCGCCGTCAGCCGCGCGACGTCGCCGGCCGAGGCCTGCGCCTCTGTGGTCTGGGAGGGGATCACGGCGCCGATGACGCGGATCCCGTAGCGCCGGGCGAAGTAGCCGAAAGCATCGTGGTCGGTGACGAGCTTCCGCTGTGCGGGCGGCACGCGGGCGAGGCAGCCGGCGATCGCGCGATCGAGCGCTTGCAGCCGGCCGAGGTAGGCGGCGGCGTTGCGCTCGAACGCGGGGCGATCCCGGGGCGCGACGGCTTCGAGGGCGTCCCTGATGCGGCGGACGGCGGCCTCCGCGTTGACGGGGTCGTGCCACCAGTGGGGGTCATAGCGGGAGGCCTCCGGCCCGCTCGGCTCGCCGGAGACCCGGACCGGCACGGCCGCGCCCAGGTCCACCACCTCTGGTCCGCCGCCCGCCTGCTCGACGAGCTTGCCGGCCCAGGCGTCGAGCCGGTCGCCGTTCACGAACACCAGCCGCGCCCCGGCGGCCGCCTCGACGTCACGTGGGCGAGGCTCGTAGTCGTGGGGATCCGTGTTGGGCTGCAGCACCTGGTGCACGGCGACGCGGTCCCCGCCCACCGCCCGCACCCAGTCGCCGATCTGCGTCGTCGTGGCCATCACGGCGAGGCGGCTGCCGCTTCCCGCGCCCCCGCCACAGCTGACAATAAGGGTCGACATGAGGGTTATGGTGACCGCCGCGAACGCAATCCGGCGCAGGCGGGGCAGCCGCGCGAGCGCCGCTGCCGCCAGGAAGCACGCGCCCGCCAGGACCGCGATCGTGGCGCCCGGTGGCGCGTTCGTCCGGTACGAGAGCCAGAGGCCGGTGACGCCCTCGACGGCGACCAGGGCGATGGTCGCGAGTTGCCACGTGACGAGGCGCGTGCAGAGGAGCCGGCTGGTGGCCGCCGGCACGACGAAGAGCGCGGTCGCCAGCAGCGCCCCCACCGCCGAGAGCGCGGCGATCGTCGCGAGGGCGATCAGCGCCAGCAGGACGGGATCGAGCGCCCGGGCGCGGATGCCAAGTGCCCGCGCGCTCTCGGGATCGAAGCCGGACGCGAGCCAGCGCGGTCCCAGGCAGAGGCCTGCCACGAGGGTCAGCCCGCTCGCCGCGCAGGCGAGGGCGACGTCGCGCCAGCCGATCGCCAGCAGGCTGCCGAACAGGAGTGTCTCGACGTTGGAGCCGGATCCGAAGACATCGCTCGCCAGGATCACCCCCGCGGCGAGGAACCCCACCAGGACGACCGCCGTCAGGCTGTCGTAGCCGGTGCGCCGGCGAGCCGAGAGCCCGCCCACTCCGGCCGCGAAGAGCAGCGCGGTGGCGAACGCTCCGAGCGGCGCGGCGAAGCCGAGGCCGTCGGCGAGCACCAGTCCGGGGAACGCCGCCGTGCCGGTGGCGTGGGAGAAGAACGCCAACTCCCGCAGCACGATCCAGGTGCCGAGGAGGCCCGCCGCCACCGCGAGCACGAGCACCTCGATGAGTCCCCGCTGCATGAACGGGAGGTCGAACGGCGTCGGCATGCGCCGACACTAACCGAAAATGGATCTGATTCCCATTTTCTTGGAGCGGCGGAGGCGCCCGCCCGGTCAGGCCTTCAGCGGCGCGCTACCGGCTCCAGCGGACCGAGGTCGTCTGGTTGTTGAGCGACCCGAGGGTGCTGCAGGCGGTGGCGCAGGGGAAGAGCGACCCCGTGTACGACGCGTTCTGGTAGTGCGAGTACCGGGTGCAGCCGCTGAACGACTTCGACGAATCGATGCGGTCGTTGAGCGCCGACCCGACGTTCGGGATGGCGTACGTCTGGCCCGTGGTGCAGCCGTAGGCCGAGCCGGTCCACTGCACCAGCAAGGTGCGATAGCTCGTCAGGTCGAAGTCCTGGCCGATGAGGGCGCCGGTGGCGTTCTCCTGGCGGACGTTTCGTGAGCCACGCGTCGCCCGGGGACCCTTTCCGGGGATCGGCGAGCGCTCGAAGGAGGTCTGGGTCTTGCGGGCGTCCGCCGCAGTCCCCGGCGCAGGGTACTCGCAGACCGCAAAGTCCACGTCGGAAGCGTCCTGGCCTGGCCCAAGCGGCTTGAGCTGCACCTTCAGCACGCCGTCGCAAGGAGGGAGCACGGCGGGCGGCCCGCTCTGGGCGACCCCGGGGGCCGGGGCACCGGCGGCGCTCGCGGTCAGGACGACGGGGATTCCGCCCGCCAACGGGAGGAGGAGCGCCAGCCACCGCTTCCTCACGGCTGCCTCCGGACGTTGCGTGGGGCGATCCTAAGGGGCCACAGAGGGTGCGTCCACAGCGCCGGGCGTTCACCAGCGCGCCGGCCGCGGGTCGAGGTTACGTCCGGCCGCTACTCCGCAGGACTCGCGTGGCCGCGGGCGCCCCGCGGTCACGGCCGTTTCGCAGTCCTGGAGCCGCCCGAACGGCCCCATGCCCCCCGGAGGGTCAGCCGGGCTGTTCAGGTTTGCTGAACGGGACCCGGGTCGCATGCCCATTCTCAGCAGGGGGTGGTTGTCCGATCGTGGATCCCGGATCGCGGATGTCGTGGGCGAGCGCTGCGCGCGACCGCGCAAGTGCATGTGGGTCGTGGAGGAGAACCCATGATGAGCCGAGTCGTCTGTCCATCTCGTGCGCGCCCCGGGCTGCGGCTGGCGCTCGCCGCCGTTGTGTGCCTCATCGCGCTGGCGATCGCCGCCGGGAGGGCGTCCGCCGCAGCGGGCGACATCGACCAGTGCGCGAACGGCGGCGTCGGGGCGACTCCGCTCCAGTGCACCGGCGCCCAGTGGCAGAACGGCAACCTCAACCAGACCCAGGCCCACTACATCGAAGGGGACTCCGTCCCCTACCGGCTGATCTTCCCCGCGCTCGTCACGGGCCCGTCGACGACCCACACGGTCACGATCGAGTGGGACACGACGGCAAGCGGGAAGCACGGGCTCGACTACCTCACCACCTTCAACCGCACCGAGTCGAACGCCGACCCCTGCTCCGGGATCACGGGCTGCGGCACGGGCCTGTTCGCCCCGACGACGTTCCTGATTCCCGACGATCCGAACATCCCCGCCAGCATCACGCAGCTCGCCGGCGACTTCACGCTCTACGGCGGGACCATCACCGGCGTGAGCGCGTACACGCTCTCGGGGACCTACGCGGGCAACAGCTCGACCAGCATCCAGATCTCGTTCACCGCCGCCGTCTCCCAGCCGGTCCTCGCGTGGTCGGGGCACATCGCCTCCCGCTTCGACTGGGGGGCCGGGAACTCGGCGGGCAATATCAACGGCTCCTCGTACCACATGCGGCTCAAGGAGATCGACCTCCAGAAGGGCCAGTCGGACCGGAGCCTCTCGGCCGCCGCGGTGATCACCCCGGGGCGGATCACGATCGTGAAGGCCGCGACGCCGGAGGGGCCGACCTCGTTCCCGTTCACGAGCGCCCTGCTGGGCGGCTTCTCGCTCGTCGACGACGGCACGCCGACGGATACCAAGGTGTTCGACGGGCTGCTCACCTTCGGGGACTACACCGTGACGGAGACGCCGATCCCGTCCGGCTGGCAGCTCACCGGCATCACCTGCGTCAACGACGTGACCAACGCGGCGGACCAGAACACCAGCACGTCCGTGCCCACGGCGACGGCGACGATCGGCCTGGACGAGGGCGAGCTGCTGACCTGCACGTTCAACGACGGGTCTGGGACGCTCGAGGTCGTGAAACAGCTGTCGCCCGCCGGGGACGGAGGGCTTTTCAACCTGAACATCGACGGGGGCGCCAACGAGGCCACCGACGTGGGCAACAACGGCACGACGGGAGACGTCACGGTCGTCCCGGGCTCGCACACGGTGACCGAGGCCGCGGGGAGCGGCACGACGCTCGCGAACTACAACAGCACCCTCGAGTGCCGGGCGGCGAACGGCACCGGCGCGGTCGTCCCGTCCGCGGGCGGCAACGTCACCGTGAACGCGGGCGACGACATCCGCTGCGTGTTCACCAACACGCGGAGGGGCGGAACCCTCGAGCTGAAGAAGACTCTGAGTCCCACGAGCGACACCGGCCGGTTCAACCTCAACATCGACGGGGGCGCCGACGAGGCGACCAACATCGGCAACAACGGAACCACCGGGGCGGTGAGCGTGTCCGCCGGGGACCACACCATCGCCGAGTCCGGCTTCGGGACGACGAACCTCGCGAACTACACGAGCACCGTGGCCTGCCTGAAGAGCGGCGGCGGCTCGGTGCCGCTGGTCAACGGCTCGGTGGCCGTCGGCTCCAACGACCAGATCACCTGCACCATCACCAACACCCGCAACAACGGCACGCTGACCGTGGTCAAGCACCTGGACCCGGCCGCCGACACCGGCACCTTCGACCTGCGGATCGACGGCGCGGTGGCCGGCACCGGCGCGGCGGTGGGCAACAACGGCACCACCGGCGCGATCTCGGTCGGCCCCGGCCAGCACTCGGTCAGCGAGGTCGGCGCCGGCACCCCGGCCACCGACCTGGCCAAGTACAGCGCGGTCACCGTCTGCAAGGACGCCGGCGGCAACGTCGTGGGCTCCGGCGGCACCACCTCCGCCCAGGTGCTCGTGGACTCCAACGACCAGATCACCTGCACCATCACCAACACCCGCAAGGGTGGGACGCTCGAGCTGAAGAAGGCCCTGTCCCCGGCGGACGACTCGGGCAAGTTCAACCTCAACATCGACGGCGGCGCCAACGAGGCCACGAACATCGGGAACGGCGGAACCACCGGTCCGGTCGCCGTGGCACCCGGCTCGCACACCCTCGCCGAGAGCGGCGCCGGCGGCACCTTGCTCTCGAACTACACCAGCAGCACCGCCTGCCTGAACGCCGCCGGCGCGACCGTGCCCGTCACCAACGACAGCGTGACGGTGGACTCGAACGACGTCATAACCTGCACCATCACCAACACGCGGAACACCGGCAGCCTCGAGGTCGTCAAGGTGCTCGAGCCGGCCGGGAACCAGGGCAAGTTCAACCTGAACGTCGACGGCGGCGCGAACGAGGCGACGAACGTCGGCAACGGCGGGACGACCGGCAAGCTGACGCTGCCGACCGGGGTCCACACGGTCGCCGAAAGCGCGGGCACGGCCACGACCCTGACCGACTACACGGCATCGATCGTCTGCAAGGACGGCGGCGGCTCCGGGACGACGATCGCCTCGGGCTCCGGGCCGGGCCCGCTCTCGGTCACGCTCGCCAAGGACGCCGACGTCCTCTGCACGATCACCAACACCCTGCGGACGCAGGTGAGCCAGATCACCCCCACGAACACCACCTGCCAGATGTTCCGCGACGGAACGGCCCTGAACCTGTCGACGCTCGAGTACTCGACCAAGGGCGCGACGATCAACCAGGTCAACCCCGGCGTGCTCTTCTACTGGGTGAAGGTCACCGGCGTCGCCGGTGCCAACAGCCTCACCATCACGCAGACCATCACCTCGGCCAACAACAACTTCACCAAGAAGCTCACGGTGGCCGCGGGCAGTAACGTGTTCAACGCCGGCTGCACGGCGGTCAAGGGCATGAAGATCACCCAGAACACCAGCACTGGGACGGTCACGGTGACCTTCACCGGCACGGCGGGCGCCACCTACTACATCGGCATCAAGTTCGATCCGAAGGCGGTCAAGGGCGCCACCGCCCCGAGCCCGAACACGACGGTCCAGTACCAGTTCGCGACAACAGGGCTCCCGGGCTCGACGAACGGGCTCAGCCTCCTCAAGAAGAACTGACACGCCAACGGGCCTCATCGACGGGGCCGGGAGAGTTGGACATGTACGAGAGCTTGCGCAGGCGCTGGAGGCCGATTGGCGTCCTCCTCGCCGCCGGGGTCCTCCTCGGCGGGATGGGCGCCGCGGCCGACGCCGCGCCGCTCAGGGGATCGGGGACGTTCACGGTCGGGAAGGCCGGCTACGTCGGCTTCACCGTGAAGTTCTCCAGCAAGGTCACGGCGTTCGAGATCGTCGTCCCGAGCCGGCGCGTGGTCGCCTTCGCGGCGGGCCGGTTCGCCTGCAAGGTGAACCCGGTGGTCGCCGGCAAGTTCTCGTGCCGGCTGAGCGCGGCCGCCAAGCCGAACGCGGTGCTCAACGGCCTGCTGCTGACCGCGCCGCGGATCCCGCGCCACCTGGGCGCCAAGCTCTACGCCGTCAGTAACGGCCGCCGCTCGCTTTCCAGCACAGTGGGATCCGAAGCTTGGAATTCACGTGACTTGAAGTCGCG
>JADMIO011089386.1_pt1 | contig 19433 bp, 13 predicted proteins | sample 8958161 | NCBI WGS metagenome assembly JADMIO01 (sample SAMN16585339, study PRJNA669376) | soil metagenome | isolation source: Crop rotation soil | place: USA: Cullars Rotation, Alabama | collected 2011
CGGGCATCGTCCATCCGCCGCCGAGCCGGCGGCGGACCAGCCGGCGGGCCGCCGGCGCGCCTCGCGAGGGCGGAGATTCGCGTAGAGTAGTGCTGCGATGCATTACTTGGATTACAGCGATGAAGATCAAATCGTTGTCATGCACGACGTCTCGTGGTCCGACTATCAGCGGATTCTGAAGATCAAAGGCGATCATTCGGCGCCTCGCATCGCGTATGTGGAGGGACGGCTGCAGATCCTGCACTCGTCCGGAAGCCACGAAGAGATCAAGTCGTTGATCGGCTGCCTTGTCGAAGTTTGGTGTCTAGAGCGCAAAATCCGGTTCAGCGTCCGCGGGTCGTGGACGCTGGAGGACAAGGCCGTCGATCGAGGCGTCGAGCCCGACGAGTGCTACATCTTCGGTCCCCCGCGAGGGGCAACGCGGCCCGACCTGGCCATCGAAGTGAGCTGGACCTCCGGCGGGATCGACAAGCTGGACATCTACCGCAAGCTCGGCGTCGCCGAGGTCTGGATCTGGGAGCGTGGGAAGCTGACGCCCTACGTCCTGCGCGGCGACGGTTACGAGGAGGTGGCCGAGAGCGAGAAGCTGCCCGGCATCGATCTCGCGCAGCTCGCCTCGCTGGTCGATCAGCCCACCACCAGCGACGCCATCGAGGCCTACCGCGATCTGCTCCGCGGGCAGGCATAGAGGCGCGCCCCTTCAACTTCGCTCAGGGCAAGCGCCGGCCTCGGCGGCTGGTCCGCCGGCGGCTCGCCGGCGGGTATGTCCCATCCGCCGCCGGGCCGGCGGTCGGGTAGGCCGAGGAGTTGCCCCTCGGCCCCCCACAGATCCGGACGTGCAGGATTACCGCATCCGGCTCTTCGAGTCACGGGTTTGCGACGAGAGCGTCAGACCCACTGATGGACGATTCGCGGACGGGGAAGGGGAAAGACCTTCTCCAGTTCCTCGAACCGTTCCCAGCTCATCTTGGCCCGCTGTGATCGACGATCCAGCCAGTAGCGCCACGCCGTCCGCACTCCCCGATAGAGCTGATCCAGAGCCGGATAGTTGCAGAGGATGCCGAAGTAGTTGTAGTACCCCGTCAGCCTGCTCGCCAGCCGCTCTCGTTGCCATTCCATCGGCTCATGGCGGTGCTGTTTGCACCACAGCCAGATCTCGCGCAGTTTCCGCGCCAGTCGCTTTCTCATCGTCTTCCTCTTGACCACCCATGGTCCTGAACGTGTCGTCGCCCAGAAGTGGGTGAACCCCAGAAAGTCGAAGGTCAAGCGCTGATGGTTGTCACTGCTTGGTCGTGTAAACCGCAGCAGTCGTGTCTTGTCGGGATGCAGCGTCAGACCGTATTTGGCGAAGCGCTTCGGAAGCACCTCCGCCACTCGCCGGGCATCGTCTTCCCGCTCGAAGCAGATCACGAAGTCGTCCGCGTAGCGGATCAGTCGCACTCGGCCACGCATCCGCGGCCTCACGTCCCGCTCGAACCACACGTCCAGCACTTCGTGCAGGTAGATGTTCGCCAACAGCGGCGAGATCACACCTCCCTGCGGCGACCCCTCTTCGTTCCGACGGACCCACCCCTCCTCCATCACCCCTGCTGTCAGCCACTTGTCGATCATGCGTCGGATTACTCCGTCTCGCACCCTCTGGTCCAGAAAGCTGCGCAGGTGAGTGTGCTGCATGCTGTCGAAGAACCCTTGGATGTCCGCCTCCAGCACCCAGGCCCCTCCCATCGCCATCAGCTCTTCCCGCAAGTCACGCAGCGCGTGCAGCGCTCCGATGTCCGGTCGGTAGCCGTACGAGCTCGGCAGAAAGTCCTGCTCGTACACCGCTCCCAGGATCATCGTCACTGCTCTCTGCAGCACTTTGTCCTCGAAGGTCGGTATCCCCAGCGCTCGCTTCCCACCGTCGGCTTTCGGGATGTACGCTCGTCTGACCGGGGGCGCGAAGTACGTGCCGCTCTTGAACCGATCGATCACGTCCTTCAGGTTCCGCTCCAGTTCCCGCTCGTACTCCCCCGCCGTCTGCCCGTCCACTCCCGCCGCTCCATCTTTGCGCGTCTGCCTGTACGCTTCCCGCATCAGATCCAGGTCGATGTGATGAGCCAGCGTTTGCAGGGCCACTCCCGGCATCTTCCTGGCCAGTTCCGCTATCCGAGTCAGTTTCGTTGACACGCTCTCCAAGCTCGGCGTCTCGTTCGTGTTTCCCATCCTCAGCTCCGTGTCCCGGCTTCTCCCTTCCCTCCGGCGGGTCCTCCGGGTTTGAGTTCCCCGCCTTCCTCGGTCCTATGAAGAAGCTCCGACTCCTGATGTCCCGTCCGTCGACGCTGCTGTTGTCCATCGCGTCGCCTTGACCACGGCAGCGGCTCTTTTCCCCGTTTGTGTCTGCTCGAGGCTTGCTCGCGCCTCCCGAGTCGCCGGCAGCCGCCGCCTGCTTCCCGGGCCTGGAGTTTGTTCCGGCGGTCTCTCCACTCCGCCCTTCCTCCGTGGAGAACATCAGGTCTCCCAAGTTCCTCGGAGAGTCCCTCTACAGACATGCCCTGCTCTTCGACCCCGCTCTCGTTTCCACGCGGATCGGCCTTTCCCGCGCTTCGTTGCTGCCTTCCGCCGGTCCACACGGCGTCGGCTTCCTGAGCACCTTGCCGGATTTCGGGGCTCCTTCACATGGCCTGCCTGCTCGCTGTGTACGCTTCACCTCGAAGGTCGCCCTTCGCTGTGCAACACTCGCTTTCGGCTGGTGGCCTCCTTTGCCGAACAGGTTTCGGACCTGCCGGACCCTCTGCGAAAGGTTTCCGCTTTGATCTACCTCATCTCTACTTCCCCCTTTCCGTGGCTTACCTTGGCGCTCGCGGACCAGCCGGCGAGCCGCCGGCGCGCCTTGCTAGAACAAATACCGGACGGCTAGCTGCACCTGGCGCTCCGAATTGAGCCTTGTGCCGGTGATCTTGCCGAAGTTGGGGTCGCCGACTACGTTGTTCGGCTGGCTGTAGAGCGGGGCGTTGAAGAGGTTGAAGCCTTCGATGCGCAGCTCGACGTTGCCCAGGCGCTGGAGGCCGAAGGTCTTGAACAGGGAGAGGTCGAGGGTGCGCGTGCCGGGGCCGCGCACGGAGTTGCGCTTGGCCGTCCCTTGCGCCCCGGCGGCCGGCTTGAAGACGGACGTGTTGAACCACTGGCTCACGCTCTTCGGGCCGCCGTTCGGGTTGCCGGTCTGGTCGGCGCGCTTGATGCCGTCGAAGCCCGAATAGACCGTGAAGGGCGTCCCCGACTGCACCGTGTACACCGTGTTCAACGTCCAGCCGCCGATGATGGGGTTCCCCTTGGCGAAGGGGATCTGGTACGTCCCGGCGAAGGTGAAGCGGTGCGGGACGTCGTAGTCGGCCGGCCCGTCGTCGAGAGCGAGGTTGCACTGCTTGCCCGGCGTCACGCAGGAGGGATCCGTCACCGTCCCGCCGCGCGAGGGGTTGCCGGGGAAGAGGCCCGGCGTGTTGTTCGTGGACTTGCTGTACGTGTACGACGTCAGGAACGACAGGCCGCGCCAGTCGCGCATGCGGATCGACGTCTGCAGGCCGTCATACTTCGACGAACCGATGTACTCGATGGTGGTCAGGCGGTCCGCCACCGCGCCGGCGAACCCCGACGACGTGATGCGCGCCGCGAGGTTGTCCGCCCGCGTGCCGACATAGGCCAGCATGGCCGAGGTGTTGCCGAAGAGCTCCCGCTGCACGCTGAGGCTCCACTGCTTGACCTCCGTGTTCTCCGTGTCCCGCGGGATGTAGACGACCCCCGAGCCCTGAGGCAGCACCGGGTTGCTCGGATTGACCGGCGTGGGAAGCGGGATCGGATCGGACAGCCGGACCTGCGCCCCCGGTACCGCGTGGTCGAAGCGGAACTCGGTAACCACGGTGGGCGGGTTCTCGGTGAGCTGGCTGTCGATGCCGCCGCGGTCGAGGGAGTAGTAGACGCCGTAGCCGCCGCGCAGCGAGGTGCGGGGGTTGATCAGGTAGTTGAAGCCGATGCGCGGGCCGTAGTTGTTGCGGTCCGTCTTCAGCGTGGAGCGCGTGGCACCGTTCTGATCCGGGATGACCAGCCGCTGGGTGGCCGGATCGTAGTTGGCCAGCTGGTTGTTCTTCTCGTAGTACGGCGTGAAGAGGTCGTAGCGCAGGCCGAGGTTCAGCGTCAGGTCCGACGTCACGCGCCAGTCGTCCTGCACGAAGAGCGCGTCCTCCCAGCTCAGCGTGTCCCGGGGGATGAACCCCGGCACGCCGGTGGCGGTGAAATCGGTCACGCCGATCAGCATGTCCGACACCTCGTAGCCGGTGTATCCCGGCGTGAAGCCCTGCCCGTCGCGGAAGAAGTAGAAGCCCTTGCCGAACATGGTGCGCTGCTCGTCGAGCTCGCGGCGCAAGGCCGTGCCGCCGAACTTGAAGGTGTGATTGCCGCGCAGCCAGGTCACGGAATCGGAGAGCTGGAACGTCTTCTGGCCGATGTTGTACTGGCCGAAGTCGCCCAGGTACTCGATGTAGAAGCCGTTGCCGCCGCCGATCAGGGAGATGCCGTTCGCCGTGGTGATGCCGCCCGGGCCGGGGATGCCGAGGGCCTTGTTCTGATCGGTGCCGAAGCCGACCGGGAGGAAGGCGAAGTGGAAGTTGGTGTAGCCGCCGCGCACCTCGTTGACCAGGCTGCTGCCGAGAATGTGCGTCTCGCCGAGGCGGAGGGTGTAGCCCTTGTTCTCCGAGGTGCCGGCGCCGAAGCCGGCCTGGAAGCCGGGGATGCGGCCCGGATCGCTGAACGAGTCCGCCCAGTGGCTGCCGCCGAAGAAGAGCTGGTCGTTGTTGCTCATCGAGAAGTCGAACTTGCCGTCGAAGTCGTTGTAGGTGCTCTGCTTCTGGCGGTGGGTGAGGTAGTTGCGCGTCACGGCGGAGGTGTCGGTGGGGCTGGGGAAGGACTTGAGGTACCGCTGGGCGACCGGGTTGATGAGATTGCCGGGGATCTGGTTGTTGGGGAACGGCTGGCCGGTGGTGGGGTTGTAGATGATGATGGGAGCGGAGAGGCCGCTGACCTTGGGATCGAGCAGCTCGGAGAAGTCGCCGTTGCGCATCTTGTCGGTCGGCACCGTGACCTTGTTCCCCGCCTCGACGGGGATGGAGTTGCGCAGTCCGTGATAGCTGGCGAAGTAGAAGAGGCGGTTGCGCACCAGCGGGCCGCCGAGGGTGGCGCCGAAGTCTTCGTTCTTGAAGTCGGGCTTCTCCTCGGCGAACTGGGGCTGGGCGGCCAGGCTCTTGGGGCGGAGGAAGTAGTAGAGGCTCCCGTCGAGCGCGTTGGTGCCGCTCTTGATGACCAGGTTCTGCACCGCGCCCCCCGCCCGCCCGTACTCGGCAGGGGCGGTGGTGGTGATGACGTTGAACTCGCGGATGGCGTCCGGCGACGGGAGGTAGGCGATGCTGTTGACCAGCGACTCGTTGTTGTCGACGCCTTCGATCATGTAGTTGTTGAACTGCTCGCGCAGGCCGTTGACGGAGAGCGCGGCGCCGCCGAACTCGGAGTAGCGGAAGGTCTCGGCGTCGGTGCCGGAGCCGCCGCCGGCCGCGTTGCTCCCCGGGATGCCGCGGGTGACGCCGGGGGAGAGGGTGGCCAGCTGGGTGAAGTTGCGGCCGTTGAGCGGCAGGTTCTCCACCATCTCCTGGGCGATGAGGGTGCCGATGTAGGAGGTCGTCTTCTCGATCACCGGCGCGGCGGCGACGACCGTCACCGTCTCCGAGACGCCGCCCAGCTCCATCTTGATGTCGACACGGGCCACCTGGTCGACGGTCAAGGTGACGGGCACGGTGGCCGTCTTGAAGCCGGAGAGCTCGAACTGCACGCGGTAGTCGCCCACCGGCAGCGGGGTGATGGCGTACGCGCCATCCTTCTCGCTGACCACCGTGCGGGCGACGTTCGTCGCCAGGTGGGTGGCCGTCACCGTGGTGCCGGGAAGGGCGCCGCCGCTGCTGTCGGTGACGATGCCTTCGATGCGCGCGCTGCTGCCCTGGGCCATGAGATGCGCCGCGCAGAGGAGAGCCGCGACCGTGAGCGCAACCCGCAGGAACGACTGCCATCTCGCCATGTTTCCTCCCTTCGATCCAGCGCCGGGGTCATGACGGAATACGGGAATGATGTGGGCGAGGGGAGTATAGCCCGTCATCCTGAGCGAAGCGAAGGATCTCGGCGGCGAGGATCGACCTTCGTGCCCGAGATCCTTCGCCGTCTTCGCGGCTCAGGATGACGTCGCGGCGACGACGCGCGAGCGGCGGCGGTCTCTATGATCGAGCTCGCAGGAGGCTTTCACGTACGCGGCGAGCTGCAGGACGTCGAACGGCTTGAAGAGGATGGCGTTGACCACGATCGGATCGAGCCCCTGCAGGAGGGCGCGGTCGGTGGCGCTGACCACGATCACCGTCCGCGGCTTCTGCTCCGGATGGCTGGCCAGCCAGTTGATGACGTCCCATCCGGTCACGGCCGGCATCATCAGGTCGAGCACCAGGACCAGCCAATCCTGGCTCTGCAGCTGCTGCAGCGCCTCCTCGCCGTTCGTGGCGGTGGCCACTTGCAGCCGGCGGCGGCGCAGCGCCGAAACGACGAGAGCTCGGATGGAGGAATCGTCGTCGGCAACGAGCACTTCGCAGCGGTTGGTCATCGTCCTGACGGCATTATCCGCCACACGCCGCTGCTGTGCGCGGGCAGCGAAAGCCGGCCGCCCGATGCCGGCCCCACCCCGCTGTCGGCGAGAACCGTCTCCAGGACCGCGTCGAATGGCCCCGCCTCGACCGGCGTGTCGCCGAGATTGTGCACGACGAGCACGCGCTCGTCCTTGGCGTCGCGCATGAAGGCCAGCACTTGGGGCGCGCTCTCCAGCGGCGTGATGTCTCCCTTCATCAGTCCGGGCGATCCCCTCCGCGCGGCGATCCAGCGGCGGTAATACGACAGCAGCGACCGCGGGTCGCCCATCTCCGCGGCGACGTTCTCCGCCGCCAGCCCCGGCGCGTAGGCGTGCCACGGCGTCCCGGCGGTGAAGCCTCCCGCCGCGCTCCACGGCATCGGCGTCCGCTTCCACTCGTCGGCGTTGCCGGGGCCGTTCTGCAGGCCGACCTCTTCTCCGTAATAGAGGAACGGCGTGCCGGGCAGCGTGAGCAGGATCGCCGCCGCGTTGCGCAGCCTGGCGACGTCGTCGCCCATGACCGTGGCGATGCGGATGTGATCGTGATTGGTGAGGAACGGCGTGTCGATGACGCCGCGCGGATAGAGGCGGATCATCTCCCGCAGCGTCCCCTTGATGGGCGCCGCGCTCCCGCTCTTCACGCCGTCGATGATCGCCGTGGCCAGCGGGAAGTTGAAGTTCATCGGCATCTCGGCGTAGTAGGCGGCGAGCTTCGCGGTGTCGACGGTGTTCTCGGCCACGAGGATGGCGTCCGGCCGCACCCGCCGCACCTCGGACGCAAACTCCCGCAGCACCTGGTGCGTCTCCGGCGTGTCCGCCTGCCCCGCCTCCCCCGCCCCGGTCTCCACGAGGTAGCGCGTGGCGTCGAGGCGGTAGCCGTCCGTCCCCTGCCGGAGCCAGTACCGCGCGACGCGGAACATCTCCGCCTTCGCGTCCGGGTTGCGGTAGTTGAGGTCGGGCATGCCGCTCCAGAACGCGCCGTAGTACCAGGCGCCATTGCGGAAGTGCCACGACGGATCGTTGCCGCCCCACGGCTGCTTCCAGCCGGGGTTCGCGTCGCTCCAGACGTACCAGTTGCGCTTCGGCGAGTCGCGCGACGCGGCCGACTGGACGAACCACGGGTGCTCGACGCTGGTGTGATTGAGGACGAGATCGACGATGACCCGGATGCCGCGCCGGTGCGCCTCCTCCAGGAAGCGCTGGTAGTCGGCGTCCGTGCCGTAGTCCTTCTCGATGTGGTCGTAGTCGGTGGTGTCGTAGCCGTGATAGCTGGTCGACTCGAAGACCGGCATCAGCCAGATCCCGTCAACGCCGAGGTCGCGGAGGTAGTCGAGCTTCGCGGTGAGGCCTCGGAAGTCGCCGATGCCGTCGCCGTCGGAGTCGGCGAAGCTGCGCACGAAGATCTCGTAGAAGACCGCGCCGCGGGCCCACTCGTGGTGCCACGGCGGGGTGGGACGGATCGTCGAACAGGAGAGGAGCAGGATGCAGAAGACGGCCGGCAGCAGGCGCTTCATTTTCTACGCCCCGCCATGTCGAAGCCGACGGCCGCCACGAGCACCGCCCCCTTGATGATGTACTGCGTCGCGTTCTCCACGCTGAGCAGCGACATGCCGTTGTCGAGGCTGGCCATGATCAGCGCGCCGAGGAGGGCGCCGGGGACGGTGCCCCGCCCCCCCATCAGGCTCGTGCCGCCGATGACGCAGGCGGCGATGGCGTCGAGCTCCATCAGCGAGCCGGCGTCGGGGGAGGAGCTGCCGACGCGGCCGGTGTGGAGGATGGCCGCCACGCCGACCAGCGCGCCGAGGAAGCAGAACGCGCCGAGGATGTGCTTGCCGATGCTGATGCCGGAGAGCCGCGCCGCCTCGGGGTTGCTGCCGATCGCGTACAGGTAGCGACCGAACGTCGTGCTGCGCGTCACGAACGCGCCGATGAGGGCCACGACCACCAGCACCAGCACCGGCAGCGGGACGCCGCCCTGCAGGTTCATGTGGTAGACGAAGAGGACGATCAGCGCCGAGGGGACGAGGATGCGCGCCGCGGTGGCGGCGGGCGAGGAGGGGGGGAGGCCGTGGCGGCGGCGCGTCGCGTTGCGGCGCAGGGTCAGCCAGACGACGGTGACGATGGCCACCCCGGCCAGCGCCAGGCCGGCGATCGGGTGCAGCAGCGACACGCCGAGGGAGCGGAAGAACGGCAGGCGGATGGGGATCGTCTCCCCTTTGCTCAGGTAGAGGATCACGCCGCGCCAGGTCAGGAGACCGCCGAGGGTGACGATGAAGGCCGGGATGTTCGCCCAGGCCACCAGGCTCCCCTGCAGCGCGCCGACCGCGACGCTGATCACGATCGCGCTGGCCAGCGAGAATGCCAGGCCGTAGCCCTGCGTCATCGCCGCGATGCCGCCGGCCAGCCCGACCAGCGAGCCGACGGAGAGGTCGATCTGCCGCGCCACGATCACCGTCAGCATCCCCACCGCCAGCACCCCGGTGACCGACATCTGCTTGAGGAGGTTCGCGAAGTTCAGCGGATGGAGGAAGAGGCCATATGGATAAAGGTCGCTGACGGTCTTCCACTGGAAGAAGATCCAGATGGCGATGAGGGCGAAGAGCATGGTGTACGCGCGGAGCGCGGACATGGAGATGCGGGAGGTTTCTGGCTTCTCGTCGCTCATCGCTGTTCGAAATTGAAAATTGGAAATTGAAAATTGAAAATCGGCCACCCCTCATCCGCCCTTCGGGCACCCTCGCCCCGCGGAGCGGGGAGAAGGCCACTTGGGCCCTCGCCCCGCGGAGCGGGGAGAGGGTGGCCGAAGGCCGGGTGAGGGGCCCATTTTCAATTCTCAATTTTCAATTTTCAATTTCGTCCCTCCTCCCTCCCGTCGCCGCGGCCATCACCTTCTCCGGCGTGGCCTCGGCGCGGGCAAACTCGCCCGTCATCCGCCCCTCGTGCAGGACGAGGATGCGGTCGGACAACGCCATCACCTCCGGCAGCTCCGAGGAGACGAGGACGATGGCCAGCCCCTGCGCGGCGAGGCGGTTGATCTCCGCGTAGATTTCCTGCTTCGCCCCGACGTCGATGCCGCGCGTCGGCTCGTCGAGGAAGAGCACGCGCGGGTTGGTCAGCAGCCACTTGGCCAGCACGACCTTCTGCTGATTCCCGCCGGAGAGGGTCATGGCGTTGACGAACACCGTGGGCGCCTTGATGCGCAGGTCGCGCGCCGCGCGCTCCCCCGCCGCCGTCTCGGCGTCGACGTCGACCAGCAGCTTGCCGGAGAGGTGGAGCATGGCCAACGTCATGTTCATCACCAGCGACTGATCGAGGAGGAGGCCGTAGCGCTTCCGGTCCTCGGTGACGAATCCGATGCCTTGCTCGATCGCATCGGAGGGGCTGCGGATGGCGATGCGCTTCCCGTCCACCAGCACCTCCGCGCGCGACGGCCCGTCGTGCGCGCCGAAGATGCCCATCAGCAGCTCGCTGCGCCCCGCACCGACGAGGCCGGCGATGCCCAGCACCTCGCCCCGGCGGACGGCGAAGCTGACGTCGTGCACGAGGTACTTGCCGGCCACGTTCGGGTCCTCCACCGTGACGCCGCGCGCCTCGAAGATGACCTCTCCCGGCGTGCGCGTCGTGGTCGGGAAGAGGTCGGTGACCTCCCGCCCGACCATGCGGGCGATGACGCGCGGCTTGTCGAGCGCGCCCGCCTCGTCGGTGCTCACCGTCCGCCCGTCGCGCAGGACGGTGATGCGATCGGCGAGGCGGAAGACCTCGTCGAGCTTGTGGGAGATGTAGACCATCCCCACGCCGCGCGCCCGGAGCCGCTCGAGGATGGCAAACAGGATCTCCCCCTCGGTGTCGGTGAGCGCGGCGGTCGGCTCGTCGAGGATGAGGATGCGCGCGTCGCGGGAGAGGGCCTTGGCGATCTCCACCAGGTGCTGCTGGCCGATGCCGAGGTGGCCGACCGGCGTGTCGGGCTCGAGGGCCAGGTGCAGCTCGTCCAGCACCGCCTGCGCCTTGCTGTAGAGCGCCTCCCGCTGGATGACGCCGAAGCGGCGCGGCTCCCGGCCGAGGAAGATGTTCTCGGCGATGGTCATCTCGCTGACCAGGGAGAGCTCCTGGTGCACCACGGCGATGCCCGCCTTCTCCGCGTCGCGGATGCCGGCGAAATGCCGCGCCTGGCCGTCGACGGCGATCTCCCCGCCGTGCGTGCCGGTGGGATAGACGGCGGCCAGCACCTTCATGAGCGTCGACTTGCCGGCGCCGTTCTCGCCCACCAGGGCGTGGATCTCGCCGCGGCGCAGGTCGAACGACACGCGGTCGAGCGCGCGCACGCCGGGAAAGGTCTTGGAGATGTCGCGCATCTCCAGAAGAGGTGGGGTCATCACTGCCCCGCGCCGTAGATCTCTTCGCGCTTCTGATACCCCGACTTGATGACCGTGTCGTCGACGTTGCTCTTGTCCACGACCACCGGCTCGAGGAGGATCGAGGGGACGTCGATCTTCCCGTTGTTGACCTTGTCCGTGGTCGCCACCGGCTGCTTGCGGGCGAGCTTGATGGCCGCGTCGACGGCGCCGAAGGCCAGCGGCTCGATCGGCTTCCAGATGGTCATCGTCTGGGTCCCCTTGACGATGCGCTGGATGGCGTCCTTCTGCGCGTCCTGGCCGGTGACCAGGACCTTGCCGGCCAGACCGACCGCCTCGAGGGCGGAGATGGCGCCGCCGGCCGTGCCGTCGTTGGAGGCAACGATGGCGTCGAGCTTGTCGCCGGTCTTGGTCAGCGCGTCCTCGGTGAGGCGCAGCGCCTCCTCGGCCTTCCACTCCCGCGCGAACTGGTTGGAGATGATCTTGACGTCGCCCCGATCGACGGCCGGCTTGAGGACCTTGTCCTGGCCGCGGCGGAGGAGGACGGCGTTGTAGTCGGTGGGCGAGCCGCCGATGAGGACGTAGTTCCCCTTCGGCCGGTGCTTGAGCGCGTACTCGGCCTGCATCTCGCCGATGCGCTCGACCTGGTGGGAGAGGTAGAGGTCGACGTCGGCGTTGCGGATGAGGCGGTCGTAGGAGATGACCGGGACGCCGCGGCGGTGGGCCGCCTCGACGATGGAGGCGGCGATCTCGCCGTTGTGCGGCGCGACGATCAGCACGTCGACCCCCTTGGTCAACATGTTGTCCGCCTGGCGGGTCTGCACCGCGTCGTCGCCGTTGGCCACCTGGACGTCGAGCACGGCGCCGACCTCCTTGGCCCGCTGCTCGACCAGCGCCTTGTCGCGCTGCCAGCGCTCTTCCTTGAGGGTGTCCATGGAGAAGCCGATGCGGACCGGCCCTCCGCTCGCCTTGGCGCCGCCGCCGGTGGTGGTCTGCTCGTTGGGATTGACGCAGGCGGCAAGGCCGAGAAGGGACACGAGAACCGCCGTTGAGAGCTTTCCGACGCGCATCGTTCCTCCTGTCCGGGCTGGCTGGCGGTTTTACCAGACGGAAGAGCGGAAAGTCGAGGGGCATCACTCCCGCCAATGTCCCCACTCGTCCCAATAGATGCGGTGGATCTCCAGGAAGTCCTTGTCCTCGATGAACGGCTGGCAGGAAAGACCGGTGACGTCGACGGGGCCGGAGATGGCGCTGTGGATGGCCTTGCGGTTCGCCTCCAGGTCGCCCGGCTTGGCGTCGTAGGTTGGCCAGCGCAGCTCCACGATGGCCTCCCAGATCAGGCGGTCGCGGAAGCCGTCCAGCCACTGCTGCGCGTCCGATGGGGCGTGGGCCCGATTGGCCTCGAAGCGGGTCTTCCACTTCAGATCGAACAGCAGGCAGAAACGCTCGATCTTGCGCGGGTTGTAGCGCATGAAGCGGGCGATCACTTCGACCCGGTCGCGCCGAATCTCGGACCGATGCCCTCCTCCGGTGATCGCTTCGTAAATCTTCTGCATCGCCGCGTCGCGATCGCCGCTCCCGAGCTGCAGGATAGGGAGCGTGACGTGGGCCTGGATCAGCTTTTCCAGGTATGCCTCGGCCTGCTGCGGGTCCTTCAATCGCTGGGCGACGACGATTGCTTCCTGTGTCACGGCGCGGTCGAGGGCGAGGAGGACGGCCACGCGCGGCCCGCGATCGGTCCGGGCAAAGAGGGTCGGGATGCAGCGCAGCACGTAACCGATCACGGGCGGCGAACAGCGGTCGAGATCGTCGATGACCAGCAGCACCCGCTGCTTCCTGGCAGCCACGACGATGGCCTCGCGAATGTCATCGAAGAAGCTCGATCGGCGGCTGCGGGCGAGGAGCACCGAGATCTCGCTCTTGTGCTCCTCGTCGAAACCCTCCGCCAAGGCTTCGACGACACCGTGCCACACGTCGTCCCACTCCTGAAAGTCGTAGCGCCAGGGGTGGAACTTGGCGACGCTCCAGCGCGGCACGGCCTTCCTGACGATCATGTTGACCAGCGTCGACTTGCCCCGGCCCCATTCGCCCTCCACGGCCAGGACGAAGGGCAGCGCCGCTTCGCCCAGAAAGTCGACGATGCCGTCGACCCGATGCGCGTAGTCGTAGAAGTCGCGTCCGAGGTCGCCGGCCGTGCTGGGGTCGATGCCCATGGCTCCTCCTCGGGCAAATGTACACTGATGGCGCGAAACCCCAACGGCGATGAAACGGATCAACAAGCGGGTGGTGGCCGGGACGCTCGGCGTCCTCGCGATCGCCGCCGGTCTCCTCGTCGCCCGGCGCTGGACGCGCTCCGACCTCGACCGGGCGTGGGAGAGGCTGCCCTACCGCCCCATCGCCGCGCGGGTCAGCGGCCTGGCCTACCGGCCGATCGCGGCGGCGAGCGCGCCGGCGAGCGTGCTGGATGAGCCGCGGCCGCTGAGCGGCCTGCGGCGGGCGGCGCTCGATCTGCTGCAGGACGAATCGTCCGACGCCGACCGCAAAGGCGTCGCCTTCCTTCTGGCCGGGCGGCCGGCGGAAGCGGTCGGGGCGCTCGACCGCTGCGCGCGTGCCGCGGCGGGGCCGGCGCGCTGCTGGAGCGACCTCGCCGCGGCGCAGATCGAGCTCGCCACGGCGAGCGACGAGCCGCGGCGGCTGGCCCTCGCCTTCGCCGCCGCCGACCGCGCGCTGCAGCTCGAGCCGCGCTCGGCGGAGGCGCTCTTCAACCGGGCCATGGCGCTGGAGGCGATGCACCTCGACCAGCCGGCGGCGGTCGCCTGGCAGCGCTATCTCGCCGTCGATGCGAAGTCGCCGTGGGCGGCCGAGGGGCGGCAGCGCCTGGGGAAGCTGAGCGGGACGACGCGCATCCAGCTGTGGGAGACGGCCCAACGGCGGCTGGCCGCGGCGTCGAAGAAGAATGATCTGGCGACGGTGCACCGGATCGTCGACGACTATCGCCAGGACGCGCGCGCGTCGTCCGAGCTCTACGTCCTCACCGACTGGGCGGACGCCGTGCAGCGCCGCGACCCGGCGGCCGCCGCCGCGCATCTGAACCTTGCCCGCGAAGTCGGCACGGCCCTGGCCGCCACGAACGGCGAGCGGCTCCTCGCCGACACCGTCGCGGCGATCGACCGCTCCGGCGGTCCGACCGTCGACCTCCTGGCCCAGGCCCAGATCGCCTACCGCAAGGGGCGCGCGTGCAACAAGCTGCGCGACGTCGCCGCGGCCGTCCCCTGGTTCCAGGAGAGCGCGCGGAAGTTCCGGCGGGCCGGAAACCCGATGGCCTACATGGCGGAGTACTACATCGCCAACTGCCGGACCGACCTGGGAGACGTCGACGCCGCCCTCGCCTCCATCAACGATCAGCTCGAGGCCGCGCCGCCGTCGTATCAGGCCCTGCGCGGCTATCTCCTCTGGCAGCAGGGGACGGCGTTCGCCCGGGCGGGCCGCCTCTACGAGGCGCTCGATTCCTACCAGACCTCGCTCGCCGTCTTCGACAGGATGCAGGAGGAGACGAACATCGACTACATGCGCACCGGCGTGATCACCATCTCCATGATGCTCGGCCGCTACGGCGAGGCGTGGCGGGAGCGCATCCGCGCCTTCCGCGACATCAGCCGGAACGGGAACCCGCGCACGCTGCAGGCGGCGCTGGAGACGACCGCGCGCGCCGAGGCGACGGCCGGGCAGTGGGAGGTGGCCAGCGCGTTCTACGGCCTGTCGCTGGAGCGGGAGCTGAAGCCGGAGAACCCGGCCCTGCTGGCCAGCGCCTCGACCTGGCGCATCCTGATGACCCACCGCCTGGGATGGTCGAGCGTGGCCCGCGACGACGTGGAGCGGGCGCGGCGGACGCTGGGCGAGCTGAAGGATCCGGCCATGCGCGACACGGCGGCGCGGCGCCTGATGATCGCCGAGGCGCTGACCATCGAGGAGCGCGAGCCGCGGCGCGCCGTGGCGCTGCTGCAACAGGCCGAGGCGGGGGCGTACGCGCACCACGAGCTGTTCGACCTGCCGGAGATCCTCCTCGAGCGCGGCCGGATCTACCGCTCGCTGGGACAGGAGGAAGAGGCCATCGCCGACTTCCGGAAAGCGCTCGACCTGAGCCGGGCACGCGACCGCGACGTGCCGGACGTGCAGATCCGCAACACCTACTTCGCCGTCGACGAGGCGGCGGCCGAGGAGCTGATCGACATCCTGGACCGGCGCAATCAGCGCGACGACCTGCTCCTGGTGGCCGACCGGAGCCGCGCGCGCACGTTCCGGACCACGGCGGCGACGGCGATCGGGGCGTTGACCGCGGGCATTCCGGCCGGCACCGTCGTCGTCCATTTCACCTCCCTCCCCGACCGCCTGCTGGTGGCGCGCATCGGCGAGCATGGAGTCGATCTTCACCGCGTGAGTATCAGCCGGGCGGAGCTGCAGCGGCGCATCGCCGCGCTGACCGGCGAGATCACCGCGGGGGACGACCGCGCCGCGCGCGCCTCGCTCCGCGCCGTCTACGACCTCCTCCTCGGCGGCATGGCGCGCGAGCTCGACGCCGCGCGGCGGCTCATCGTCGTCCCCGACGACGTCGTCGGCAGCGTCCCGTTCGCCGCGCTCGTCCGGCCGGACGGCCGCTTCCTGGTGGAGACGTGCGCGATCGTCCATGCGCCGAGCGCGATGTTCTTCACGAGCGCGGCGCGCGAGCACCGCCCGCGGCCCGCCCCGAGCGGCGGCGTGGTCACGGTGGGGAATCCGCGATTCGACCGCCGTCTGTGGCCCGATCTGCCGGCTCTCGCGGCGAGCGAGCAGGAGGCGCGCGACGTGCGGGCGCTCTATGACCGCGGGGTCGCGCTGATCGGGCCGGACGCCACGCGCGAGCGCGTCGTGGCCGCCCTGGCCCAATATCCGGTCGCCGATCTGGCCACTCACGGCGTGGTCGACCCGCAGGATCCCGCGCGCTCCCTGCTGCTGCTCACGCCGGGCGGCGACGATCGCGGCACGCTCTATCTGCGGGACGTGGCGGCGCTCTCGCTGCGGAACGATCTGGTCATGCTCGCCGCCTGCAAGTCGTCGGCGCCGGCGTCGGGCGGCGCGGCGGCCATGCGCAGCTTCGCCTTCGCCTTCCTCGCCGCCGGGGCGCGGAACGCGGTCGGGACGCTGTGGGACGTCGACGACGGAATGACCCGGACGCTCTCCACCACCATGCACTCCCACCTCCTGCGCGAGGGGCGGAGCGCCGCGGACGCGCTCCGCCTGGCACAGCTCTCCATGCTCCGGTCGGGCGACCCGGCGAGGCAGGCCCTGCGGTCCTGGAGCGGATTTCAGCTCTACGGCGCCGGAAATTGACGCATCGGTCCCTCCTCCAGTCGTGAGCCCATTCAGAGAAAGGAGGGTCCCATGAGCTTCAACGTCTTGTTTCGTGGCCTGGTCTGCCATCTGACCAAAGAGAAGGTGGCCGTCTTCCTGGACGTGGAGAAGCACGAGCTGCGGCTGGTGGTGCGGGAGAGCGACATCGTCGGCAAGCCGTCGTTCGAGAGCGACCAGGTTCATGCCGTCGATCCCGACGAGAAGAATCCGCCGCCGCGCAAGAGCTTCAAGATCGCCGGAGGGACGCTGCGCATCGAGGGGGTGACCGACAAGCAGCTGACCCGCAAGGAGGACTTCACCGACCGCGTGCCGTCGCTGCGCAAGGCGTCGAGCTGCAACAAGCTGCGGCCGGAGATCAAGAAGCGGCGGGTGGCGGCCGGCGCCATCGCCGGTTACCTGGAGCTGCCGGGCGGCGAGTTCTCGGTGCGCCATTACTTTCCGGAGCAGGCGCTCTTCCTCGGCGACAAGCCGCAGTGCATCGCCCGCGTCGTCCAGCTGGCGCTGAAGACGAACGGAAAGAACATCACCATCCGCAACGGGTCGAAGAAGATCACGGTCAAGCCCGACGCCGAGGTGTCGTTCGTGAACGTCGACGACAAGCCGACCATGGCCCAGCCGAACCTTCACTTCCATCACTACTACCACGCCATCTACAGCGGCTGCGGGATGGGCAGCTCGCCCATTCCTCCGGCGGAGCCGAAGCGGTGCGATCTGGAGCAGCCCGGCCAGGTCTTCCCGGGCTCCGACTGCTCGAACAGCCAGGAGCCGTGAGCGCGGATCCATATGGCGGCGGGCTCTCCAGCCCGCCGCGCTACCACTTCAGATTCTCGATCCGCGAGATGACCACGTCGCGGTCGCTCTCGCGCTGCAGGTACGACACCAGCCGGTCGTTGTAGGTGGTGAACCCGATCGGACCGCGGCTGGCGATCCCCACCACGTCGTGACGGCGCAGGCTGAACACCGGCGAGCCGGAGTTGCAGATCATCACGTCGATATTGGCGCTGAAGAACTTCGCATCCTCGTTCGGCACGACCCTGGCGTTGTTGGCGTACTTGGCCGGCAGCCCGGCCGGGAAGCCGATGAGATAGATCGGCTCTCCGTCCGCCACCGGCGCCTGGAGACGAAGCCGCAGCGGACGGGGCCCCGTCACCGGGCGGTCGAGCTGCACGAGCGCCGTATCCGTCCGCGAGCAGGCGGAGAAGACCTTCAGGCCGAGGTAGACGTCGTCCTCCTCGAACACCGTCGTGGCCCGGCGGTTGCGGACGTCGTATCCGAACACGAAGCGGAGCTTCTCGCCGTTGCCGACCCGTCGCGCCACGTGGAGCGCCGTGGCTACGGCATCGGGCTTGACCAGAAAAGCCGTCCCCACCGCCGCCGCCGGCTGATCGCGGAACGGCTCGGTCGAGTCGACGCCGTACAGGTCGGCCAGCGACGGCGCGGAGAGCGCCCATCGGCGGTCGCCGCGCTCGACCAGCCTTTCCGGCGGCAGCACGGCGCAGACCGAGCGCGCCCGGATCTTCGCCATCCGGTCGACCACCCGGTCGGTCACTTCCTTGCGGTCGTCGATCAGCCGGCGGGCCCGGATCGTGTCATCGTCCCGCGCGGAATCCGGATCCGTCTCGGTACCCCAATCGGCGATTGTCATGATGATGTCCCTCCTCTCCTCGGGAGAGAGGGACGCGCGCGGCACGATTCTCAGAAAACCGAGACCGGGCGCCGGAGGGCGGCCTGGCACTCCCGCGCCAGCTCCGCCCGCTCGCCCGGCTCGAAGTTCCGCAGCTCGAGGACGAGCGGCTCCCCGCCGCGGTCCGAGCGCATGGAGCAGACGATCGCGTCGATGAGGCCCGCCCGCTCGTACGCCTCGAGCGCCGGCAGGCCGTCGCCGGCGATGAGATAGATGCCGTCGCGCCGCTCGACGGCGATCCGCGAGCCGCTCGCCTCCCCCCGCGGGCCGGCCACCGGCAGGAGGGACGACCTCCACCCCACCCGGCACGCCGTCGCATCGGGCAGCGGATCGCCCGGCATGCGCAGCGCCGCCGCCATGGGCCGCGGGCGGCCGCGCGCGCCGGCGGGATGCAGCGCCACGACCCTGATCTCGCCGAGGTTCATCGTGTCGGCGCCGCGCGCGCCCCACTCCGGGTCGCTCGAGGCGAGCCGAGCCATCATCTCCAGGCCCAGCGGCGGGAGGAGGTCGACCGGAACGATCCGCTCCCGCCCCACGACGAGCGTCCCCGCCGCGTTGACGATCGCGCCGAGGATCAGGTCGGAGTCGAGGGCGAACTGCCGCGCCTGGGGACGGCAGCCATCCACCGGCGCGCCGGAGGGGACCCACCAGGTCACCAGCCCGCGCTCGTTGCTGCGATAGACCGCCGACGCCTCCAGGTCGAAGAGCGCCGGCCCGGGGACCGCCGCCCCCCCTTCCACCGGCGAGAACGGCTGCGCGTCGGCGATGATCCACTTGCGCAGCTCCGCCGTCGTGACGCCGAGGTCGAGCTCGTACCGCCGCGATGTCCCGCGCACCGGAAGCGGCAGCACGTAGGCCTTGTAGGAGGTGAAGAAGAGGCGCCGATAGAGCGCGCCGATCGCGCCGGCCAGGTCGCGCTCCGCTCCCGCCACCGCGGCCACCAGGTCGGTCCTGTCGCCGTCTTTCCTCATGCGATGCCTGCGCAGGACCGGGGCGAGCGGCGCGAGGACGTCGGCCGCCGCGACGTGCGGCGGCGGCTCGGAGACGATCAGCGTGCGCGTTCCGTCGGCGGCCGGTCCCGACAGGGCGATCACCTGAACATGGAATGGGAAGGCGCGGCGGAACGCGGCCCAGTCGTCGTCGAGCGGCGTGGCCGCCGGTTGGTCGCGCCGGACCACTTCCGGCATCGCGGCCGGCGGCGGCGCGGCGCTCTCCTTTCTGCAACCGGCGAGCAGAAGCAGCACCGATCCGACTGCCAAGGCCGTTCGCCTTTCCAGCACATTGGGATCCTAAGCTTAGAATTCCACGTGGACAAGTTGTCGCG
>JADMIO010549087.1_pt1 | contig 19431 bp, 19 predicted proteins | sample 8958161 | NCBI WGS metagenome assembly JADMIO01 (sample SAMN16585339, study PRJNA669376) | soil metagenome | isolation source: Crop rotation soil | place: USA: Cullars Rotation, Alabama | collected 2011
GCCGCGACTTCAAGTCACGTGAATTCCAAGCTTCGGATCCCACTGTGCTGGAAAGGGTACTCGCCAAGCCGAATGGCATCGCGCACCACGAAGGCATCGCCCGGCTGATGCGTGACATCGTGCGCGAATGCGTCGTGGTCGGGCGTGCCCAGGGCGCAAAGCTCGAGGACAACATTCCCGACGAGATCGTGGAACGCACCCGCAAGGCGCCCCGGGAATCGGGCAACTCGATGTACGCCGATCGGCTGGCCGGCAGGCCCATGGAGTACGACGCGCGTAATGGCGTCATCGTGCGTCTGGGCCGCAAACACGGCATCCCGGCACCCATGAACGAGCTCATGGTGACCCTGCTGGAAGCGGCGCAAGATTCCTGACGGCCACAGTTGACGGGGGCGCCCGCATCCGTGGTAGGTTGCCGCCCATGATCCGGAACGAGCAGATGGGCATGGTCCCCCGCCACGGCGCAGTCGCGCCGGCGCTGCTTCTTTCGCTGCTGCTTCTTGCGGCCTAGCCGCAACCACACTCGCGCCACCCGTCGGCGCTCACAAGACGGGAAGCCCAACTACCTCCGTGAATGAACACGGAGAAGTCACGTCCCGTTCGCGAGAGTTGCAGTCATGTTGAAGGACCCTTCTAAAAAATACCGCCCGTTCCCGCAGATCGACCTGCCCAACCGCCAGTGGCCCTCGCGCACGCTGAACAAGGTGCCGGTGTGGTGCAGCACGGATCTTCGCGACGGCAACCAGGCGCTGTTCGAGCCCATGAGCCGCGAGACCAAGAAGCGGCTGTTCAAGACGCTGTGCGCGGTGGGCATCAAGGAGATCGAGGTCGGATTCCCGTCCGCCTCGGACACGGACTTCCAGACGTTTCGCGACCTCATCGAGCAGAAGCTGATTCCCGACGACGTCACCATCATGGCGCTGACGCAGGCGCGCGAAGAGCTGGTCCGGCGCACCGTCGAAGCGCTGCGCGGTGCGCGACGCGCCATCGTGCACGTGTATTGCGCCACCGCGCCCGTGTGGCGGCGCGTGGTCTTCAACCTGAGCGTGGCCGAGGTCATCGAGGTGGTCCGCAAGCAGGTCGCGCTGGTCAAGCAGCTGACCGACGCGATGCCGGAGACCGAGTGGGTGCTCGAGTATTCCCCCGAGACTTTCAGCATGACCGAGCTGCCGGTATCACTCGAAGCCTGCAATACGGCCATCCGTGCCTGGGACGCAGGTCCCGGCCGTCCCATCATCATCAACCTGCCGACCACGGTGGAGAACGCGACACCCAACGTCTATGCGGACCAGATCGAGTGGATGTCGACGCATCTCGAGCGCCGTGAGCACGTGGCCCTGTCGCTGCACACCCACAATGATCGCGGCACCGGGGTCGCCGCGGCCGAGCTCGGACTGCTGGCCGGCGCGGACCGCGTCGAAGGTTGTTTGTTCGGCAACGGCGAGCGGTCCGGCAACGTGGATCTGGTGACTCTCGCGCTGAACTTCTACTCGCAGGGCATCCATCCGGGGCTCGATTTCTCGGATATCAATGCCGTGGCGCGCGAAGTCGAACACGCCACGCGGCTGCCCATCCATCCGCGCCATCCGTATGTCGGGGACCTCGTGTTCACAGCCTTTTCGGGCTCACACCAGGACGCGATCAAGAAAGGATTCGCCGCGCAGAAGCCGGATGCCCTCTGGGAGGTGCCATACATTCCGGTGGATCCCGCCGATCTCGGCCGCACTTACGACAGCATCGTGCGCGTCAACAGCCAGTCGGGCAAAGGCGGCATCGCCTATCTTCTCGAGCGCGACTACGGCGTCGTGATGCCGCGGCGCATGCAGGTGGAGTTCAGCGCGCTCGTGCAGCGCGAGATGGACGCCGCCGAAACCGAGATGAGCTCGCAGCAGCTCTGGGCATTGTTCGAGAGCACGTATCTCGCCACCGACCTCGACATGGCCTACCACGCGCATCACCTGTTCGAAGAGGGTGACAAGCAGGGCATCGAGATCGAGATGAGCGTGCTCGGCCACCGGCGCGTCCTGCGCGGTATCGGCTCGGGGCCGATCGCGGCCACGGTGAATGCGCTGGCATTGCCGATCCGCATCGACAACTACGAGGAGCGCGCGCTGCGCTCGGGTGCGGATGCGTCGGCACTCGCGATCGTCGAGGCCGCGCGCGACGGCGTGGCGGGCATCCGTTATGGCGCGGGCCGTCATTCGAACATCGCCACCGCGTCGGTGCTGGCGGTGTTGTCCGCGGCGCGGCGACTCGGTGTCAGCGCGCGCGATCTCGCGATGCCACGCGCGGAGGAACGGGAAACGGCGCCGAGGGCGCGCAAGGCGTAGCTGTGACCCGCGAGGCCTTCGATGCGAAGGCCCCGTGGATTTGGCGCGACTATTTGGCCGCGGCCGAGATCGACTCGCGCGGGTTCTGACGCCACCACATGACGACGATGCCGGCGACGACGCTGGCCACCGCGATGATCTGCGCCTGAGTGACCTCGGCACCGAACAGCGAATACGTGCTGTTTACGCGGATCGGCTCGATGGCGAAGCGTTCGACGCCCGCCAGCAGTAGGTAGACGCCGAACAACCAGCCGGGCGCATGCGCGTGGCGTCGCAGTTTCCACAGCACGGCAAAGGCCACGAGCGACATCAGCGTCTCGTAAATGGGCGTGGGATAGACGCCCGGCGGCGGAATGATCGCGCCCGCGACGTTGTTGTCGTAGGTCTGGGCCCAGAGCCATTGCGGCAGCCACGAAGGGCCCGGACCACTCACCGCGATGCCCCAGTCACCGTCACCCGAAATCTGGCATCCGACGCGGCCGATGGCGTACGCGAACATGAGACCCGGGGCGCAGGCATCGAGAGTCAGCGCCAGCGGCGCGCCCTTGCGCCGCGCGTACCAGGCGGCAACCGCGATGCCGACGATGAGCCCACCGAAGATCGTGAAGCCCGAGCGGGAGAACAACATGGCCGCGGGATGGGCCAGGAATTCGCGCGGATATTCGAGCAGGTGGAACAGCCGCGCGCCGAGCAGGCCGGAGAGAAATCCCACGACGCAGATGTTGCTCATGAGATCCTGCGGCAACGATGGCATCAGCCGCCGGCCTTCGACCGTCGAAAGCCACATGCCGGTGAAGAATGCGGCGCCGACCAGCAGCCCGAAGGTTGGCACCGGCAAGGGGATGTTCAGCCCGACGGCATGCAAGACGTCGGTGAGATAGGGATACGCCATGAGGAGCGCACCCTACACCAGAAAGTCCTTCTTGGTGATCTGCAATACCGAAAGCCGCTTGTGCAGGTAGGTGCGGCCCACGCCGAGCTCGAGCGCCGACTGGCTCACGTTGCCCTTGTGCCGCCGGAGGGTGGCGATGATGTGCTCGCGTTCGGCGCGGTCGCGAAAGTCCCGCAGTGACGATGCCGTGGTCCCCGCCTGCGGCCGGTTGGCCTCGAGGATTTCTTCCGGCAGGTCCATCACGGTGATCCGATCCGGACACATGATGAGCAGCCGTTCGAGCACGTTCTGCAATTCGCGCACGTTGCCGGGCCAGTGGTAGCGGCGCAGCTCCTCGAACACCTCGGCGTCGATGGCCTTCTCACGAATGTTGTTGCGCGCGCTCAGCCGACGCACCAGGCAGCCCGTGAGCAACGGCAGGTCATCCAGGCGTTCGCGCAGGGCCGGCACGCGCAAAGGCACGACGTTGAGGCGGTAGTACAGGTCTTCGCGGAATCGGCCCTCGGACACGGCCTTCTTCAGATCTTTGTGCGTGCCGGACAGCACGCGTACGTCCACGACCGTGGGGCGTTCGGCGCCAACGCGCTGGATCTCGCCGCTCTGCAGGACGCGGAGAATCTTTGCCTGCGCGTCACTGGCGAGATCGCCGATTTCGTCCAGGAACAATACGCCGCGATGGGCCACCTCGAACAAACCCTTGCGCGCCGTGACGGCCCCGGTGAAAGCCCCGCGCTCGTGGCCGAACAGCTCGCTCTCCACCAGGTTTTCCGGGATGGCCGAGCAGTTGACCTTCACGAAGGGCAGTTGGGCGCGGTCACTGTTCGCGTGGATGCAATTGGCGATGAGCTCCTTGCCGGAACCGCTCTCGCCGGTGATCAGCACGTTGGCGCCGCTCCGCGCCACCTTAAGCGCGTCCTGTACCAGGCGGCGCATGACGGGCGACTCGCCCACGATCTGCTCGCCGTCCACTGGCTTGGCGAGCTCGAGCCGCGTGCGCAACGCGGACATCTCGAGACAGCGGCGCACGGTCACGACGATCTTCTCGGCCGTGAACGGCTTCTCGAGGAAATCGAAGGCGCCGAGCTTCACGGCCTCGGCCGCCTCGGTGAGCGACGCCTGGCCCGAGATGAACACCGCCGGAGCCGTGATGCCGTCGGCCTGCACCCGCCGGAAGAAATCGAGGCCGCTGACCTCGCCCAGCCGGATGTCGATGATCATCAGGTCCACGATGCGTTCGTTCAGGACGCGCAGTGCGGCCGCGACATCATGCGCAATCAGGACGTGCATGCCCTCCTGTCCGAGCGCGATCTCGATGGCGTAGCGAATGTTCTTTTCGTCGTCGAGCACCAACACGACGGGTTGCGCGATGGTCATGGACCCATCGCCGGCAGTGTGATGATGAACACTGGATGCGAGTCGCGTTGCTCGTGGTGGATCTCGCCCCCGTGCTCGAGCACGATCTTCTTCACGATGGCGAGTCCGATACCCATGTTGTCCTTGCCGGCCTTGGCCGAGATGTAGGGATCGAACATGCGCGGGGCGATGTCCTCGCGCACCGGCACGCCGTCGTTGCCGATCTGCACTTCCAAAGTCGAGCTATGGTCCCGCAGTACGATCGTGAACTTCACGGCACGACCTTCGTTCGCCTCGATTCCGTTGCGAACGAGGTTCGCCAGCATCTGGCGGAAGGCAGTGGCGTCGATCCGGGCACGGAGTTGCTCGGGCGCGTGTACTTCGAAGGTTGCGCTCGCTGGATCGATCAGTATCGCGAGTTGCCGGCGCAGGTATTCGGCCAGGTCGATTTCCGTGAGCTGCACTTGCGGCAGGCGCGCGAACTCGCTGAACCGGTTGACCGTGGATTTCAGGTGCTGCAATTCCTCGCCGATCCTGCGTTGAGTTTCCTGCAGCTGGGACTGGAACTGGTCTCCCGGCTGTGCGAGGTATGCGCGGGACAGCGAGCTCACCAGCATCTCGATGGGAGTGAGCGGATTCTTGATCTCGTGCGCGAGCATTCGCGCGAGCTCCTGCCACGAGGTCATCTCCTCGAGGTAGCGCACGCGGTCGCGCTGGCGAGTGAGCTCGGCCACGTTGCGAGCGTGGCTGCGCGCGATCTGCCGGCTGAGCAGCGTGGCCAGCGCCACCGACAACAACACGGCCAGCCCCGTCCCCAGACCGAAGTACCACTTCAGTGAGCCCTCGAGACGCTGTTTCAGGAATTCGGGTTCGGCATAGACCTGCTTGAGCTCCTCGAGGCGCTCGAACCGCTGGCGGTACTGCGTGGCACGCGCCGGATCGAGCCGCGCCAGGTCCCGCAGATCTCTCGACGAGTCCTCGAGCGTCTGCAAGATCCGTGGATTGAAGCCGAGGTCGAGGCTGGTGCGCAGCGCATGCACGAGCATGAAGTAGGCGGTGAGCATCGGCGCCACCGCCATCACGAGGATCGACACGGTGAGCAGCAGTCCGACCCTAGCGTCTTTCATTCGCGAGGTGGGCGGCCCGGAACGGGCGCGATGACAGAACCAAATGCCAGGTTGCGGCCACGTCCGAACCATCGGCGTATTGCTCGAAAATTCGATTGAACAGTGAGCTCGACGGCGTGATGCCCGATTCGGCGCCGAGCCCGGGCGTGCTGTTCTCCGCGACCCACTTGCGGATCATGCGCAGCCGTTCGCGCCCGATTGGATTCAGCATCAGTTCCGCGTCGAGGATCAGCTCGCGATCCGCGGGCAATGAACGCAGCGGAAACAGCCGCGGGAGCTCGATGCCTGCCAGTAAGGCGTTCACTTCGGCCAGCGAGCCCAACTTCAGATTGTCTGCGAGGTTGCTGTCCACGGTCCGGGTGACGCTGAAGTTCTGCTCCCACAGATCGTAGCGGATCGCGATCTCCGCAGTGCGATGCTGGAGCGCAGTCGCGCCATCGCGCAGCGTGACGCGCACGTAGAGCCGGTTTGTCAGCCCGCTTTGCAGCTCGCGCGGCAATGCGTCCGGATAATCCGGCGCCACGATGCGCACGCCCACCTCCTCCTCGGACTGGGTAGGAACCAGCTCCGCGGGAAAAGCGGGTATCGCCAACACGCAAAACAACAGGGGTATCCCGAGCTTCACTGCTCCGAATCCGTCGTCCAGATCAGATAGAAGTTGACGATTCCGAACGTGCGCGTGTCGGCGCGGTATCCCCCCTTGAGGCCCCACTCGTAGATGCGCTCGCCCTGCGCGGTCAGAGTGTCCGGGACGCCGATGCCCGGCTCCACGTACCAGCGTGCCCGCCGCACGTCGCTGCCCGAGGGCAGCGCCCGCGAGAACGTGAGCGCAACGAGCTGGCTCTCGTCGAAAGTGTTGCGGTATTCCGGGCTCGGATCGCCGCCAACCTTGAACGTCCAGTACGAGTCGAGGGCGTGCCAGGTCTTGCGCATCTGCACGTGCGGCTGCCGGTTGGGCGAGCTCGAGCCGTAGTTGCCGCCCACGGCAAGCTGCAGTGTCGAGCCCTGAGTCGGGAAGTGCAGATCGTCCTCGTTGCTCCAGCCAAATACGAGGTTGAGCGTGAGGTCGTAGTCAGGATTCGAGACGACGAAGCTGCCGTCGCTGTGCCAGCGGCCCCGCGTCCATTCGAGGCCGGGTCGCCACGAGGCGCCGATCGTCAGCCAGGAGAAATCACCGAAGCGACGTCCCACGACGAGGTCGAGCTGGCCGGTATCGAGATGCGAGTAGTTGCCGTGGACGTCCTCGGTGTCGCGCTTGTGGTAACTGGCCTCGGCGATGCCGAACCAGCGCCGCGAATCGAACAACTGCGGATCCGCGTAGCGGGCGGTGACGTCATATGACTCGTAGTGCGCGTCACCCGCGAAAGGCGTCGCCGCGAGCACACTGAAATCGGCAAACTTTCCGCGGCCGAAGAGGTTCTGATCCGCGATTCGGGCTCCGATCACGGCGCGTTGCGAATCGAGCCGCGACGAGGCGCCCACTAACCATTCCATGGCAACCGGGTTCGCCTCCTGAACGCGAATCATGACGATCACCTGCCCGCGATCGGTTCCCTTCTCGAGGCCGATGTCGACGCGCTCGAAGTTCCTCAAGGCGGAGAGCCGGAGGCTCGCATTGCGCACTTCGTCCTCGTCCAGAGGATCACCCGCACGCAAGTACAGGTGATCGCGGATGAACTCACAGGACGTGACCTGGTTGCCCTGGCAGCGGATCTCCTGGACTTTCAGCGCGCTCTCGACGTCCGACGAAGTGTCCCGTGCGAGCCCTTGAAGGGGTAACAGCGCCACGGCCAGGCAGATCAGTTTGCTGGAATAGTTCGGCATGCGAGCAGGCTTCGAATGTAGCAGCGTTTCGTGGACCACCGGGTGTCCACGAAAGTGGACAGGTTCAGGGCAACGCCGCGTAGCGGACTCCGTCGCGCAGGCCGCAACTGGTGTCCGGATTCGCATTGCGAAAGGAGAGCGGCAACGTCTCTCCTTCCGGCATGGCGTTGTAGTTTGGTGGCGTCGTGCAGCAGGTGCGCGTTACGTCAAAATGCAGGTGGGGGTTCGAGCTGTTGCCTGTGTGGCCGCTGAGTGCGATCCGCTCGCCCTGCGCAACGGTGTCACCGACCCGCACGAGAGCGCCGTCGTGCGTGAGATGGAAATACCGCGCCTGGCTGCCGTCGGCATGGCGGATGAACACCAGGTTTTCATGGCCCGGCGTGTTGTCGCCGTCGAAGAAGGACTCTTCGACCCGGACCACCTCACCGTCACGCATCGCGAGCACGTCGGTGCCGATCGGCATGTCGACGTCGATGGCGTAGCGCTGCACGGTCGGGTCGCGCACCAGGTGCGGGCTGGCGATGAAGGCCTGGCCCACAGTCCAGGGCAGCACGTACGGCGACGCCGAGGCGGCCGTGAAGGTCGAGCAATCGGAAGCAGAGGATGACTTCTCGTCTCCTCCGCCGCATCCGAACGCCGCCACGACGAGGCAAGCCCACAGTCCGCGGGTACGTGCTGCCATGGGGGTCTCAGAAGCGGTACGAGCCGAGAAGCGACGTGATGCGGAAATTGGCGTCGTCGACGTCGACTTCCTCGTACTCCAGTCGCAGGCGGAAATGTTCGTTGATCGTGAACTCGAGTCCGCCGCCGTACAGCAGGTTTTCGTCGCTCGTGGTTTCGGAAACGCTGACGGTGCCCTGCGAAACCGTGGCGTGCGTATCGTAGAACACGTAGCCGAGCTTCACGTACGGCGCGAAGTATTCGTCGAGCGGCCACCGGCCGAGTGCCGCGGCGAAGAAGCCGTCGTTCTTCACCCTCATGCGCAACGTGCCGTCGTGATCATCCAGCGTGCCGCCGTCGACGTAACCGCCTTCCGCAGTGAAAAAGCGGTTGAACGAATACCCGCCGAACAGCTTGAAGGACGAATCAGTTCCCGCGAACCCCACGGCACTTTGTTCGGCCACGCCGAAACCGGCGCCGAGATAGAACCCCGAATCCTCCGCTCGCGCTGAACCGGCGGCCAGCAACGCAACCAACGCGCAGCCGCGCAAGATTTCCTTTTTCGACATGCAGATCTCCCGTGGCCTCGACGAGGCGTTCGGGAGATGAGGTGCAACGTGCGTGCCAGCGCGACGCGAGCCCCGCATGGCCGGTTTCAGCCGGCGGGGTGTCTAACTAATCGGACAGGTGTTCGCGGAAGTCTCGCCGATCAGGCCGCATGATGCCGCGGGATCGGCTCCAGATCCGGCTGCACGAAGCCATGGCGCGCGTGCTGCGAGAACAGCCGCTCGGCACTGTAGTGCGTCATCATGATCCGGCTGTCGAGCAGGATCGGCGTGCGCTCGATGAACTCGTCGGCCGAGGCGGCCTCGGTGGTCCGGTGCATGAAGTGGAACACCGCGAGGATCCACGCCTGCGTCAGCGTCTCGTGGTACTTGGTCGGTGCGATGCCGTGGTGACGCAGGAAGTTCATGATCGCGTGGCGCATCAGCGTGGTGGCGCGCTCCACGTCGTTGGTAGCTAGATAGATATAAGCGAGGCGAACGTGCGCGCGATGGTTAAAGTCCGCGGGCGCATGCGCGCCCGCTTCGAACGCCACCTGAAACTCACGATCGCTCTTCGAGATTTCATGTTTCATGACGGCGGCCTCGCTGATACGAAAGTTAATGTCGCTTAACTACAGATGGCTCAACCGAGAAGCCGTTCCGCAATCTGAACGGCATTTAATGCTGCTCCTTTCCGCAGCTGATCGCCAGCCACGAAAAGCGAAAGCGTCGCGCCCGTGGGATCGCTCACATCTTTTCGAATGCGTCCAACCAGCACTTCGTCCTTGCCGCTCGCGTCGACGGGCATCGGGAAGTAGTTGCGTTCCAGCTCGTCGACCACGCGCACGCCGGGCGCCTTCGCGAGGATGGCGCGCGCCTCGGCCGGCGACAGCGGCGACTCGAACTCGACGTTCATCGCGATGCAGTGCGCACGCAGCACCGGCACGCGCACGCAGGTAGCGGTCACACGCAGGTCCGGCACGCCGAAGATCTTGCGGGTTTCCTGCATGACCTTGGTCTCTTCCTCGTTGTACCCGGTCTCGGGGTCCACCTTGGTGTTGTGGCTGAACACGTTGAACGCGTACGGATGCGGCAGCACCTTCGGCGTGAACGCGCGGCCTTCCAGATAGGCCTTGGTCGATTCGCTGAGCTCTTCCATGGCGGCGGCGCCGGCACCCGACGCGGCCTGGTAGGTAGACATGACGATACGCTTGATACGCTTGACCTGGTGCAAGGGCCAGAGCGGTGTGGCACCCACGATTGCCACGCAGTTCGGATTGGCGATGATGCCGCTGTGCCTGGCGAGCTCGCCCGCGTTGATCTCCGGCACCACGAGCGGCGTGTTCGGATCCATGCGGAAGGCGGACGAGTTGTCGACCACCACCGCGCCGGCCTTCACGGCCGCCGGGGCGAAGCGCTTCGACTGCGCACCACCCGCCGAGAACAACGCGATGTCGACACCCTTGAGGCTCTCGTCGGTGAGTTCCTGCACGGCGACGTCCGCGCCGCGGAACTTCATCTTCTTGCCCACCGAACGGGCCGAGGCCAGCAGGCGCAGTTCCGCGAGCGGGAATTTGCGCTGCTCGAGGCACTGCATGAGCTCGACGCCCACGGCCCCGGTGGCACCAGCAATGGCGACGACGGGAATCTTCTTGTTACGTACGGTCTCGGCAGTCGATGACATTTTTGCGTTGCTCCAAATGAAAAGGCCCCGCGGGGTTTTCCTCGCGGGGCCTTCGGGTATTCCTGTCGTAAAGCTATTACGCGCGCGAACCCAAGGCCCCGTCGGGCTTGGTCTTTTTCGTCGCTTTGCGGGCCTTGCGAATCATGGGGGGCGAAACATAGCGGAGCGGCCGACCGCCGTAAAGCAAAAAACGCCCAGTCGCGGCAATTTCCGCGCAGTTATGTCGTGATCAGGTGCCCGTGGGCTTGATCAGGCCGAAGTACCAGGCGGCCATCAGCATCAGGAACAAGGCCAATGAGAGACCAATGCGGATGGTCAGCGCCCGGGCCATCTTGCGCGAGTCCTCTTCGGACCGGTTGCCGCGCGACAGGTGGAACAGCGCGCTCCCGAGGCTCGCGACGATGGCGAGCAGGACGAGGACCACGACGACTTTGATGGGCTCCATGGGGCGCCACTTTATACTGCGCCGCCCCATGCCACGCCCCTTTTCCACCGCCACTCGCAGGTTCCGGCCCTCCTGGCCGATGACACTGCTGACCGTCCTGCTGCTCGCGGCATTCGTGAGCCTGGGCCGATGGCAGTGGCATCGCGGGGTGGACAAACAACAGCTGTGGGAGCAGTTCGAGCACGCCCCCGAACCGACGTTCACTTCCCACCCGCCCAACTTCGACACCAGCGATCGCTACATCCGCGTGGCCTTTCCGGCGCGCTACGAGCCGGAACACCAGTTCCTCCTCGACAACCGCATGCACGACGGTCAGCCGGGCTACGAAGTGCTGACGCCGGCCGTACTCAACGACGGCCGGCGGATTCTCGTGAACCGCGGCTGGGTGCCGTTCAGTGGTTATCGCGACCGCCTTCCCGATGTGTCGATGACCTCGGTGGATGCCACGATCCGCGGACGCCTCGACGAGTTGCCTTCCGCGGGCCTCGCGAGCGGTCGCGCACCGCCGGCCGCGCAAGACGGCTGGCCGAAGGTCACTTCGTTCCCCACGCACGAGGAGCTCGAGAGCGCACTCGGCGAGCGGATCTCGCGCCGCATCGTGTTGCTGGATGCCGGGGCCGAAGGTGCGGGCAACTTCGTGCGCCAGTGGTCGCCGCCGGGCCTCGCGCCCGATCGCCATTTTTCATACGCCATCCAGTGGTGGGGTTTTGCCGTGGTGTTGCTCGTGCTCTACTTCGGCCTCAATTTTCGCAAGGTGTCCTGATGGAAGATTCGCGCCGCCGTGGCCGGCGGACGTTGTTGCTGGTCGCGGCGTTGTTCCTGTTGCCGGTCGCACTCGCGTTCGCGCTTTATTACGGCAACGTCTGGCGGCCCACGGGTTCGTCGAGCAAGGGTGAGCTCATCGCGCCGGCACGGCCGCTGGTCGCCACCGGCCTGCGCCAACCGGATGGCACGCCCGTCGCGAGCGATGCATTGCAGGGCAAGTGGTCCATTGTCTACGTGGGTGATGGAGCCTGCGACAACGATTGCCGCGCGAGCCTGGTGTACGCGCGCCAGAGTCGCCTCGCGCTCAACAACGAGATGACTCGCGTGCAGATCGTCATGCTGGCGAGCGCGCATTGCTGTGACGGCACTCTCGAGCAACACGTGCCGGGCATCCGCCTGTTCGACGCATCCGCCGGCGACGCGGCACCGCTGCTCGCGCAATTTCCCGAGAAACGCGCGCGTTCGCTGTTCATCGTGGACCCGCTCGGCAACCTCATGATGCGGCACGATGCCGCCGAGACCAGCAAGGACCTGCTGACCGACCTCAAGAAGCTGCTCAAGCTCTCGCACATTGGCTGACTAGAATGAGAGAAGTGACCTGGATCCGCCGGCTGGCGCTGCTCGGCACCGTGCTGGCCCTGTTCGTGGTGGTGCTCGGCGGTTACACCCGCCTGTCGAATTCCGGCCTCGGCTGCCCGGACTGGCCAGGTTGTTTCGGCCACATCGCGCCCACCGGCAGCGCCGAGCACTACGCCACTGCGTCCGACGTGCGCAAGGCCTGGGTCGAGATGATCCACCGCTACTTCGCGGGTACGCTGGGATTCATCATCCTGGTGATCGCGGCGTTGTCGATCGTCGCGCGGCGCGAGCGCGGCGTGAGCGTCGGGTTTGGACTCGCGCTGCTGGCGCTGGTGGTGTTCCAGGGCATCCTCGGCATGCTCACGGTCACCTGGCTGCTGAAGCCGCTGATCGTCACCGGGCACCTGGTCGGTGGACTAACTACCTTCGCGATGCTGCTGTGGTTGTGGCTGAGCATGCGCGCGCAGCGCCAGCCCGTCGACGGCGGCAGCGTGCTCACCGGCAACCGGCTGGTGGAGGACGGCTCCCGTGTACGGCTGCTGGCGACGCTGGCGCTGGTGGCGCTCGGCCTGCAGGTATTCCTCGGCGGCTGGACCAGCAGCAACTACGCGGCCGTCGCCTGCCCCGATTTCCCGAAATGCCAGGCGCAATGGGTGCCGGAGGCGGACTACGAAGATGCCTTCGTGTTGTGGCGCGGCCTGGGCATCAACTACGCGGGCGGGGTGCTCGATCACCCGGCACGCGTGGCCATCCACTTCACGCACCGGCTGGGAGCGGTGCTCGCGACTGTCCTGCTGCTGCTGGCCGCCTTCGGCGCGATGCGCGGGCTGGGTCGCGGCGCGCGCTGGGCCGGGGTCGCCGTATTGGCGGCGCTGGCGCTGCAGCTGTCCATTGGCATATTCATGGTCCTGCGGGCCTTCCCGCTGCCGCTCGCGGCTGCCCACAATGCCGGCGCCGCACTGCTCGTGGCCGCCACGGTGCTCCTGAACCGCAGGCTTCGTCCGGTGGCCGACTTCGCGTAAACCGGTAGAATCGCGGCCCCGCGATGTCCACCCCCGCCCCCCACGTCGCCGCAGCCGCGCCCGCGCGCTGGCGGAGTTTTTACGAGCTGACGAAGCCGCGCGTCGTCATGCTCATCGTGTTCACGTCCATCGTGGGCACGCTGCTGGCGGTGCCGGGTTTTCCGCCGCTCGACGCCCTGATCTTCGGCAACCTGGGTGTCGGCCTTGCCGCCGCCAGCGCGGCCGTGATCAACCACGTGCTCGACGAGCGCATCGACGCGCAGATGACGCGCACCAAGCGCCGGCCGCTGCCCACCGGCAAGCTCTCGGCGCGCGCGGCGCTGCTGTTCGCCGGCGTGTTGTGCGTCCTGTCGATGAGCATCCTCGTGCTGCTCGTGAATACGCTCACGGCGGCGCTCACCTTCGCCTCGCTGATCGGCTACGCGGTGATCTACACCGTGTGGCTCAAGCGCGCCACGTCGCAGAACATCGTGATCGGTGGTGCGGCCGGAGCGGCGCCACCGGTGCTCGGCTGGGCCGCGGTCACCAACACCATCGATCCGAACGCGCTGCTGCTGTTCCTCATCGTGTTCGTGTGGACGCCGCCGCATTTCTGGGCGCTGGCCATCGCGCGCAAGGATGAGTACGCCAAGGTGGGCATCCCCATGCTGCCGGTGACGCACGGCGTGGCGTTCACGCGCCTGCAGGTGTTCCTGTACACCGTGCTGCTCACGGCGGTGACGCTGATGCCCTTCGTGACGGGCATGAGCGGGCTCATCTATCTTTTCGCCGCCATCGTGCTGAATGCGATCTTCATCCGCTACGCCTGGAAGATGCGCGGCGAGGCCGTGAACCTGCCCATGAAGGTGTTCCGCTTCTCGATCACCTACCTCATGTGGCTGTTCGCCGCGTTGCTGGTCGATCACTATCTACCGACCACGCAGGGACTGCACCCGCTCAACGTGTGATAGTGTCGCGCTGCCATGGATGGAACCCTGCAGCTGCCCGCGCGCTTCAATGGAGAATTCGGCCTGGTGCTGTTCCACCAGCACCACGGCGTGTTGCTGCTGCGCTCCGGTGATCGCGACGATGGTGGCCCGAAGCGCATCGACCTGCTGTTCCGCGGCGTGGTGTGGATGTCCCTGCCGTGCTGGTTCAGCGATTTCACCGTCGAGCAGTGCCTGCTCGACGAGGTCCTTGGCCGCATCCCACCCAGCCACCGCGGCAAGGCGCAGTCGCGCAAGGTGTATCGAATCGACATCGATCGCACGCCGCATTACGTCGTGGCCGGCAGCGTGTTCGTGTCGCGGGACGACGGCGCCTACCTGGATCCCTCGCCGCTGCTGCCCGAGATCGAAGTGAGCCTGCGTTTCGAGTAGTCAGGCCGGCGAGTAGTCAGGGCAATAGCGGTTAGGTCCGATTTCCGCCGCGGTGCGCGCCGTGATCTCCTTCGGCGTTGCACCATGCCGGAGGTCTCATGGACATCGTCACATTGCTCGTGCAGCTCGTCAGCGGCGCGGTCGGCGGCAACATCGCCGGCAATCTCATGAAGAAGCTCAGTCTCGGAAGCGTCGGCGATTCAATTGTCGGGATAGTCGGTGGTGGGCTGGGCGGTGCGCTGCTCGCCTCGCTGGGTGCCGACATCGGATCGGGTCCCGTCGACGCGGCGTCGGTCCTCGGCAGCATCGCCGCGGGCGGTGCCGGCGGCGGTGTATTGCTGGCTATCGCCGGGGCGGTCAGGAACGCGACGGACAAGTGGGCCTGAAGCGGAAAGGGACGCACCCTGCGGTGCGTCCCGGTTCTGCGCACGGACCTCGACACAGTCCACCTTGAAGACGCTCCATCGGGAACGTTGACTGGTGTCGACTCGCCGCCTGCGCTTGCCCATCTCGCGTGTGCGTCCTCGCTACTGGATGAACAGGTCGGTCGCGTTCGGCAGGGTCGGCGTCGCATCATCGATGCTGCGCACGAAGGTCAGCAGGTCGGAGAGCTCCTGCGGGTTGAAGGCGGTCGCAATCGTGCCTCCGCCCACGTCCACCTTGTGCCGCGCGGCCACTTCCTCGAGCGTATGCGCCGAGCCATCGTGGAAATACGGCGCCGAGTAGGTCACACCCAGCAACGACGGGCTGTTGAAGCCGCCCGCGCCGAACGGTGCGAAGCCCTGCGTGGTCTGCCCCGCGACTGCGGCCGCGCCGCGAATTTCGATCGGGCTCGCGACGTTGAAGGTGCCCACGTTATCGAGGATCGTCAGGATCCCCTTGCCGTCCCGTGTGACGTTCACCACCTGCGGCCCGGCGAGCGCCACGCCCGCGTCGTTCTTGCCGACGCCAGTGAAGAACGCGGGGCCGACCGGATCGACCTGCAGCAGCGGATTGTCCTGGTAGAGGCCCTTGGTGCGGCTCTTGGTCCACTTCGTGCCACCGTGGCAGCCCGCGCAGACGCCGAGGAACAGCGCGCGGCCGCGGGTTTCCACGTCGGCGGCAATGGCCGGCACGTTCGGTGCGCGCACCGTCGCCACCCACTCGCTCATCGCATCGAGTGAATCGCTGACGCCCCTGGTCGGGCCGTGGTTGTAGACCAGCAGCGAGCGGTCTTCGCCCGGCGTCGCCGTAGGATCAGCCGCGAAGCCGCGTCCGCCCTGGATGCCGCGCGCATTGTTGTTGAAGTCCGTGTTCGAGCCACGCACCGCGCTCCAGTTGAGGATGCGCTGGTCGTCGAGGTTGTTGCGCGCGAAGGTGCCCTCGAGCGGGATGGTCTGGCGCGGGCCGGTCTCGAAGATCCAGGTGACGTTGTCCGAGTGGCCATCGTCGTGGCACGAGGCGCAGCTCGACCAGGCGTTGTCCGAGGCCTTGCCGCGGTGCGTGAGCGGATTGATGTCGCGCAGCGCGATGTCGAACTTGCCGTCGCCGTCGGTATCCAGCTTGTCGGGCAGGCCGAGCGCCGTGAAGAACGCGAGCTTGCCGACCAGGTTGCGATGCGCCTGCGTGCCGGGCGCGGGTGGCACGCTGGATTCCACGTCGCGCGTGATCACCGTGTTGTCCGTGAGATTGAGCACGGACATCGAGGTGTTGAGTTCGTTGTTCACGTAGGCGCGCTTGCCGTCGCTCGACATCACGACGCCGCTCGGCAGGTTGCCCGTCTGGAGGCGGATGGCCTTGTTGTTGGCGTCGAGCGTGGTCAGCTTGCCGTCGGTGCCGACGTGCGCACGGATCACGTAATTGCCGCCGCGGCTCACCACCAGGAATTCCTTGCCGCGGCGATCCGCGTCCATGGCCACGATGTCATTCAGGAACAGCTTGTCGAGCGACTGGTTAGGCGTTGCGGGCGCGGTCTCCTTCGGCACGAAGGTGTTGAGGTTCACCGAGAACGGCGACTCGGTATTCGTGACCGTGCTCAGCACGCCCACCAGCGCCTGCACGTTCACGTTGAAGCGCACCGGCGGTTCCGGCTGCGCGCCCACGTTCGGGATGTACAGGAACGGGCCGCGCACCAGCGCGCCGAACAACATGTTGGGATAGACCTTCTGCGCGACCTTGCCGATGGGGCCGTCCGTCGCGATGTCCGCGCTGGCCGGATCCGGGCAGAAGGTGGTGTTCTTGAGCGCCGCGGCGCCGTTGCCGAGGCCGTCCGCATTGCTGTTGAAGTATTTCACGGTGCCCGCAGTCTGCAGCGCGTCGCGCGTGAGCGGGCAGAAGTTGCGGCGGTCGGCGTTGAAGCCGGACGCCATGGGCTTGAGCAGCAGGCGCGTGACCGCGGCCGTGGCGGCATTCGCCACCGCGTCGCCGACACGGAACGAGTTGACCACGCCCTGCTTGGAATCATCGAAACCGTCCGGACGCGCCGGATCGATCAACTCGCCGAACAGCTGCGTGACGTAGACGCGTTCGTCGTCGTCGTTGCGATCGCCATCGTTGCTGATGGCCACGGCATAGGGATTGCCGCCCGTCTTCACGCGGCCGATCACCTCGTTGGTGGCCAGGCGCACCAAGGCGACGTCGCCCGTAATGTTGCCCGCGATGAAAGCGTAGGTACCGTTCGGCGTGACCGCGATGCCGCGCGGCTCTTCGCCGATGTTGATCGCCGTGCCCAGCGCCACCGGCGTCGCCGCCGAGAGATCGATGGTACTCAGCGTGCCGTCGATGGCGTTGGTCACGTAGGCGCGGTTGTTGTTGGGCGAGAGCGCGACGAAGCGCGGTTCCTTGCCCACCGGAATCTCGGCCAGCAGCTGGGAGGTATCGGCTCCCGCCGCATCGCGAACCCGGAACACCGAGACGCTGGCTTTCTGGCGATTCACGACCACGGCCCGCGTGTTGTCGGAGGTGAGCGCGATGCTCGAGGAGCGCGACTGGCGGAACAGCAGCTGGTAACGCACCAGGGCTTCCGCGGCGCTGATCAATGTGCGGTTCTTTGCCGTGGCCAGCGCCTTGACGATGGCGTCGCTCTCGAACGTCGCGGCACTCGCGGCGAAGTCCAGGGTCTTCGTGCCGGTGACGGCCGTGCCGATCGCGGTGTTGGCCGCCGCGTCGATCTGGAAGCCGTCGCTGGTGTCGTCGTTGGCATCCAGCAGCGCCAGTACGCGCAGCAGGTTCGATAGATAGGTCTCGCCGTTCGCGGCCTGGACCTCGGTGAGGTCGTGCAGGCTGAAGGCCGTCGGCCCGGTGGTGTAGGCCGGAGTGGCGCTGCCGATGGTGATGCGGTTGGCAGCGCCGCCGACGAAGAAGTCGATCTTCTGGCCTTCGGCAAACTGGAATTTGCCCGCCGCGTCCGTGCGGCCTTCACCGACGTTGGCGACGCTGAAGCCCAGGCCTTCGACCGTGTCGTCGACGAATTGTGCATCGCGGATGGTCGGCGCGGGCGCCGGCGCCGGTGACGGAGCGGGTGCGCCGCCACCGCCGCCGTACCCTCCACCACCACAGGCGGCGACCAGCGCGGTGGTCGCCGCCTGCAGCAGCAGTCCTTTGACGACGCGCGTTCTGCGCGAGCCTTGTGAGTGCGTCCCTGTGTTCATGGCTACCGACTTCCTGATGTGGTTGTGTCGGTAGTTGAGTAGTCAGGGCGGTGTGGCGGGTTTCGTATTCTGAAAAAAAGAAAATGGCCCGCGAGCGGCCCACCATTGGGAACCATTAGCCGGGAACGAGTTACGGGCTCGGGAAGACTAACGCCATCCCAGACTCAGCCTCGAGCTCTCCTGGGAATCACTTCATGAGCCTTGGCAACTTGCCTGGTCCAATGACTACGTACCGGAATTCGCCCGATCCAAGTCCATCGAATAGCCCTGAACTTCAGGTCAGGCCGGTCATCTTGTTGTTGAACCTGTCGATTCCGGCGGATTCGTCGAATCCCTCAGAGCCTGATAGTTTTGTTTGTCCAAAGCGTTCCCTTTCTCCGCAGCAATCCTTGCCCACATCAAAGCTTCATCGAAGCGTTTCTTGGTCAGATCGCAATCCAAAAAGAGGTCCCGGAGATCTCTCGCTGACTGAAGGTCGCCCTTTGCCTGCAGTGCCGCGATGTGATTTTCACTGTAATCCTTACAGGCGCCATTGCCGGAAATCTCGCTTTCTTTTCGTGCGCACCCAGCAATCAGGAAGGCGATCGAAAAACAATAGACACAGAACTTAGAACTCACGATAGGTTCCTCTATCGTTGTGGTTGAGTGGTTGATGAACATCATTGTTCTTGTGCCCGTACGAATTTGATGTCGGCCCATCTTCCGTATAAACGGCTGACTTGTCGGGAGCCATGACTCCATTTCTGCCCGGCAACTTGGAAAGCCGTTCCGCGAATGAGAGTTCGCCATTCGGGCCGTTCGCGCCAGTCGAACAAGAGTAAAGTTCGACGCGCTTTCCTTTGCATCCATGCGAGTTCAGATAGTCATTCAACTGCTTCGGTGTCAGCAGCCGCTTCCTGTCCTTTCCATCCCTTCGGTCGCTCACGACGCCCCAATTGCCATGTGCGTAAACCTTGCAGACGTTAGGATCGTCATCGTCCGCCAGGGATCCTTGGTTTTGAATTTTGTCATCAGGATCTTTTGGGTCAAAGAATATGAATTTGTCTAGTCCTAGTGCATCAAGAAAATTCACTGGTTGCGCTGCTACGTATGAAAACGTGTTGATCCCTCCACCCAGCCCGATGGGATCAGACTCATCATATCGCCCCACCGCCGGATCGTAATCTCTGAAGTAGTTGTAGTGTGCTCGGCCCGACACGCGTCGTCGTACCGACACGC
>JADMIO011347049.1_pt1 | contig 19427 bp, 7 predicted proteins | sample 8958161 | NCBI WGS metagenome assembly JADMIO01 (sample SAMN16585339, study PRJNA669376) | soil metagenome | isolation source: Crop rotation soil | place: USA: Cullars Rotation, Alabama | collected 2011
GCCGCGACTTCAAGTCACGTGAATTCCAAGCTTCGGATCCCACTGTGCTGGAAAGCGGCAGCCAGGTCACCGCGGGACAGGTCATTCCGGCCGCCAGTCTCTCCGGCCTCGTCTATACGCCCAACACGCTGCTCGGCGGCTCGCCCTATGACAGCTTCTCGTTCCAGGTGCAAGACAATGGCGACGGCAACAACACGGACTCGATCGCCCGCACGATGACAATCAACGTGACGCTGTCGCAGACTCCGCACGCGGCTCCGTCAGGCGGCGACAATAGCATCGGCGTCCTCGAAGACAGCACGGTAGCGCTCACCGTCGCCAACTTTGGCTTCAGTGACAACGAAACGCTCAATCCGCAGGACAACTTCAAGGCAGTCCGCATCGCCTCCGTGCCGGCGTCCGGCTCGCTGCAGTTCAATGGCGTGCCGGTGGCGATCGGCCAGTTCGTTCTGGTCACCGACATCTCCGGCGGCAAGTTGACCTTCACGCCCGCTGCGAATTCCTCGGCGAGCGCTAATTTCACCTTCCAAGTGCAGGACACCGGCCTGCAAGCTGCCGGTTCCACCGGTCAAGACCTCGACCCGTCGGCCAATACGCTGACTTTCAGCGTCACAAGCGTCAACGACGCCCCGGCGGGCGCGGATCGAGCGATTCCGGCCTTCAACGAAGACGGCAGCTATACGCTGAAGATCTCCGATTTCGGCTTCAGCGACACGAATGACACGCCGGCGAACAACTTCACGGGCGTCATTCTCACCACGCTGCCTGCGAATGGCAATTTGCAGCTCAACGGCGCCAACATCACCGCCGCCGGCACCTTTGTGACGTTCGGCGATATCCAAGCCAACAAGCTGGTCTTCTTTCCAGTCGCTAATACCAATGGCTCATCGTATGCCAACTTCACCTTCCAGGTGAAAGACGATGGCGGCACGGCCAGCAATGCTGTCGATATCGATCCGTCGGCCAACACGATCGCCTTCACTGTCAACAGCGTCAACGATGCTCCGACAGCCACCGGCCGCACGATTGCCCTGCCGCTGAGCACGGCAACCGTCGCTTCGAGCTATGCATTTACCGCCGCCGACTTCGGATTTGACGATCCGAACGATTCGCCGGAGAACACTTTGGTCTCGGTGACGATCGTCTCGCTGCCCACGAGCGGCAAGTTGCAGCTCAATGGCGTCGATGTGGTCGCCGGCGCGCCGATCTCGGCGGTCAATTTGAACGGCAACCTCAAGTACATCGCCCCGACCAGCGGCGTCACTGCCAGCTTCACCTTCCAGGTCCGGGATAACGGCGGCACGGCCAATACGGGCGTCGATACATCCACTACAGCGACGATGAACATCTCGCTGGGCGCGGTCTCGCATCACGTGCCGACAACTGGCAACAACACCGTGAGCACGCTGGAAGACGCCGCCAAGGTCTTCTCGCTCTCCGACTTCTCGTTTGTCGATAACGAGAGTCCCAACCCGTCCGACGGCTTCCGAGCCGTCATCGTCGATACGCTGCCCTCGGCCGCGGCTGGCGTCCTGAAAAACGGCGGAATTGCCGTTACCGCAGGCACCACGATCCAGGTGAGCGACATCACGTCGGGCAACCTGCAATTCGTCCCGGCCGCAAACAGCTCCGCCTCGTCCAGCTTTACGTTCCGCGTCCAAGACACCGGCGGCACGGCCGATACGTCGACAACGGCAACGATGACCGTCAACGTCACGAGCGTCAACGATGCTCCGACGGCTCAAGATCATACCGTCGCGGCTGGTGGTGCAAGCGGCGCCTTTGAAGATCTGCCGTACGTCTTCCAAACGAGCGACTTCGTCTTTGCAGATGCGACCGACACACCAAGCGGCAATTCCTTCAAGGCCGTCCGGATTGCCTCTGTACCGACCGTCGGCACGCTGGCTTTGAACGGCGCTCCGGTCTCCATCGGTCAGTTCATCCAGGCGAGCGACATCCAGGCCGGTGCCTTGACGTTCACTGGTGCTGCCAATGTCTCGGGCTCTCCTTACACGAGCTTCACGTTCCAAGTGCAAGACAATGGCGGCACGCAGAACAGCGGCGTCGATCTGAGCGTCAATTCGAACAAGATGGCGCTCAATCTGGCCTCGGTGAACGATGCCCCGACCAGTGCCGATCGCACGCTGACCACGCCGGCCGGTTCGACTTACACCTTCAGCCTCTCCGACTTCCCGATTAGCGACGTGGAGGGCGACAACCTCGACGCGATCCAAATTGGCACGCTCAATCTCAACGGCGGCACGCTCACCACGAATGTCGGCACAGTCAATCCCGGCGACACGATCCTCGCTTCTACGATTGCGGCCGGTGAGCTCAAATTCACGCCGTCGGGCAGTGGCTTCCCGGATGGCAGCTTCACTTTCCGCGTGAGGGACGATGGCGGCACGGCAGACGGCGGCGTCGATTTGTCGTCGGCCGCGAGCACGATCACGTTCAACGTGCCTCTGGTGAACAACAACCACGAGCCCGCCGGCAGCGACAGTGCCATCTCGGTTGGCACGCTGCAGCAGCTTACGCTCACCGCGGCCAACTTTGGCTTCAGCGACCCCAACGACAATCCCTCGAACAATCTCCAGGCGGTGAAAGTCGCTCAAGTCTCACTCAACGGCGGCAGCCTCACCGCCGACGGCACTGCCGTGACCGCCGGTTCGACGATCACGGTCCAGGACCTCACCAACGGCAAGATCTTGTTCACTGCGTCGAACACAGCCGGCGGCAATGTCTTCATCACCTTCCAGGTGCAAGACGACGGCGGCACGCCAGCCCAGGACACCGACCAGACGCCGAACACGCTTACCTTTAGCGTCTTCGCCCTGAACCATGCCCCAACCGTCAGCGGTGGCGCGACGACGGCGACCGAAGACATCACCCGGGCCTTCGTGCCGGCCGATTTCGGCTTCACCGATGCCGATGGCAACCTGCTCAAGTCGATCACGATCACCAGCGTCAACGGCCTGGGCTCGCTGACCAACAACGGCATCGCCGTGGGCGCCGGATCGGTGATCAGCAGCTCCGACATCAGCAGCGGCTTGTTCCTCTTCCGGCCCGCCGCGAACGACAACGGCAACTCGCGGCTTAGCTTCACCTTCCAGGCCCAGGACGACGGCGGAACGGACAACAACGGCCAGGACACGTCGTCCGAAGCCACGATCTCGGTCAGCGTCACGGCTGTGGACGATCCGCCGACCTTCACCGTTGGCGCCGATCAAGCGGCCACGGACGAAAATCCGCTGGATCACGGCCCGGCCCTGCCAAAATCCATCACTGGCTGGGCCCAGAACCTGAATGCCGGCCCAGCTGATGAATCCAGCCAGACGCTCAACTTCACGGTTGATAACGACAACCATGGTCTCTTCGCGGTGCAGCCGGCGATTGATTCCAGCGGCAATCTGACGTTCACGGCGAAGCCGAACGCGAGCGGCACGGCCGTCGTGACGGTCACGCTGAACGACAGCGCCGGCGCAGCCAGCCAGTCGCAAACATTCAACATCGTCATCAGCAAGCCGCACAAGTTCCACAACTCGGCGGACACGCTGGCGAGTGGCCGCAACGGCCGCGACGTGACGGGCTCGACGTCGATTCAACCCGACGGCTTCATCGTCGCCGGCGACGTGCTGGGCGTCATCAACTACATCAACGCGAACGGCTCCGGTCCGGTTAATCTGAGCAAATCGGCTCCGCCGTATGTTGATGTTGACGCCGACGATCAAGTGACGGCGACCGACGCCTTGATCGTGATCAACTGGATCAACGCCCATCCAGGACAATCGGAAGGTGAAGCACCAGCCGAAACGACCAGCTCCTCTGCTGATAGTTACTTCACCGACCTCGGCGCCTTCCCAGACCTTACCGGCGCAAGTGATGTTACTTCAACCAGCACGGCGACCGCTGCGAGCGACAGCATGAACGATTTGATCGCTCTCTTGGCCGCCGACACCCTCACCGAGCAGATGAAGCGTCGCCGGGCCTATTCCTAGGCCCGCCCGCATACACGAGATTGTCAAATCAGGTCGCGACGACATTGTTTCGTCGCGCCGCCAATCACCTTAGAACTGCCACTGAAATCGAGTGACGAAGCCGTCGAAGGTGATGGTTTCGTTCAGGTTGTTGAACTGGCGATTTTGGACGCCTGGAATATAAGAGCCAGTCGTAAGGGTGTTGAACCAGCCGGCGAATTGATAGCCAGCGGTGACTTGAGCGCGGCCGCAGCGGCTGCGCCAGCCGGTGCCGAGCTCGGTTTGCAGAATGGTGACGACGCGGTAGTCCACCAGGTTGTTCGCTCCCACAGGACCCACCACGAGCTGCGTCGTTTCCGTATAGTTCGCTTTGAATTCGCCCGAGACGAAGCTGGCCGACGTGCGACCATAAACGAGCAGCCCGGAATAGGCGCTGCGGCGCATGCCATCCAGGCCAAAGCCGATGCCGAAGCCGTCGAAGGTGATGTTCGTATCGACCGCTGACAGGCCGGCAGGCACGCCGGTGTCTTCCTGGGCATGAAAATCCTGTTTCAGGTTCGCATAGCGCAGGCCACCGAAATAGTTCACGGCGCTATCGCAGGTTCCATAAAGTAAGCCGCGGTAATCGATGTCGACCTGCTGAAAGCGGATATTGTAGGTGGCGGAATCAACGATGCCGGTCGAGCCGACATTGGCGATATTGGGCAGCGCGGGTTGCAGAATTAGCACATTGGGGGCAATGGCCGTAATCGTGCTTTGGGTGTCGTCTTGAAACCACAAGTAGCTGACTTGCAGGCTCGAGCAATCGCTTAGCGCCTGCGTTGCGCCGATCCGGTAGCCCAGAGCAGCATCGAAGCCGACGCGGCCTGTTGGTCCCGTAGGCGAATCGGTGGGCAGCGGTCCCGTCTGCTCGACAGCGTAGACGTAGTCGATATTGCCCGGACGCAAATACAGGATGTCGGCGAACACGCCGCTGCGATGGCGCCACAGCGGATCGGGGCAGCAGTCACAACCGACGCTCGTGGTTTCCAGGTATGTGGGCGGCGTTTCCGGGATCGCCGGCGCCGTATCAACATACGAGGCGGGGTCGATCGCTGTCGTTACCGACGTGGGAATCCAAGCTTCGGCCGGGGAATACGGCAGGGCTGGCGCGGCGGAAAACGATGGCTGCACCGGCTGCAATGCGGAAGTCGGCCTCGCGTACTGGTACGCAGGAACTGGTTTGGTGGGCGTCGCGGCTTTGATCGGCGTGGTGTTCCAAAGGCGGTTGGCCAACAAGCCGCGTGGGGACTGCGGAGCGCTCGCTGCCGTGGGGGAATTGGCCGCATTCTCAGGCGGCGGATCTTCGGCCCGGCCGGCGACCGAAACCGTGCACAAGAAAGCGAACGAAACAAAGGTGCCGAGGCGGCGGCTGCATACTCGCATGATGATCATCCCTGATCAGGCTGTCGTTGTCTCGCGCATCCCGCGCGACAGATTCCGTACAACCCTTATCGAAAGTGCAGCCGCGCCGCATTGGAGTTGGCGTATTTGCCGCTACAAGCGCGAATCGCCGCAAATGCGAGCAGGCCCGTATAAGCCGTCGAACCGGTTAAACCGGCCTTCAAATCGCATCATGTGGGCCAGCAGACGTGCCCAAATTCCCGGAACAACCGGAATAACCGATCTGACTGGACTGCAATCGTCGCCCCCGGTAGGCGTTCACCGGTTGGGCGAAATTGACATCCAGTTCCAGATAAGCCGGTTGTACCGCGCGAATATCAAGGTTTCGACCGCGTTCCGGACATGGCCGAATCGCTGGCCAACAACAGCAGCAAGTCTTCTTGCACTGCGTCATCCGTCGCTTCGCCCTGAGCATCGGCCAGGGTATTGTCGTTGGACTGGCCAGCCGGATCGTTGATGAAGTTGACAATCCGCAGGACGTCCGTTGCGGTCACCACGCCGTCGCCATCGACATCCACATAGCGAGCCGAGTCGGCAGAGGCCGCGTCAGCCATGCCATTGAGCTGGTTAATAATGATCAGCGCGTCCTGAGCGGAGACGACGCCGTCGTTATTCACATCTAAACCATTGAGAACATTTGTCTCCGACGTACCGTCGCTGCCGGCGCCGATTGGCGGGTCGAAATTGCCAAATACCGGCAGTGAGACATAATCGCCAAATTGAGCAAACAGGTCGTTGCCGAGCGGGCTGGGAGCATACTTGTCAAACACATTGTGCGGCAGCGCTTGCCCGATATGGTCTGAGAGCACGAAGTACCATTCGGCGATATTCGGCGTTGGGCTGCCTTGACGACCCGTCACGCGGAGCCCGAGGTCGTCGATGCCGTCCAAATTGAGGTCGCCAGTGACCGGGTTTTCAGTCTGACCGTTGAGCGGTCCGCTGAACACGATCGTATCGTCGGTCTGGCCGTCGCGATTGGTGTCGAAGAAGAACGTGTTCGACTTGGCGTCATAGGTCGCCAGATCATCTTTGCCATCGCCGTTGAAATCGCCGACGATCGGCTGGCCACGCATGTTGCTGACGATCTTTACATGCAATTGGTTGTCTCCGACGTTGTCGAGATACCAGTTCTGGCCGTCGAAGAGGCCAATTTCATCGCCGATGTGCCCTGCGGCAAAATTGCCGGCCACGGCCGTGCCGTTTACTTGAAACGCGCTGACGACGCGCAGGTCGGAAATGCCGTCGTGATTGAAATCGAGCAGGAAGCGATATTTCTTGGCGACGTTGTCGTAGCCATAAGCGCCGAGCTTGTCGAAGCCGTCGTTGTCGCCGCCGGCGGCAGGCTCGAATTTGCCAGCGAAGAGACTGTCGGACACGGTTCCGATCTGGAAGCTCAGGTCGCGGTTGGTAACATCGGCGGCATTGCCTTGTGGGTCGATGACATAATTGCCGTTGATGTCGATAAAGGCGCTGCCGGCAGAATAGTTGCCGATTTCGGGGCGACTATCGACCGTGAAGCGGGCCGCAAAGTCGCCGCCGGGCAAGCCGTTGCCGCTGGCGAATGTGGGATGGCTGGAGGGCTGAACCGCGTTGCTTTCGCCGTCGAGAGCGTTGCCGGCCGGATCGACCACGGAATCCTTGATTGTGAGCGTGTAACGGTCATCCAGCAGCGGTGTGGCAAAGTCGAGGCGGATGCTGGCAGTGGCCGGCTGGCCGTTGACAACCGCCTCGTTCACCAGCGTAACCTTTTGGATCGCGACGACGCCCGTCGCATCGCCGATGAGTACGAAATTTCCCGGGGCAGCCGAAGCATCAGGATTGAGCGCGAAATAGGTGGCAAAAAACGCGGCGTCGCGGGCAGGCAGATCCTGCAGGCGAATGGTCAGGCTGTTGACGGCCGGTGTGGGACCTTGGTTGGCGTCGTTGGGCTTAATACCGAAGAGATTGTATGGCGAGGGATCGTTCGGGCCTCGGCCAGTGATATAAACGTCGGTGACCTGCGGCCCGTTGTTGTCAATCAACACGTGAAGCGCAACGCTCACTGGGCCGATGTTGCCGGCGAGATCTTCGAGCTGAGCGGTGATGAGGTACGGAGTCGCGGACGGAGTCAGCGGTTCGGTGGTAATTTCCCACACGCCGAGGCCGTTTCCGAGGACGCCATCGGTGGCGTCGGTGCCCACCGTTCCCTGGCCGACAATTTTGCCGTTGGCAAAAATGACGACGTGGGTGTTGGCTTCGCCGGTTCCTTGCAGGGCAAGGGCATTGAACAACGTGACGTTGTCGTTGTCGAACTGCCCGCTGTCGCTGGAAGGCAGCAGGTCCGGAGTGCTGGGCGCGAGGGGCGCGATGTTGTCATTCGTCACGGAAAGCGGGACGGACAATTGGGTTGTCCCAACGGCTGGAGCCGGCAAGTTTGTTTCGTCCTTCGCTCCATCGAAGATGGTCACCGCCGCAGTGATGGAATTCAAATAGCCGTCGTAACCAAGAACTCCTGCGGCATTGGGGCCACGAATCGGGAACTTGGAAAGATCAGCGTCGAATTTGAGGTCAAAAATCTTGTTGTCCGTGCCGGGCACAACCGTGGCAAAGCCGACCGAGACGCCTTCATCAAACACCTGCACGGCGGCGCCGGGAGTGACGCCGGCGGCGGCCTGCGCGGGGGTGAGAATCGTGATGCCCGAGGCGGCGAATTCGCTGAGATCGGCATGCACCAAATAGTGGAGCTCGGTTGTGCGATTGGTAACCTGATCGAGCTTGGATGCGCCGCTGTCATCCGTCTGATCCAGGTCCACTTCCGCCGGAATCGGCGCCGGTGTGTTGACGACGGTTAACTCGTAGTCATTGATTGCGGGGCCCGTGGCGCCCTGCACGCGCAGGAAATACACCTGGTCCTTGACGGCAGGAATCGTCGCTTCCGCGCCGGTCGATGTCGCCGTGCCGGTAGCGATGACATTGCCGTTCACGTCGCGAACTTCGATGGCCAGATCGCCATTTCCGGGGAGAGCCGCGTTCTGCTCGAACAATGCCCGGAAAGTGAGCGTTCCCGTCGATTGGGCGACGAATTGGTAGTTATCGACATCGCCGGCGGGGAAGATGGCCGGGTCGAGATTTACGGCTCCGCCGGCGCCGAGATGTATCGCCAGGTTCGTCGTGTCGTTGGCTCCCAGCTCGAACGACTGATCTGAAAAGACCACCAGTCGACTCGATCCATCGGCCCGTGTCAGCGCGCCGCCGAGGAAATCGATCTGCTCGATTCCATCGAAGGTGACCACTGGCTCCGTCGGAGTCCCGGTGGAATCGACCACGTAGATCGCGCCGCTGCCGTGCTCCGGCCCGGGCACATAGATGACGACTTCTCCGTCCGGCAGATTGCCGCCGCAGATATTGAAATGCAAAGCGTCGTTGCCGTCGCCGCCACTGACTTGAATATTGTCGATGTCGTCGTTCGGCATGACATAGTTTGTCGTCACGCTGCCGACCTTCACGCTCGCTTGATGCGACGCATGGTTCACACAAACCGAGAAATCGTCGCTTGTCGCCGCTGCCGGAACAAGAATCGTGTCGGAGCCTGTGTTGGGGGCATTGGGTGTATTGTCGCCACCATAAACCGTGTCGGTATGATCGTGCTGACCGCTCACGATGAACGAGTCGTCTCCCTGACGGCCGATCAACGTATTGTCTCCATCGCGTCCGTCGATCGTGTCCGCGTCCTTGCCGCCATCGATCGTGTCGCCAGCCTGGCCGCCAATGATCGTATCCATCCCGTCGCCACCGGTGACCGTTGTCGCTGATTGCAGCGCCGACAGATCAGCCCGATCGTCGAGGTCGCCGAGGTCAACCGTGACGGTGCTGAACGTTGAAGGCCCGCTGGTTTGCAAGCCAGCCTTTTCAAACTGCTTCTTAAGATCGCTAATCTGCTGCTCGGTGACGCCCGGTGGTCCGCCATCGTCGGCCTGCGCGAACGAGTCGGCGCTATTCATGCTCAGAGCGAGCTGCGAGTCCTTGTTCTTCGTTGAGGCGGAAGTATCGACGTAGGCAAACACGAGCCCGCCGGTCGTCAACGAGTTGTGCCGCCAGAAATCGACGTCCTGCGCCGGATCGACCGCAGCGTCAGCAAGTTGTCCTGCCGTTAAGGCGGTCGCGTTGGCTTTGGTGTCGCTGTTTCCGTCCGTGGTGACTGTAAGCGACCAACTGTTGAGCGTGCCCGTGTCTTGGTTAAATTCATCGACCACTTCCAAGTGCCACAGGCCGTTCGCGGTTTGGCCGTTGAAAGCGGAAAGCGATTCTTGCGGGCTGAAGGTGGAGTTGAAGTCTGCGGAGCCGGAAGTGATCGGATTGAACGAGAAGCTGTCGTCGAGCGTTGTGTTGTTGAAATTGTCTTCATTATCACCCACGTTTTCAAACAGCTTGACCCGTGTTCCAGTCGGGCTGATCAAGGTTACTTTCAAATCGCTGTCAAACCCATGTGTGATATTCAGCTTGACCTTGACGTTGGTGATCGATCCAGGCGAATTGGTGACAGTCAGATCCGACGTCGCGACGCCCGGAGTTGTGTTTCCGACGCTTGCATCCGGAATCGCTTTCGGCACGTCGGTAGACGCCAGGATCTGCGGCCCTTCCGGCTGCGATACCGTATTGGAGTCGTCAAATTCGGCAACAACGAATCGGTAGCTCGTGCCGGCGCCGACGCCGGCGTTCTGAACATCCAAGATCACTTTTTGATCCGTACCCACGCTGAAGGGCCCGATGGCGTTCCCGCCGACCACGCTGATGTTCTGCGCCAGCGGTGTCGTGCCAAACACCAACTGAGAAATCGTGCGGGCCGTTAGCTTCGTTGAAGTAATCGAGCCGTCGTCGTTTGGCTGACCCTGTTCGGGGTTTTGATCGAGCATGACAACATATTTTTTGCCCGCCTGCGCGTTGAACGAGAAGCGATCAAGCTCATTGCCTGCCACGTTTCCTGTGACAATGCGGCCAGGCGTGCCGCCCTTGAACAGCGCCGCATCGCTATCGAGGTCGCCGACCGTCTCAGAGTGAGTCGAGCTGGGGTTGGCAATGACGTGGAACAGCTTGTAGTCGGTAATCGGGTCATCGCCCTTGGCGGTGACCTTGAAATACAAGTCACCGTCGCTCGGCAGTGGCGCTCCGGCGACGACCGAGGCGGCGCCTGAGCTTGCTGAGCTCTGCAGCGCACTGGCGAAGAGGCTCTGGAAGCCGGCTGCCGTGGGGCAAATGACCCCGTTGTCAGGCAGATCAAAGGGTATCAGCGGGAAAGACGCTTCTGCGCTCGCAATGAAGCTGACACCAACCGAGAATGACAAGCCACGCAGAAATTCCGCGGAAGGACAGGTGCTGAGCAGCGAAATCGCTGGATTGTCGGTGACGTTGGTAAGCACGCCAGGCGTAATGGTGACGTCGTTTTCCTCCCCGGGAAAAGCGGTGTAATTCAGCAAGCCGATGCCCTGAACGAAGGACATCATCGCCCGCTCTTCCACTTGCTCAACGCCGAGCCGGCGGCTGCGATAGTCAACTGGCCGGGTTTTCGAGCGCAAGAATCGGCGGCGCTTGGACGAGTTCGAGGGCATACGAGGGCGCACAAACAGATTAATCACTGCAATTGCTCCACGCCGTCTTAGGGACGGCCAAAAAACAGCCAGCGTTCTAATGCGAATTAGAAAGCGTGATGCGAAAGCGCCGGAGATTCTTCTTCCGTGATTCCGAGATTCGGCGACTTGGTTACGATGCTAACTGCGAAATTAGCGAAACGTCAAGCTTCCCAGGGAAATTACCTGAATACGAATAGATAAAATGCCAATTTAAATGGCATATTCGACATGACCGATTGCGAAAAGACGACGAACGCGACTGATAGAAACGCGTTAATGCGGCGCAAAAACCGCGGGATTCGACTTAGCTTTCCAAGTTCAATTCGTCGTTATCTTCGTCGTGCAAATAGGCGATGAATTCTTCGATTTCATCGAGCAACGAAGGCAGCGCGGCGTCGACAGACTTGGCGTCGGCTCGATCCAGGGGCAACGCAAGTACGGCCTCGTCCATTGAACAGTGCGCCGAAGCGCTTGTTCGACTTTGTCGTGGCGCGGTTGGTTGTGGCGCGGTTGGTTGTGGCGCGGTTGGCTGATCCCACTCGCAACCGATATAGGTGGAACAGGCCTGGCTAAATAATTCGAGCGCCGAAGTGCGGCAAACGACAGGTTCGGAGCTAGGCGAGACCTTCAGCCACTCGTTGGTCGCTGCTGGGTCAAATTGAACGTCGCTGCAGTGCACTGAGAAGCTGCAGCCCGACGTGTTGCCTTCTGAGCCACGGAGCGATTTGTCGTCAATCTGTGTCGTTTGCGAGTCCATTGCGGCGTTGTACCCGGAAGGAAATTGATAAGGGCGACACTCGAGCCTGTGGTGAGCATTGCAACCCTAGGTTACAAACGCCGTCTGTCAAATCGCGTAAAAACGCTACATACGCGCACAAACAGATGGATCGAACGCCGCAGACCAGCAGCCGCACAGCAGCTACCGCCAGATAAACCGATTACGCAGAAAATAGCGATGGGATGGGGGCACCATAGCGGACGATGGCCACCGGCCGGCCGGTGGGCGTGCGGTATTCCTTGGCCGCATCGATTCCGAGCGTGCGATAGAACGAAGCGGCGACGTCGTCGGGCGACATGCCGCGGCCGTCGGCGGGAGCTTCTCCGCGGGCGTCGCTGGCGCCGATGACCTGGCCGCCCTTGATTCCTCCGCCCGCGAGCAAGACGAACATCGCGCGGGGGTAATGGTCGCGGCCGACGCGATCCGAGCTAACTTTCGGTGTCCGGCCGAACTCGCCGGTTACAAAAACCGTGGTCGTGGCAAGCAGACCTTTTTGGTCCAAGGCTGTGAGCAATCCTGCCAGGCCACTATCGAGCTCCGGCAATAGCTTGCTCTTCATGTCCGTGAAAATTTTGTCGTGCGTGTCCCAGCCGCCATGATCAATGCTGACGAAACGCACGCCGGCCTCGACCAGCCGTTGCGCCAACAGACAGCTTTGCGCAAAGGGATGGTCGGGAAACAAGCCGGCGATCGACGTTGATTCCTGGCTGGTGTCGAAGGCCCGGCTGGCCCGTGGGGAGCTCAATATGTCATGCGCTCGCTGTGAAAAGCGGTCGAGATCTCGCAACAGGCTGCTGTCCTTTTCGTATTCACGAAATGACTGTTCCAAATCGTTTAACAGCCGTTGGCGCCGCTCGATTTTCTCGATCGTGAGTCCGCGGCCGACGCTGATGCCGCGGACGGTAAATGGCTGAAGAGCCCGCGGCGTGGTTTGCGTGCTGAAGGGAGCATATTCGACACCCAGCATGCCGGCGACCTGCGGCGTTTTCGGAATGGCGACGAAGGGCGGCAAGTCCTTGGGGCTGGACAGCTCTTTGCTGACGACCGCGCCGTAGCCGGGAAACTCAAGCGAGGGCAGCGGACGATTGCCCGTGTTGAGATACTTCGTGCCCATTTGGTGCTCGGTCAGCGTATGCGTAACGCCGCGGAGCAAGGCGAATTTATCGGCACATTGGGCAAGCCGCGGCAGATGCTCACAGATTTCGATGCCGGGCACATTGGTGGCAATCGGCTTAAATTCGCCGCGGTATTCGGCCGGTGCAGCGGGCTTGGGGTCAAAGCTATCGAGATGACTGGGGCCGCCGGCCAGATTGATGAAAATGGCGGCAGTTGCCGTAGCGTTGTTCACCTCGCCACCTTCGGCGAGGCGCAGGTAGTCGCTGAGCCCCAGCCCGGCGGCGCCGAGCAGGCCTGCACGCAGCACATCTCGCCGGTTGATGCCGTCGCAATAGCGATGCGTCGCCATGTCTACCTCGTGATCGTCGGAATCAATGGTTGGTGAGGAATTCGCGTGAGTTAAAAAGCGACCAGAGCAACTCTTGAAAGCCTTCCACGCGATCGCCGACTTCGGTCACGTGCGCCATGCAAAGCTCAATTTCCTTACCCGTAGGCTCGCGGGAAACCGTCCGCAAAAAGGCATCTCGAATGAGCGTTGGGAGCGTCGCCGGCGAACTATCGGCCAGCCGCGGCTTCATTTCCTGCAGCCAGCCGTGCTGACGATCAATGGCTGCCAAAACTTCCTTGTCGTTTTGGGTGTAAATTGCCTGCAGCAAGTTTGGTTCGCGCGAGGCGCTGCAATCGCAGTTGGCATCGCGGGCTGAGCGGCCAAAAACGGTGGAAGCATAGTTGCCGCGGCCATAGCGGCCAACGAGCGCGCCGCCTTTGGGTCCAATCGCTCGCTCGGCCACGTCTGCGTTCGCGCGGGCCAGCGCTGCGGAATTAGCCGTTGCCTGCTCAATGGCATCGAACAGCATTTCGGCCGAGAGCCGGCGAGCGACGGAGCGGCTGAAATTGTGCTCATCGAGCCGGTTGGTAGCGTTGGACTGCAGTGACCGCTGATAGGCCTGGCTATTCACGATCTGGCGGTGCAGCCATTTCATGTCGAAATTGTGAGAGATAAATCCAGCCGACAGATAATCGAGCAGCGGCGCATTGCTCGGAGGATTCGCCAGGTTCATGTCGTCGGGCGGATTGATGATGCCGGCGCCAAAATATTCGGCCCACACGCGGTTGACCCAAAGGCGGGCGAAGTACGGATTGTCTGGGCGGCGCAGCCAATCGACGAGCGCTTGTCGCGGGTCGTCCGTGTCCTTCAGTTCCAGGTCGGCGCCAGCCAAAACTCGCGGGGTGATTGGTTCCGGCGTTTTGACGATGCGGCCTTTTTCGACGACGCGCATGCCTTCGGCTGCGACAAAGACTTCCTGCCACGGGACGACTTCGCCGTTTTGGGCTCGTATCAGTCTCGCTCGCACGCGCTGCGCCTGGTTGCCCTGATCGTTCAGTTTTTTCAACAGCGCGTCGTAGGACTTCTTGTCCGCGGCGGCAACGCCATAGCCGACGCGCTCGAAGAGAGCCGTAAAGCTTTTGAAATCCGCCTGCGTCCAGCGATCGAACGGATGCTTATGGCACTGGGCGCACTCGATTCGCACGCCCAAGAAGGCGTAGCTGAAATTCAGCGCGCGTTCTTCCGGGGTGCGGGAAGTGTGCTTGGCCCAGTAATAAGGCATGTTGTCGCGGGCCGTGAAGTCGGCCGGATTTTCGCGCCGGTAATAGGCCGATTCTTCTGCGAGATAGTGCTCCAGGGATTGTCCTGGCTGACGGCTGCGACCGAGAACAATTCCGGCGACGATCTGGTCGTAGCCCACATTGTCCTGCACGCGCCGGGCGATCCATTCGTACCAGTTGCGGGCGTATTCTTCGGGCGGGGCCTGGTCTTCAAAATGGCGGGGCGAATTGCCGGTGATCTCGCACAGCTTGGTCGTCCAGCGAGCGACGTAGGTGGGCCTGGCCAAGAGTTCTTCGACTTTTGCGGTTCGCTTATCAGCCGCGGTATCGGCCAGAAAGTCTTTCATCTCGTCGGGCGTAGGCAACGTTCCGGTCAAGTCGAGACTAACGCGGCGGAGAAACTCGCCGTCGGAGCAGAGGGGAGATGGAACAATTCCCAGCTTGTGAAGCTTGGCAATGATTAGCTCATCGACCTTCGATGGCGTCGGAACAGGGGGGTATCGGGAGCCGATCTGATCGGACAGGGGCCGAAGGACGGGAACGGCGGCGACCGCCGTGTCGTAGAACACGATGACATGCGTATCACCGGCATCCTTGGCGGTGAGAACGCCGTCGCTATTGACTTGCACGATGGATTCATCGTTCGTTTGAAAGCGACAGAGCGGAGTGACGTCTTCCGACGTGCCGTCGGACCACGAGGCGATGATGCGCAGTTGCACGTTTTCGTTGGGAGCCGAAAAAATCACCTCGGGCGGCGTCAGTTCCAGCCGCTGCAATTTTTGGTCCGGTCCGTGCGCCGCCGCGGCACCTGTTTCGAGCCACTTGTGGACCAAATGGTATTCCCAAGTGCCCGCGTTGAGTCGCTGGCCGCCACCATGCTCGTCGGCATGTGTCGGCTTGTAGAGCATGAGGCTCTGCGCCGGATCACGGGCGATTGCGCGGGGGGTGGCGCCGCCGGTTAATGCCTCGTGGTCGGCCCGGAAGTCGTAGCCGAACAAGGAGAGACGGAAACCGCCCTGACCTTGGAATGAGCCGTGGCAGGTTCGGCCATTGCAGCCGAGCCGGCCCAAAAGTGGCACGATGTGCCGACGGAAATCGGGCACTTCGTCGTCCGTGGGTGTGACAAAGCGGTGAGCGGCGGAAGCAAGCGCTTCACCGGCAATCGCAGTCGCGCTGGCGCTGAGCAAGCCGAGGCAAGCGATGAGCCCGGCGCAACCGCAACGCGCCATAAATGTCGAGGGTCGCAACATGGGAGCTGTCTAAAACTGGCAATGTTTTCGGTATTTGATCATTCAAAGAGGGGCTAACGAAATGAGTTTGGACTTAGCCGGGATGGGGAGTTACCGGGAGGCTTACGCCTCCCGCTCGCCATGTTAAGCGGTCATTTTAGGAGGGCGTTAGGGGTGTCTTCCGCATTATCTCCGGAGCACGAGGATCCAGTCCAGTGAATCGGGAGGAGCAAGTTGCCGATGATTGAGCCACTGGCCGGTGCGAGGATTGAACCAGCGGATTGAATCATCAGCTTTACCAGGCGAGACCGCTATTTCCGCGGTGGCTTGAGCTGGAAAGTAAAAGACGTAGAGCGCGCCGTCGCTTGTTCTGGCCGCACTGACGAACTTCAAAGGGTCAGCGGTCGATTGTTTAGCGGCATCTGGCACCGGCCGCAATTTTGTCCAGGGCAGGCTTGCGAAGAGCTGGCGGACGTAACCCATCTGCGCGGCGCCTGGCAATGCGAGGGCATCCTTCCAGACTTTGGCGACGCCGGTGCTCGGATGATCGGTCGGCGTCGCGCCGGGCTTTTCGTGCCAGCTCCAGACGCCGTGGCCGCCGTAGGTGAATCCTGCGACTGGGGCCGCTAACAAGCTCATGTACACTGCCCGTCGGACATTTTCGGCTGGGTGCGGTTTCCGGGACTGATAGCCCTTGTGATCTTCGTACGGCGGTTCCAGGTTGATGAGCGGGCGAGTGAACTTCGCCTGGCGGCCATATTCGGCGGGCGGGCCGGAGTGAATCCAGGCGACGGTTTTGCCATCGTCACCGTGACCGCTTTGATAGCCGAAGACGTTGAGCCACTTTTCTTCGGTCCACTGCTCCCAAGGAGAATTCATTCCGGTCGGATGCGTCGTGACCAGCAGGCCGGAACGGTTACCGAATACGGCGCGGCCGATTCGTTTCCACTTGTCCGCTTGAGCGGCATCGTAGCGATTGTCGCCGGCGAGGATGAATAAGGCGTTGGCTGCTTGATAGCGATCGACCTCAAAATTTACCAACGTTTGAATCTGGTCTTCTGTCAGCTCATTGCCCGCATCTCGTTTTTTGTTGGCCCAGATCAGCACGGGCACCGCCAGCAGGCCGGCGTCGGCGATGGCTTGCATGCGAGCGTCGACCTGACGATAGAAGTCTTCGTTGGGAATCAATCGACCGGCCTCGATCTTGTATGAAATGCGGCCCTCGCGATCGGTCGGAGCGGTTCGCCAGGGCGAGGCCATGTTGAATTGAATAGCAGTAAATCCCTTGCTCTTCCGGTCGGCGAGATAAAGCTGCCAGTCGTCGGCGGTGCTCAAAGCCGGGCCAGTCCAGACCGTGTCGGCGAGGAAAAAGAAGGGAGTCCCGTCGGCGTGCTCGAGATAGGTTCCTGATTCCGCAACTCGCAGCCGGCCGTGTTCGGTGAACGGATCTGCGAAAACCGCACCCGATAGGGCGAAGAGGGCGGCGGCGATGAGAATGCGCATCGAATTCATGGAACGTGTTCCCGTTTCAAGCCGGAGGCACCATGGCGTTGGGTTGTTTGTTATTGCGAAGCGGGTGAGGAAAAGCCATGCGAGTCAGGAGGGCGAGGAAGCACCAGGAACCAGGCGACGCGGGCTAATGTGCGAGGGCGTAGATGGCATTTAACGAACTACCTTTTGCGGGTGGTTTTTACCGCTATGCCTATGCACGGATTTTTGATTTTATGCGAGGCCGCAAACTACCGGAAGAGATTGCGAGGAAGCAGTTTATGAACATTCGTTCACACATCGCTTATGCACGAAATGCATGCCTGCGACGCAAACATTTTTTTGATTTTTGCCGCAAGCGAATTGGCGGCATGGCCAAATGTTTCGATGCGCAAGGGGGTTAGACTATTGGGCCGCTCGCGGCGGTTTTGAGGCTTCTACGAGGTGTGTGTCGGTAACTGGCAGTGATCCTAATCGCCAAAACGGCACTGGTTCCTAAGGACACTTAAAAAAGCACACGACTAACGGGAGGCAGACTGACGACCGATTTTTTGGCTGCCTGTGGGTTTAGGGCTTTGTCCTCTCTTTAGTATGACGGCCTAAAAATCGGAGAGTAAGATGGCTGCATGTGCGGCCGATGGCGTGCCGACCTGTTCGTGGGTCGCCCTTAGAACGGGGCACCTTTCGCAGGCCAAGTTGGTCCTTCAGCCATGTCCGAAGTGACCCAAATTCTTACGCAGATCGAAAACGGCGATCCTGGGGCCGCTGATCAATTACTGCCCCTGGTTTACGACGAACTTCGCAAACTGGCGGCGGCGAAACTGGCATGCGAGAAGGCGGGGCAAACGCTCCAGCCGACGGCGCTGGTTCACGAAGCCTACTTACGGTTGGTGAAGGGCAAGGATCAATCGCCATGGAACGGCCGGGGTCATTTCTTTGCCGCTGCGGCCCAGGCCATGAGACGTATTCTGGTAGAATCGGCTCGGCATAAGCAGCGGCTGAAGCATGGCGGCCAGCTGCAGCGCGTCGAGATGGAACCGATTGCGCTGCCAGCCGCGGTCGATGCGGAAGAGCTCCTAGCACTGGACGCTGCGCTCGAGCGGTTAGCGGTCACAGAGCCGGGAATTGCAGAGCTGGTGCAATTGCGCCATTTTGCCGGGCTGACGATACAGCAAACGGCCGAAGCGCTGGGGATCTCGGTACGCACGGCCAACAGGCAATGGGCGTATGCCAAGGCCTGGCTGTATCAGCAATTGCACGATTGAAATTCGAGACGGGATAGAAAGAACAAAAAAATTGGTCAGCGTGGCATAACGTTTGGCCCGGCGTCGCACTGTAAGGGGCGATTTTGTCAGCCGGGAGCTTCATGTCCGAGTCGCAACCGACCGCGAGATCTGTTTTCGAGCAGGCCGTTGAAATCCAAACGGCTGAAGGTCGCAGTGCATTTCTTGACCAAGCCTGCGCTGGCAATTTGCCGTTGCGAGAAGAAGTCGAAGGGTTGCTCAGGTCTTATGAGGCAGCGAGCACGTTTCTGGAATCTCCCCTAGTCGGTGAGTTTGAAGCACCCGAAGCTCATGCCTCGTTGGAACGGCCGGGCAGTTACATCGGTGCGTACAAGCTGTTGCAACAGCTGGGCGAAGGCGGGATGGGAGTCGTTTACCTGGCTGAGCAGACGAGCCCGGTGGAACGCCTGGTAGCACTGAAGATCATCAAGCCCGGCATGGATAGTCGCCAGGTCGTAGCCCGCTTTGAAGCGGAGCGGCAAGCGCTGGCGGTGCTGGACCATCCGCATATCGCCAAGGTGCTCGACGCTGGAACAACGGAGTCAGGGCGGCCCTATTTCGTGATGGAGTTGGTTCGGGGAGTGCCGATCACCCGGTTTTGCGACGAACGCCAGGTTACGCCGCGACAACGGTTGGAAATGATGATTCCGGTGTGCCAAGCGGTGCAGCATGCCCATCAAAAGGGGATTATCCATCGCGATCTGAAGCCTTCCAACATTCTCGTGACCGAATATGACGGGCAGCCGGTGCCGAAGGTAATCGACTTTGGCGTCGCTAAGGCGGTTGGCCAGCAGTTGAGCGAAAGGACGGCATTTACGGAGTTTGGCCAGGTCGTGGGGACCATCTTTCCAGCACATTGGGATCCTAAGCTTAGAATTCCACGTGGACAAGTTGTCGCG
>JADMIO010812921.1_pt1 | contig 19422 bp, 8 predicted proteins | sample 8958161 | NCBI WGS metagenome assembly JADMIO01 (sample SAMN16585339, study PRJNA669376) | soil metagenome | isolation source: Crop rotation soil | place: USA: Cullars Rotation, Alabama | collected 2011
TGAAGTTTTCGGGCCAGGTTTTGGGGATGGGGGAGAGGTCGGGGTTGGGGGCGGGTTGGCCGTTCTGGGCGGGGTCGGGGAGGGCGATGGGGAGGTCGTGGGGTTCGATTTTCCAGGAGTCGAGGGCCTGGACTTCGGTGACGCCGATGATTCTGGGCGTGGTGATTTTGTACTTGATATAGCGGGCTTCGATGGGGGTTTCGAGGGGGAGGAGGAAGTTGCAGCCGCCGAGGGTTTCGTCGTCGGGGATCATGACGTTGAGGGGGATGTCTTTGAAGCGGAGGTTGCAGTTGAAGACGCCGGCGGAGGTGTATTGTTTGCCGTCGAGGGAGGTGAAAACTTCGATGTGGTCTTTGTTCTGGCCCTTGAGGGCGTCCCAGGGTTCCCAGCCGAGGGTTTGGATTCGGAAGGCGGCGCATTTTTGCGGGGCGCCGAGGTCGACGGTGATTTCGGGATTGGTGTTGCCGTTCCAGGAGGCGGCAGGTCCGAAGCGGCCGCCGGCGGAGAAGTTTGAGCCGACGACGCCGTCGGTGAGTTTTTTGAGCTGGGGGTCGCCGGAGCCCCAGTGATCGGCGGAGGGTTTGGAGACGGTGTAGGGTTTGTGAAGGGCGAGGTTGTTGCCGTAGGTGGCCCAGGTGCCGATCCAGCGCTTGGCGTCTTTGGGCGCTTCGTCGGGGTTGGAGTAGCCGTAGTGGACGTCGGGGCGCTGGCCTTTGAAGTTGATGGCGAGGGAGTCGACGATGGGGTGGTCGGCGCCGGCGACGTTGATTTGATAGGTGAAGGGGAAATGGTCGACGAGCTGGGTGTGGGAGCGAGTGACGAGGGAGTAGTCTTGCTGGCGCTCGGACCAGTGGAAGGTGACTTCGAGCGGCTGCGCCGCAGGTGCGGGCGAGACGCCCGCGTTACTGAGCTTATGGTTTAGTTCCATGTGGACGCTGTAGAGGGAGCAGGAGTCGGCGAGGGCGGGGTCGGGGTGGAGCTCGTATTTGAAGAGGACGGAGCGTGTGCCGGGGGGAATGTTGCGGATGGATTCGAAGTGAATGGTGTCGGAGGGCATCTGGGCTTCGGCGAGGGAGTAGTCTTTTTGCCAGGTTTTGCCGTCGTCGAGGGAGTGGAGGAAATCGATGTGGGATTTGGCGGAGCGATTGGAGAGGCGGCCGCCGAAGGTGAAGCCGGTGACGTCGGTCGGGGCGTCGAGTTTGAAGGTGAGGTGGGCGGGCTCGGGTTTTTGCGGGAGGGCGGTGCCGACGCCGGAATGGAAGATGTCGATGGGAGAGACGCGGATGTTCTGGCGGTCGACGACGAAGGGCGTGTCGAGATTGTGGAGGTCGGGGTAGAGGGTGGTGGAGTTGGTTTGCTCGCCGACGCCGACGTAAACGGTGTTGGCGCCGATGTGGAGTTGCGGCTGGGTTTTGGAATTGACCTGGGTGAGGGTGTTGAAGGAGAGTTCGGAGAGGGTGGCGGCGTTTTTGAGGGTGATCCTGACGAGGGCTTCGTATTTTCCGTTGAGGGGATCGACGAGCTTGAGGTCGACGGAGTTTTGAGTTTTGCCCCCCCCCGGTCCTGAGTCCTGAGTGTTTTTGGAGTTCCAGATTTCGGACCAGGTGAGGCCGTTGGTGGTGGAGAGGGCGATGGCGGCGGTGTCGTTTTTGGCTGGGGTCTGGAGGAGGGCGCGGAGCTTGAGGGAGGTGATGACGTTGGCGCCTTCGATTTTGAAGATGGCGATGGCGGGCTGGGAGGGGTCTTTGGCGCGGAGCGTGTTGTCGGTGAAGGTGGTATTGGTGGAGGAGTAGAAGGCGGCGGGGTTGCTCAAGGGCGGGGTGAAGGTGCGGTCGCCGTTGCCGCGGATGTGGTAGCCTGGGTAGAGGGCTTCGGGGTCGGAGGGGTTTCCGAGATTGTCGAGGCCGTTGTGGACGAAGTAGGCGGGGTCGGATTTGTACGAGGGGGCGTTGTTCTGGTCCCAGACGATGGCGTGCGGGGACTGGGTGTCCTGGCGTTTGTAGTAGCGGGTGTAGGATTCGCCGGGCCGGAGGTTGAGGATGTAGCGGTGGGCGCGTTCCTGGTTGTAGAAGGCGTAGTAGTAACTTTGTTTTGCGCCGGCGTATTGCGGGGCGAGGTCGACGAGGGAGCGGTCGGTGTCGGAGCCCTGGAGGTAGCTGGCGGGTCCGGTGGCGGTGAGGCAGCGATAGAGGACGAGGTAGGCAGGCGTGGGCTTGTTGTCGGTTTCGGGGCCGGCGATGGAGCGTGCGAGGTCTTCGACGGAGGCGATGGTTTTGCCGTCTTCGAGGGCGAAGAGGGCGGAGTAGGCATTGTCGTAGGCGTGGAATTTTCCGTCGTAGTAGACGTCGGCGATGCCGCCGAAGTAGCGGCAGGGGTAGCCCATGTAGTTCCACTCGGAGCACTTGATGCCGCCGGCGGAGGCGAAGTAGACGTAGCCGTAATCGTTGTACTGGCGGATGGGGTCGGAGATTTCCGAGCCATGGAGGCGCATGGGCTGGTAGGTTTGTCGGCGTGCGAGGTGGTCCCAGTAGAAGAGGGCGTACATTTTGTCGGCGTCGGTTTTTTGATTGGCGGTGATGGAGTGGATCATGGAGTGCATGTCGGAGTAGTCGGGGGAGGCGTCGGTGGTGATTTTGATGTTGGCGAGCTGGGCGCGCGCGGGGAGCGGCAGGGCGAGCAGGAGTAGCAGGAGGATTCGTTTGAGCATTTTAGATAGACGCTGAGGGACGGCGTAAAATTCGTAAAATTTGTTCAATTCGTAAAATTCGTGGACGGGGGGAGTGCGAAAAAAAGGGTCTGGCGGGTGATGGCCAGACCCATTGCTTGTGCCACGCAAGCTGAAGTTTGAACTCCGAACATTGCGGATTGAACACGGGCGGGACGCCCGTGCCACGTTGGTTACTTCCAGTGTTGTTCTTTGCCGATGTCGGTGGGTTTTTCGTTGTCGGCCCATTTTTTGGGGTTGGGGGAGAGGGTGGCGTTGGGCGGGGCTTTGCCGTTTTGCGCGGGGTCGGGGAGGGCGATCTTGAGGTCGAAGGGTTTGAATTCGAAGGAGTCGAGGGCCTGGAGTTCGCTGACGCAGATGAAGCGGGTGGAGGTGATCTTGTACTTGATGTAGCGGGCTTCGACGGGGGCTTTCGGCGCGAGCATGAAGTTGAAGCCGGCGAAGGTTTCGTCGTCGTTGAACATGTAGTTGACGGGGATGTCTTTCCAGCGGAGGTTGAAGTCGAAGAAGCCCTGCGAGGTATAGTTGGTGCCGTCGGTAGAGGTGAGGAGCTCGACCTTGTCCTTGTTTTCGCCCTTGATGGCGTCCCAGCCTTCGTAGCCGGTGGTGTGGATGCGGAAGGCGGCGCACTTTTCGGTTTTGCCGAGGTCGACGGTGATTTCGGGGTTCTTGTTGGGGGTCCAGAGGGCGCAAGGCTGGTAGGCGGTTCCGCCGGAGTAATTGGAGCCGACGACGCCGTCGGTGAGTTTCTTGCCGTCGGGGTCGCCGGTGCCCCACTGGTCTTTTTCGGCGGGCTTGGAGACGGTGTAGGGTTTTCCTTCGGCGAGGTTTTTGCCGTAGGTGGCCCATCGGCCGACGAATTTTTCGCCGCCGACGTCTTTGCCGTCGGAGTAGCCGGAAGACACGGGCGGGACGCCCGTGCCACGTGCGCCCGCGAGGTTGACGGTCAGGGAATCGACGATGGGCTGGTCTTCGCCGCCGACGTTGATGGTGTAGGTGGTTGGGAGCTTGTCGACGATCTGGGTGTGGGAGCGTTTGATGGTGGAGTAGTCTTTCTGGCGCTCCTGCCAGTTGAAGGTGACTTCGACGGGGCCGGTGGTGGGTGTCGCGAGCTTGTGGTTGGCTTCCATTCTGATGGCGTAGAGGGAGACGTGGCCGTCGCGGCCGGGGGCGAGGTTGTATTTGAAGAGGACGGACTTGGTTCCGGCGGGGATGTCGGAGACGGTTTCGTAGTGGATGATGTCCCAGGGCGGGTTGTTGTCGGTGCAGGAGTAGTCCTGTTTCCAGGTTTTGCCGCCGTCGAAGGAGTGCAGGAAGTCGACGTGGGCATCCTGTCCGCGGTTGTAGATGCGGCCGCCGTAGGTGATGGAGGTGAGGTCGGTGGGCGCGTCGATTTTGAAGACGACGTCGCCGGGTTGTCCTTCCTTGTCGTTGTAGAGGAGCCCGTGCCAGCCTTCGTTTTCCTTGTCGGAGCGGATGTTGTGCTCTTCGAAGACGAATTGCTTGTAGGCGTCGCCGTGGAGCTGGGGCCAGAAGACGATGGATTCCGACTGGTCGCCGTTGCCGACGTAGACGGTATTTTTGCCGAGGTGGAGGGTGGGCTGGGTGTGGTTGTTGATTTCGGTGATGGTGTTGAAGGCGATGGATTTGAGCGGGGCGGCGCCGAGGGTGACTTTGACGAGGACTTCGTAGTTGGCGTTGACTTCCTTTATGAGCTTGATGTCGGCGGGCTTGTCGCCTTCGGGCTTGGGGAGGTCGGTCCACTGGAGGCCGTTGGTGGTGGAGACTGCGTAAGACGCGCCGGGGGCGTCGGCGTGGATCTTGAGGGAGGTGATGACGTTGGCGCCCTGGACCTTGAAGACGGCGGAGGCGGGCTTGGAGGGATCAATAGCGACGAGCCCCCCCCCGCCATTCACGGGCGGGACGCCCGTGCCACTGAGGGCCTTGATGTTGTCGGAGGAGTAAACGGACTCCGCGAGGTGGGCCTGGTCGAGGGCGGGGGTCCAGGTGCGTTCGCCGTTGCCGCGGATGTGGTAGCGGGGATTGGGCGTTTCGGGATCCTGGCCGTGGTTGGGGACGAAGTAGGCGGGATCGGCGGTGTAATCGGAATCGCCTTGTTTCACGGCGTTGGGGGACTTGACGTCCTGCCGGGAGTAGAAGCGGGTGTAGACTTCGCCGTTGCGCAGGTTGAGCGAGTAGCGATGGCCGCGGTCCTGGTCGTAGAAGTAGGAGCGGTACTTGAGGTAGGCGGGTTTGAAGCAGTCTTCGCCGATGTGCTTGAGGGAGCGATCGATGTCGGCTCCCTGGCAGAAGCCGTTGTCGGAGGTGGCGAAGAGTGCGTTGTACTTGGCGACGTAGGCCTGGATTTCCTGGCCGTTGGACTTCGGGCCGGACATGGTGGCGCCGACGTCGGGGACGGCGGCGATGGTTTTGCCGTCGTTGAGGGTGTACATCTGGGAAAGGGAGTTGTCGTAGTGGTGGAACTTGCCGTCGTACCAGACGTCGGGGACGGTGTGGAGGCCGATGTCGAAGTAGCGGCAGGGATAGCCCATGTAGTTCCAGGTGGAGGTCTTGATGCCGGAGATGGTGGAGCACATGGTGAAGCCGTAGTCGTTGTACTGTCGGATGGGGTCGGTGAGGGCGTAGCCGTGGACGATGATGGGTTCGGTCTGGCGGCGAGCGATGTGGTCCCAGTAGAAGAGGGCGAACATTTTATCGTAGTCGGAGGACCAGTTGCTGGTGATGGAGTGGACCATGGACTCCATGTCGGAGTAGTCGGGGTTGGCGTCGGTGACGACCTTGATGTTGGCGAGTTCGGCGTAGGCGGGCGAGGCGGCGGCGAAAGCCGCGAGGGCCAGGAGGATTGAAAAGCGTTTCATTTGATCTGCTCCTTTGTTATGTCAGACAAGGTGACAAGCTGACAAGGTGACAGGGTGACGGAGAGGGAAGCGTCATCTATAGGAGGGATGACGTCAAGTTGAGCGGGACGAAAATCGTCGAGTCGTCAAGGCGAGGTTGGCGTGTACGACTTGACGACTTGACGATTTAACGACTTGACGAGTTCAGTTGGCAACACGCTGAAGCGTGAACTCCGGGGCACATTGCTCCCTCGCTTACGCTACGGGTTCTGTTTATGGGTTCTTTTTTGGTGGGACGCCGATGATGTTTTGGGGGAGGTCTTCGGGTTTGAATTTTTTGGCGTTGGGGGAGAGGTCGGGGTTGGGGGGGCGTTTGCCGTTTTGCGCGGGATCGGGGAGGGCGATTTTCAGGTCGAAGGGTTTGAATTCGAAGGAGTCCAGGACCTGGACTTCGGAGACGTCGGTCATGCGGTGGGTGGTGATCTTGTACCTGACGTAGCGGGCTTCGACGGGGCCGTCCTTCGGTGCGAGGAAGAGGTTGGGGCCGCAGAGGGTTTCGTCGTCGGGGAGCATGAAGTTGAGGGGGACGTCTTTGCGGGCGAAGTTCATCTTGAAGAAGCCCTGGGAGGTCCAGTTCTGGTTGTCGGTGGAGGTGAGCAGCTCGATCTGGTCCTGGTTTTCGTTCTTGAGGGAGTCCCACCATTCGTAGCCGCAGGTCTGGATTCTGAAGGCGGCGCACTTCTGGGTTTCGCCGAGGTCGACGGTGATTTCGGGGGTCTTGTTGGCGGGCCAGATGGCGCCTTCGCGGAAGTTGACGCCGCCGGTGTAGGAGGAGCCGACGCGGCCGTCGGTGAGTTTTTTGTGGTCGGGGTCGCCGGCATCCCAGTTGGTGGCGGATTCGATGGAGAGGGTGTAGGGCTTGTTGATGGCGAGATTTTTGCCGTAGGTTGCCCAGGTGCCGGTCCATTTTTCGGCGCTGGCGTTTTCGTTGCCGTCGGAGTAGCCGGGCTTGAGATCGGAGGCGGGGGCGTTGCGGATGGCGAGGGAGTTGACGATGGGGTGGTCTTCGCCGCCGACGTTGAGGGTGTAGGTGGCGGGGAGTTTGTCGACGAGTTGGGTGTGGGAGCGCTGGAGGAGGGAGAAGTCTTTCTGGCGTTCCTGCCAGGTGAAGGTCACGGCCAGCGGGGACATGGGCGGGACGCCCGTGCCACTGGGCGCGAGCTTGTGGTTGGCTTCCATGTGGACGTTGTAGAGGGAGCAGGAGCCGGGGGAGGTCCAGCCGTCGGCGTCTTTGTCGTCGGTGCGTGGCTCGCTGCCGGCGAGGGCGTATTTGAGGAGGACGCTGCGCGTGCCGGTGGGGATGTCGGAGATGGTTTCGTAGTGGATGACGTCGTAGGGGGCGTTGTGGTCGGTGAGGGAGTAGTCGGTTTTCCAGGTTTTGCCGTTGTCGAAGGAGTGCAGGAAATCGATGTGGGAATTTTTGCCGGAGTTGAAGAGGCGGCCGCCGTAGGTGACGGCGGTGAGGTCGGTGGGCGCGTCGATGCGGTAGGTGACGTAGGAGTCTTGCGCGGGATCGGCCTGGCCGAGGCGGTTTTTGGCGGCTTTCACATTTTTTTCGTCGGCGATGAACTGCTTGTAGTGTTCAGCGCGGAGGTCGGGCCAGAGGGTGATGGATTCGGTTTGCTCGCCGCAGCCGACGTAGACGGTGTTTTTGCCGAGGTGGAGCTGCGGCTGGGTTTTGCCGTTGACCTCGGTGATGGTGTTGAAGGCGATTTCTTTCAGGGAGGCTTTGTTAAGGGTGACTTTCACGAGGACTTCGTAGGAGCCGTTGACTTCGTCGATGAGTTTTAAGTCCTGGGTCCTGAGTCCTGAGTCCTGAGTCGCAGGGAGGTCTTTCCAGTGCAGGCCGTTATCTGTGGAGACGGCGGTGGCGACGGCGCCGCCTGCGGCGATGTCGGTGACGGCGCGGATTTTGAGAGAGCAAATGACATTGGCGCCTTCGACCTTGAACATGGCGACGCCGGCGGCGGCCGGGTCCAGCGGGGTGAGGCCGGGGTTGAGGGACTTCAGGTTAGAGTAGCTGTAGAGGGAGGCGGGGAGGTCGGCGTCGTTGAGGGGCGGGGTCCACGTGCGTTCGCCGTTGCCGCGGATGTGGTAGCGGACGTTCACTTGTTCGGGGTCCCTGCCGGGGCCGGAGCCTTTTTCGCCCTGGTTGGGGACGTAGTAGGCGCGGTCGGCCTTATAGTCCTTGTTGTTTTTGTCGTTCATGTTGATGGCACCCGGCGTATTGGTGTCCTGGCGGGCGTAGTAGCGGGTGTAGGACTCGCCGTCGCGCAGGTTGAGGATGTAGCGGTGGCCGCGGTCCTGGCTGTAGTAGAACCACTGGTAGTGGATGTTCTTGGGGCGGAAGGAACCGGCGCCGAGGTGCTCGAGGGTACGCTCGGTGTCGGCGCCCTGGAGGAAGCCGTTGACGGAGGTGCCGTTGAGCGAGTGGTAGATGGCGATGTGGCCCGGTTCGGCTTTTCCGCCGGAGGCTTCGCAGGCGAGGGTTTGGCCGATCTGATCGACGGCGGCGATGGTTTTTCCGTCGCAGAGGGTGTAGACGACGGAGAGGGAGTCGTCGTAGTGGTGGAAGCCGCCGTCGTACCAGACGTCGGGGACGGTGTGCAGGCCGATCTCCCAGAAGCGGCAGGGGTAGCCCATGTAATTCCAGGTGCTGCACTTGATGCCGGAGATGGTGGAGCACATGGTGAAGCCGTAGTCGTTGTACTGGCGGATGGGGTCGGTGAGCTCGTAGCCGTGCATCCAGATGGGGTTGGTCTGGCGGCGGGCCTGGTGGTCCCAGTAGAAGAGGGCCCACATTTTTTCGGCGTCGGATTGCCAGTTGCTGGTGATGGAGCGGACCATCGACTCCATGTCGGAGTAGTCGGGGGAGGCGTCGGTGACGACTTTGATGTTGGCAAGCTGCGCGAAGGCGGGGGTGGCGGCGAGGAGGATTGCGGCGGCGAGGAGGGGGAGGCGGGTCATAGATTTCCTTTGAGGAGAAGTGGTCATTGGGAATAACGAAGGGCGGGGGCGGAGATTGCCTGTGGATCATGCAGAAAGAGATGCGTTGCAAATGGTTGAGGAATGCACATGAGGCACGGGTCTGCGAACTGCGCAGACCCGTGGCACCCAAAATGAAAACGCCTGGCGGGGTGAGCCGCCAGGCGTGTTGAAGTTGTGAAAATGGAGGGGCGTTACTCCTCGGATTCGGCCTTGTTGGCGGCGCCGGGGATGGGGGATTCGCCGCTGCCTTTTTCACCGGCGAACTGCTTGCCGATGGTCTTGGGAAGGGCTTCGCCTTCGGCCCACTTGCGGGCGTTGGGCGAGACATCGGCCTTCGGGGCGGGCTTGCCGTTGCTGGCCGGATCGGGCAGGGCGATCTTGAGGTCGAAGGGCTTGAATTCGATCGAGTCGAGGGCCTGCACTTCGGTGATCACCAGCGTGCGGGCGTTGTTGACCTTGAACTTCACGTAGCGGGCGGTGACCGGCGACGGGAGCGTGAGGGTGTGGTTGTAGGCGTTGAAGGTTTCCTCGTCGTTCCACACGTAGTTGACCGGGATGTCCTTCCAGTGAAGGTTGAAGTCGAAGTTGCCGGCGGACTTGTAGTCCTTGCCGTCATCGCTGGTGAGGACTTCGACCTTGTCCTTGATCTCGCCCTTGATGGCGTCCTGGGCGGGATAGCCGAGGAAGTGGATTCGGAAAGCGGCGAGCTTCTGCGGTTCGCCGAGGTCGACGGTGATTTCCGGATTGGCACCCTTGTTCCAGCCGGGGCCTTCGGAGAAGTTCACGCCGGCGGTGTAGCTGGAGCCGACGCGGCCGTCGGTGAGGCGCTTGCCGGAATCATCGTTGGCGCCCCAGACGGATTTTTTCTCGGCGGGCGGAGCGGAGACGGTGTAGGCCTTGCCCATGGCGAGATCCTTGCCGTAGGTGACCCACTGGCCGACCCACTTCTCGCCGCCGACGTCCTTGCCGTCGGAGTAACCGACCTTGACGTCCGGGCGCGAGCCCTTGAGGTTGACGGTGAGGGAATCGACGATCGGCTGATCATCGCCGCCGACGTCGATCGTGTAAGTGCCGGGCAGCTTGTCGACGACCTGCGTGTGGGAGCGCTTGACGGTCGAGTAATCCTTCTGGCGTTCCTGCCAGTTGAAGGTGACTTCGACCGGCGTGGTGGTGGGGTTGGCGAGCTTGTGGTCCACTTCCATGCGGATGGCATAGAGCGAGCAGATGCCCATGGAGCCCTTCTTGATGTCCCAGGCGCCCGGGCCGCTGAGGGAGTACTTGAGGAGGACGGACTTGGTTCCGGCGGGGACGTCGGAGACGGTTTCGTAGTGGATGACGTCGTAGGGGGCCTTGGTGTCGTTGAAGGTGTAATCCTGCTTCCAGGTCTTGCCGCCGTCGTAGGAGTGGGAGAAGTCGATGTGGGACTTGGCGTCGCGGTTGTACATGCGTCCGCCGTAGGTGAAGGAGGTGATGTCGGTCGGCGTATCGAACTTGTAGATCATGTAGCCTTCCTTGCCGCCTTCATCGTAGTGCAGGACGCCCTGCCAGCCGTTGAACTTTCCGGTAGCGAGGTTGCTTTCTTCGAAGACGTACTTCTTGTAGTTGCCGTCTTTGAGTTCCGGCCAGACGACGATGGATTCGCTCTGGTCGCCGGCGCCGACGTAGACGGTGTTCTTGCCGAGGTGGAGCTCGGGCTGGGTGTGGGCGTTGATCTCGGTGATGGTGTCGAAGGCGATGGACTTGAGCGAAGCGCCGGGCTGGAGGGTGACCTTGACGAGGACTTCGTAGGAGCCGTTGACTTCGTCGATGAGCTTGAGGTCCTTGATGTCGCCGTCGATTTCCTTCCAGTCCTTGCCGTTGGTGGTGGAAATGGCGAGGCCGGCCTGGCCCGTGGCGTCGGTGCGGATCTTCAGGGAGGTGATGACGTTGGCTCCTTCAACCTTGAAGATGGCGGTGCCGGGCTTGCTGGTGTCGGCGGTGGAGAGGCCGTTGCCGGACGCGGCGATGTTGGTCGATTCGTAGACTTCCTCGGCGAGGTGCGAGGAATCGAGGATGGGGGTCCAGGTGCGTTCGCCGTTGCCGCGGATGTGGTAGCGCGGGTTGGACGACTCGGGGTCCTTGGTGCCGTTGGGAACGAAGTAGGCGGGATCGGCCTTGTAGCCGGAGCCGGAGCTCTTTTCGGACTGGGAGACGGCGTTGGGAGACTTGGCGTCCTGGCGGGAATAGAAGCGCGTGTACACTTCGCCGTCGCGCAGGTTGAGGATGTAGCGATGGCCGCGGTCCTGGTCGTAGAGGTAATAGCGATACTTGAGGACGTTGGGCTTGAAGTCGCCGACGATCTGGCTCAGGGGGCGTTCGGTGTCGGCGCCCTGGCAGAAGCCGTTGGGACCGGTGCCGGTGACGGCATGGTAGAGGGCGATGTAACCGGCGACGGGTTTGCCGTTGGTCTCGGGACCGGCGAGGGTCTTGCCGACGTCTTCGACGCTGGCGATGGTCTTGCCATCGGGGAGGGTGTAGTACATCGAGAGCGAGTTGTCGTAGTGGTGGAAACGTCCTTCGTACCAGACGTCGCAGACGGTGTGGTTGCCGATGTCAAAATAGCGGCAGGGATAGCCCATGTAATTCCAGGTCGAGCACTTGATGCCGGAGATGGTGGAGCACATGGTGAAGCCGTAGTCGTTGTACTGGCGGATGGGGTCGGTCAGCGCGTAGCCGTGGACCATCATGGGGTTGGTCTGGCGGCGTGCGATGTGATCCCAGTAGAAGAGGGCGTACATCTTGTCATAGTCGCTGGTCCAGTTGGCGGTGATGGAGTGGACCATCGACTCCATGTCGGAGTAGTCGGGGTTGGCGTCGGTGACGACCTTGATGTTGGCGACTTCGGCGAACGCCGGAGCGGCGGCCAGCACGACCGCGGCGGCCAGTGCGAAAGAAACACGGTTCATTGAATGACTCCAAAAGAAAAAGGTTTTGAACAAAAGTTTACTCACCATCGCGGCGGAATTCCTTGCCGATGGTGGTGGGGAGCTCGCCTTCTTTCCACTGCTTGGCGTTGGGCGAAACATCAGGCTTGGGCGGAGCCTTGCCGTTGTCCTTGGGATCAGGCAGGGCGATCTTGAGATCGAAGGGTTTGAATTCGTAGCTGTCGAGGACCTGGACCTCGGAGACGTCGACCATGCGGGTGGAGGAGATCTTGTACTTCACGTAGCGCGCTTCGACGGGGGCCTTGGGGGCCATGAAGAAGTTGTGGCCGCAGAATTGTTCATCGTCGGCCCACATGAAGTTGACGGGGATGTCCTTCCAATGGAGGTTGAAGTCGAAGTTGCCCTGGGAGGTGTAATCTTTTCCGTCGGTGCTGGTGAGCACTTCGACCTGGTCCTTGTTTTCGCCCTTCATGGCGTCCCACCATTCGTAGCCGTGGGTGTGGATGCGGAAGGCGGCGCACTTCTGGACTTCGCCCAGGTCGACGGTGATCTCGGGCTTCTGGTTGCCGTTCCAGATGGCGCCTTCCTTGTAGGTGGTGCCGCCGGCAAAGGCGGATCCGACGCGTCCGTCGGTGAGCTTCGTCAGATCGGGGTCGCCGGCGCCCCAGTTGTCGCCGGAAGGAACCGACAGCGTGTACTTTTTCCCGAGCGCGAGGTCTTTGCCGTAGGTGGCCCAGACGCCGACGAACTTTTCGCCGCCGACGTCCTTGCCGTCGGAGTAGCCGGGCTTGGTGTCGGCGCGGGAGCCTTTGAGATTGACGGTAAGCGAGTCGACGATAGGGTGATCGTAGCCGCCCACATTAATCGTGTAGGTCGCGGGAAGCTTGCTGACGACCTCGGTATGGGAGCGCTTGACGGTGCTGTAGTCTTTCTGGCGTTCCTGCCAGTTGAAGGTGACTTCGACCGGTTCATTCACCGGGGCGGCGAGCTTGTGGTTCACTTCCATGTGCACGGCATAGAGCGAGCACGAATCAATGCCAGCGCCCTTGCTGTTGAGCGAGTACTTGAAGAGCACGGACTTTGTGCCGGCGGGAATGTCGGTGATTTTTTCGTAGTGGATCGTGTCCCAGGGCGGGTTGGTGTTGGTGTAGGAGTAATCCTGTTTCCAGGTCTTGCCGCCGTCGAAGCTGTGAAGGAAGTCGATGTGGGAGTTGGGATAGCGGTTGTACATCCGCGCGCCGTAGGTGATCGCGGTGACATCCTGCGGTGCATCCACCTGGAAAACGATGGAGCCTTCGCCGGGCTCGGCGAGGTGAACGGTGCCCTGGTAGCCGTTGTTCTTGGAATCGGCGATGTTGGTCGCTTCATGGAGGAACGGCTTGTACTTGCCTTCCTGGAGCTCGGGCCAGAAGCGGATGGTGCCGGTCTGTTCGCCATTGCCGACGTAGACGGTGTTTTTGCCGAGCTTGAGCATCGGCTGGGTGTGGGCGTTGAGCATCGTGATGGTGTCGAAGGCGATGGATTTCAGCGGGGCCTTGTCGAGGGTGACCTTGACGAGGACCTCGTAGCTGCCGTTGACTTCCTTGATCAACTTGAGGTCGGTGGGTTTGTCGCCTTCGGACTTGCCGACGTCCTTCCACTGCAGGCCGTTGGTGGTGGAGACGGCGATGGAAGCGCCCGGGGCGATGGCGCGGATTTTGAGGGAGGTGATGACGTTGGCGCCTTCAACCTTGAAGATGGCGCTGGCGGGCTTGGAGGGATCGATGGCGGCGAGGCCGTCGGCGGTGGCCTTGATGTTTTCGGAGGATTGGACGGATTCCGCGAAGTGGGCCTGGTCCAGGGGCGGCGTCCAGGTGCGTTCGCCGTTGCCGCGGATGTGGTAGCGCGGGTTGGGCGTTTCGGGATCCTTGGTGCCCGTACCATCCTCGCCGACATTCGGGACGAAGTACGCGGGATCGGCCTTGTAGGAGCCGTCGTCATTCTGCGAGACGGCGTTGGGGGAGTTGGCATCCTGCCGCGAGTAGAAGCGGGTGTAGACTTCGCCGTCGCGCAGGTTCAGGCTGTAGCGATGGCCGCGATCCTGGTCGTAGACGTAGAAGCGGTACTTGAGGCCGTTGGGGTTGAAATCGTGGGTGATCTGCTCGAGGTCGCGGTCGGTGTCGGCGCCCTGGAGGTAACCATTGGGACCGGTGCCGAAGACGGCGTGGTACTTGGCGATGTAGCCCATGACTTCCTTGCCGCCGGTTTCGGGGCCAGAGCCTTTGCGTCCGATCTCGGGGACGGAGGCGATGGTCTTGCCGTCGGCGGTGGTGTACATGTTGGAGAGGGAGTTGTCGTAGTGGTGGAAGGCGCCGTCGTACCAGACGTCAGGGACGGTGTGCAGCGAAATGTCCCAGTAGCGGCAGGGATAGCCCATGTAATTCCACGTCGAGCACTTGATGCCAGTGATGGTGGAGCACATGGTGTAACCGTAATCGTTGTACTGGCGGATGGGATCGCCGAGTGCGAAGCCGTGGAGCATGATCGGGGCGGTCTGGCGGCGGGCGATGTGGTCCCAGTAGAAGAGGGCGAACATCTTGTCGTAATCGGTGGTCCAGTTGGCGGTGATGGAGTGGACCATGGATTCCATGTCGGAGTAATCGGGGTTGGCGTCGGTGACGACCTTGACGTTGGCGAGCTGCGCGAAGGCGGGGGAAGCGGCGGCAAGAACCGCGGCGGCCATGAGAAGGGAAACGCGTTTCATGATCTGCTCCTGATGAACTGGACCTGCGGGCGCGGAGGCTACGCAAGCGTTCCGCAATAGGGGAATAACGGGGGGCGGGTGTGATTATTTCAGGGAATGAATGCCTGAGAAGGGCATGCGGGGAAGCCGGAAGCAAGAAGCAGGAAGTGGCGCAGGAGCTGTTAATGCTTTGGACCGGCGTCGGGGGTGGTGACGGGGGGAGCGACGGTTGCGGGTTTTGGAGCAGCGGGTTCGGGGGGAACGTAGCCCTTGTCGCCGCCGCGTTTGAGCCACTCGCGATACAACATCCACAGGAAGAAGAAGGCCGGGATCTGGAAGAAGACCTGCCAGACGGCGTAGTAGCAATAACGTTTGTCATCCATCCCGAACCACGTCCCCAGTTTTTCCATGCCGTACGCCGCGGCGATGCTGCCGAAAATCGTTGCGAAGGATCGAATCATCGAGTTGGCAGAAGAGAATTGCCCGTAGCGGTCCTTGGGCAGGAGCCGCATGTACATCGGCAACTCCGCCGCGCCGTGGAGCGTGCGGAACGGCATCGCGGTGAACGACAGGACGTACAGGATCATCAACGATGTCTGGCGGTCAAAATCCCAGAAGACGAAGATCATCTCAAACACCACGGCGCCAAAGGTCACAAATGTCGTGAGCGTGTAGACGCGGATCGGGTTCCACTTGTCGGCCAGCCATCCCGCCGGGTATTGCAGCCAGAAGCTCACGAAGCTCGTGATCGCACCCATCGTGCCGATGTCCTGCAGCGTCAACCCGAGATAGTCGCGGTTTCGAAACGCCTGGAAAAGAGTCGAGGACCACGACAGGTAAAAGAACATCGTCTGCAGGAAAAAGAACCAGTAAAACTTGTGCGTGAAGCATTCCCTGGAATACGTCTTCGCCTGGGCAACGATGCTGTCTATCCGCTTTCCGAGCATTCCCAGGAATAGCGGACGCAACGCCTGCTCGAAGCGCCCGGAAGACTCGTCCTGGGGCGGCGGCGGCGGATACTTTCCCTCCTTGAGCATCTTGCACATCAGCAAAAAGCCGATGACGTAGCAGATGCCGCTGGTCACGAAGAAGAGCTGGAAGTGGTCGAGCGTCTGCGGAAAGATAAACGCCTTGAAGAACATCCCCGCGGCCAGGCCCACCATCCGCATGCACGAGAAAAATTTCGAGATCTTGTCGCGCGGCACCAGGTCATTGAACAAATAGTAATAAAGCGTTCCCACAAAGATGTTCGACACGTCATAGCCCACGACCAGCGCGCCGATCACGATCAGCGTCACCGTCGTGCTCGACAGGGTCATCCCCAGGAACTGCACGGCGTCGGCCCCGCCGGTGAAGAAGTTGGTGATCGGGTTGTAACAGCCCACCAGGATGAGGAAGATCCCCACGAACGGCGTCGCCCAGATCAGGAACGGCAGCCGGCGCCCCAGCGGGCTGCGGTAGCGGTCGCTCTTCATGCTGACGGCGGGCGCGAAAAGAAAAGCGATCGTAATGCCGAAGGTCTTGTTGAATAACCCGATCGTAAAGTCGCCCGCGCCCAGGTCCTTGAGCTTGTACTGCAGCACCTCAAACAGGTGCCCGTCGAACATGGCGTTGGCAAAATCCCCCCACAGCAGCCAGAAGAAGAGCATGAACAGGCCGAACATCGTGTAGCGCAGCGTGCCGTTCTTGTAGATCTTCGGTCCGCTCGGCGCGGCCGCCGGGGCTGCCGTGTTTTCGGGGACTGCTATCGACACAAACAGGACTCCTTGTGGCTTTCGCCGATGATGTCGTCACTCGCTCGGGGGTGTCTTGGCCTTCTTCTTGGGAGCTGGTTGCGTGCTGACCGTTTCCGCGCCTTTGACTGCCCGGGCAAACACCTGGTTCTGCGGAAGGGAGAGCAATTGCTGGAATTCCTGCGGGCCGATCGACCGGACGCTCATGTCGCCCATGATGCATGTTCGCTTGCCCTGGTGCGGCACCGTTTCTTTCCACTTGGATTGCCAGAACCATTTGTCCACCGTCGCGATTTCCGCCACCACGAGCGTTTTGGATAAATCCGTCGTCTCGGCATTTGCCGGAGCTGTCGCCGGGAATGTCGCCGGCATCGACGCCGCCGCAAAGACCCGCGCCGTGTTCGCGGGCAGCTTCGTTTTCCAGGATACCGGCATCGATCCCTCGGCTGCATCCACCATGCGGGAACCGTCCTTCGCGGAATAACCAACCTGCGTCGCCGCGGGCATGGTGCTCGACACGCTGGTCACGCGCCAGCCGTAGGGCGGCAGGTAGTAATAGCCGCTCCCCGAAAAACATTGCTTGGGCACTTCGAACTTGGCCTTCTTGAGCTCGTCGAGCGTCTCGGGATAGCGGTGATTCTTGTCGCGGAATGCCTGGATCGAACGGCTCATGATCCCGAGTTCATACTCGCAATACACTTCCGACAAATGACGCATGTGCAGGTAGACGAGTACCGGTTGCACCGCCAGCCCCACGATCACCGACACCGCGATCACCACGCCGCCCCATACCTTCCGCTGAAAACGGTACGCCATCGCGCCCCAGAAAACCCCCAGCAGCCCGGACACCACCCCGATGTAAGGAATGACGCACAACGCCGCGAACACAGCGCCGGTAATTTTCACCCGGCGAACGATCCGCTGCTCTTCGCCGGGCTTCACTTCCCACGGCGTGCCGCAATCGGGGCACTTGTCGAAGAGCTCCCACGAACCTTTTTTCAGGAGGATGTCGCATTTCGGACAGGTGACCGATGCCATGGAGACTCTTTCACAAAGGATCATGCCTGATCGAGAGGAGCCGGGACGCTTCCATGCGACTGTATAGTAACGCCGCTGAGCATTGATCATTTCGTGGGCGTGGATTCGGTGGCCTGTTCTTTGACGATGGCGGCCTCGGGATCAAAGCTGAAGTTTTCCGCGCCGTGCATTTTCCAGTACAAATACGTCGTGAACATGCAGCCAAAGGCGACCGTTTGCAGGATCGCCATCCACAGGTTGCCATACACGTCGCCGCGCGTGCCCATCCGGGTGTCGAAGAAATTGATGAACCAGCCGCCGGCGAAGGCGCCGATCAAGACCGTCAGCGAGCGGACCATGCCGTTGGCCGAGGCAAACTGACCGTACTGCTTCCGCGGAAACAGGCTCACGTAGAGCGGTTGTCCGGCGGCATCGATCAACTGGGTAAAAGGGGTGCGCAGGCAGAAGATCAGCATGTAGAAAAAGAAGGAGTCCATGTAAAAGTTTGCGAAGTTCAGCGGGATCACCATCAACATCCCGATCAAGGTCGCGCGCATCGGATGAATCCGGTCCACCAGCCAGCCCAGCGGAAAGGCCATGAGCATCTGCGGCCACTTGATGATGCCGTTGAAAGCTCCGAGTTGCGTCTGCGTGATGTGCAGGTGATGGCGGTAAAAGAAAATCATCCCGAACGACGCCACTTCCGCCAGGCGCGTTACCGCACTGGTGGCGTACAGGCTCACGTGCACCGGATGGCGAAAGCATTCCTCAAAATAAACCTTGACCATCCGCCATAGCCGCACATACCAGGCCGCACGCTGCCCCATGTCTTTCGGCGGCGGATAATCTCCCTCGCGCACCTTCCAGCACATGATTCCAAAACCGAACACGTAAAGCGCCGCCGCTCCCATGTAGAGATACTTGGTGTGCGTCTCAATATAGGGCTGAACAAAAAATCCGAACAACGACCCCGCGGCCATCCCGACAATGCGGAACAGGGAGAAGAACCGGCCCATCAATTCCTTGGGAATCACGTCGGCAAAGAGGTACCAGTAAATGGTGTTGATGAAGATGTTGAAGTAGTCGAACAGCAGGATCATAAAACCCATCACCACGATCACGGTGCCGATCTCGCCCAGCCCCAGCTGCTTGAGCCACGCGGCGCTGCGAATGTAGGCGCCGATCTCATCGGAGAACCCCAGCACCGTCATGAAGACCGCCAGCGGGAACATCGTCTTGAAAATGTACGGAATTCGCCGGCCCCATTTGCTGCGATAGCGATCGCTGCGAAAACTGAGGTACGGGTTCATCGGCAGCGCGACCACCTGGCCGAGCACGGTGGTGAGGATCGGCATGTACCACTGCGGAATGTGCAGGCGTTCGAGTTGCAGGGCGATGGATGCGGGGAAGACCGTTTCGGTCAGGTTGAACACCAGGTCGCCCCAGAGCAGCCACGCGAAGATGGAGACGAGGCCGGCCTTGGTGTAGGTGAGGGTGCCGACCTTCCAGGTCTTCTGACCTTCAAGGTCGGGCGCGGCGGAAGGATCGTTGCCCGGGCCAGTCGGCCCAGGTGTCACCGACATGCAGCAGCTCCATCGGGGAAATCGACGAAGGGAAACGAGGCTTACTATAGCGATTCAGGAAGATGCCGCAAAATCGGGTACCCACGTGTCTGTGCAGTTCGCAGATCTGTGCCTCAAGTGCTCCCGATGCAATGGCGGCCCGCCCCCCTTCGATTGAAAAATTAATGCGCCGCCACCTTGCCGTTGTCTTCGTTCGCCACCTGCGCGCCGATGGCTTCCGGGTCGTACTTGAAGTTCACCCCGCCGCTACGCCGCCAGTAAAGGTACGTCGTGAACATGCACGCGAACGCCACCGCCTGGAATACCGCCAGCCATACGAACGCAAAGGCGTCTCCCTTCGGCCCGATGCGCTCCACGAAAAAGGCGATGAACCATCCGCCGGCGAGCGTGCTGAAAAGCTGCACCAGCGAGCGGACCGAGCCGTTGGCAGACGCGAACTGGCCGTACTGCTTCCGCGGGAAAAGGCTCACGTACAGCGGAATTTCCGCCGCCTGGTACAACTGCGTGAACGGCATCCGCACCGCGATGAAGAACATGTAAAAGTAAAACGAATCCATGTAAAAGCCGGTGAAACTCAGCGGAATCATAAGGGCCATTGAGATCAGCGCCGCGCGCATCGGGTGAATCTTGTCGACCACCCACCCCAGCGGAAACGCCAGCAGGATCGGCACCGGGTTGAACAGCGCGTTGAAGTGCCCCATGTCCACCTGCGGAATGTGCAGGTACTTCCGGTAATAAAAAATGCTGGCAAACATCCCTTTCCAGCACATTGGGATCCTAAGCTTAGAATTCCACGTGGACAAGTTGTCGCG
>JADMIO011419568.1_pt1 | contig 19422 bp, 22 predicted proteins | sample 8958161 | NCBI WGS metagenome assembly JADMIO01 (sample SAMN16585339, study PRJNA669376) | soil metagenome | isolation source: Crop rotation soil | place: USA: Cullars Rotation, Alabama | collected 2011
CGAAGAAGCCGGCCAGCGGCGGCAGCCCCGCCAGGCTGAGGAACAGCATCGAAAACACAACCGCCAGTTTCGGATTGGTCCGCGCCAGCCCTGCCAGATCTGCAATAGCCTCGACCGGCTTGCCGCCGCGCCGCATCGCCTGGATGCAAGCGAAGACGCCCAGATTGGTGAAGACGTAGATCGCCATATAGATCAGCACGCCGCGCACGCCGAGTGCTGTGCCCGCCGCCAAGCCCAGAAGCGCGTAGCCCATGTGACCGATGGAGCTATAGGCCATCAAGCGCTTGATGTTCTTCTGGCCCAGCGCCGCGACCGCACCCAGCGCCATCGACAGCACGGAAATGGCGATGATCACCTGCCGCCATTGTTCGATGGCATGGGGGAACGGGATCAGAATGGCGCGCAGGAACAGCCCCATCGCCGCGACCTTTGCAGCGGTGGCGAAATAGGCGGTGATGGGCGTGGGGGCGCCTTCATACACATCAGGTGTCCACATATGGAACGGCACCGCCGAAACCTTGAACGCCAGGCCCGAGATCAGGAACACCAGACCGAAGATCAGGCCAATGCCAGTGCCCGATTGCGCGATCACATTGGCGACGCCGGAGAACTCCACCGTTCCGGTGAAGCCATAGATCATCGAGATGCCGTACAGCATCATGCCGGACGACAACGCGCCCAGGACAAAATATTTGAGGCCGGCTTCCGTCGAGCGCAGATGGTCGCGGTTGAAAGAGGCCAGCACATAAAGCGCCAGGGATTGCAGCTCCAGGCCCATGTAAAGCGCGATAAAGCTGCCCGCCGAAACCATCAGCAGCATGCCCAGGCTCGCCAGTACCATCAGCACCGGCAGCTCGAAGCGCGACATCGTCATTGGGGCGAAGAACTCGTCTGCCAAAAGAATGGAAAGCGCTGCGCCCACCAGGATCAGGATTTTGGCGAAGCGTGCGAAATCATCCGCCACGAAGGCGCCGTGAAAAGCGGTGGCATGAGCGGGCACACCCCAGATCACTTCGGCGCCCGCCGCGATGAACAAAGCGATCGCACCGAAGGAAATCGCGGGCGCGGTCTTCTCCCCGCCGATGGCGCCGATCAGCAGCAATGCCATCGCGCCCACAGCCAGGACCAGCTCGGGCAAAAGGACCATGAGGTCGGCCTGAAGAGTCACTGTCCCGTCCCCTTTTCCGCCGCCGCCAACTTACCGGTGGCGGCCTGCGCAACTGTGCCGTGATTGGCATGATCGAATGCCAGCGACGCTTTATTGTCTGTGATCAGCTTGGCCACCGATGGCGTGGTCACGTCGAACACCGGCTTCGGATAAAAGCCCAGCGCGATGGTGATCACCACCAGCGGCGCCAGGATGGCGACCTCGCGGGCGGTCAAGTCCTGGATGGTCTGCAACGTCGGCTTGACCAGCGCGCCGAAGATAATGCGGCGGTAGAGGAAAAGCGCGTAAGCCGCTGAAAGAATGACACCAGTCGCTGCAAAGATCGCGATCCAGCTGTTGTGGATGTAGGCGCCCAGCATGGTGAGGAATTCGCCGATGAAGCCGGACGTGCCCGGCAAGCCGACATTGGCCAGGGTGAAGACCATGAAGCAGGCCGCATAGAGCGGCATGCGGTTGACCAGGCCGCCATAGGCCGCGATCTCGCGGGTATGAATGCGGTCATAGACCACGCCGACACAGAGGAAGAGCGCGCCGGATACCACGCCATGGCTAAGCATCTGGAAAATGCCGCCCTCAACACCCTGATGGGTCAGGGTGAAGATACCCATGGTGACGAAGCCCATATGCGCGACGGAGGAATAAGCGATGAGCTTCTTCATGTCCTCCTGCGCCAGGGCCACCAGCGAGGTGTAGATGATCGCCACGACCGACATGGTGAAGACCAACGGCGCGAACATCTCGGTGGCAGACGGAAACATGGGTAGGGAGAAACGCAGGAAGCCGTAACCACCCATCTTCAACAGAATACCGGCCAGAATGACGGAACCAGCGGTGGGCGCTTCCACATGCGCGTCGGGAAGCCAGGTATGAACCGGCCACATCGGCATCTTGACCGCGAAGCTGGCGAAGAAGGCCAGCCATAGCCAGATCTGCATCTGCGGCGGGAAATGCGGATTGGTGAGCAGCGCCGCAATGTCGGTGGTGCCGGTGTACCAATACATGCTCATGATCGCGAGCAGCATCAGCACCGAGCCGACGAATGTGTAGAGGAAGAATTTGAAGCTGGCATAGACGCGCCGCTTGCCGCCCCAGATGCCGATGATCAGGAACATCGGGATCAGCCCGGCCTCGAACAGCACGTAGAACAGCACCAGATCCAAGGCGCAGAACACGCCGATCATCATGGTCTCCAGGACCAGGAAGGCGATCATGTATTCGGCGACGCGGTTCTCGATGGATTCCCAGCTGGCGGCAATGCAGAAGGGCATGAGGCCGGCGGTGAGGACCACGAACAGCATCGAAATGCCGTCCACGCCCATGTGATAGGAGATGCCGCCGCCCAGCCAGTCCAGCTTTTCGACCAGCTGGAAGCCCGGATTGTGCGTATCGAATGCCGCCCAGACCATCAGCGACAGAGCGAAGGTCACGATGGTGGTGCCAAGCGCGATCCAGCGCGCGGCGTCCGCTCGCGGCATCGCCAGGATCAGTGCCGCGCCGACCAGCGGCACGAAGGTGACAAGACTGAGAAGCGGAAGGCTCATAGGGCACCTCCCGACGCCATAAACCAGGTCGCAAGCGCGACCACGCCCAGCAGCATCGCCAGAGCATAATGATAGACGTATCCGGACTGCAGGCGGACCGCGCCACGCGCCGCATCCAGCACCCGCGCCGAAACGCCATCGGGACCAAGTCCGTCGATCACCATGCCGTCACCCTTTTTCCACAGGAAACGGCCAATCCAGAAGGCCGGGCGCACGAACAGGAAATCGTACAACTCGTCGAAGTACCACTTGTTGAAGAGAAAGACGTAAAGCATGCCGCGCCTGGCCGCGAGCTTCCGCGGCAGGTCGGGATGCAGGATGTAATAGTAGTAAGCGATCAGGAAGCCGATGATGGTGACGGTGAGCGGCCCCATCTCCACCCAGACCGGCAGATGCCCTTCTTCACCGCTGCCCACGAACACGGACGCGCGCCAGAATTCATGGGCGCCTTCGCCGATAAAGAAGTGGGTGAAGGCCATGCCCGCGAACACCGCGCCCAGCGCCAGCACCGCCAGCGGCACCAGCATCACCAGCGGCGACTCGTGAACTTCTTCCAGCTTGGGCGCGTGATGGCCGTGAGCGTCGTCATGCGCATCGGGCTCTTCGTCGGAATGATCGTGACCATGCGCCGCATGCTGGTGATCCAGCCCGCGATAGCGGCCATGGAAGGTCATCAGGAACTGGCGCCAGGAATAGAAGCTGGTCATGCCCGCCGACACCAGCAGCAGGGTGAAGGCATAGGAGCCGATGCCGGTATGCGCGGCAAAGGTGGAATTGATGATGGCGTCCTTGGAATAGAACCCCGCCAGACCGATGCCCAGATAAGGAAGGCCCACGCCAGTCAGCGCCAGATTACCGATCAGCATCATCGCCCAGGTGAAGGGGATGGCCTTCCACAACCCGCCCATCTTCCGCATGTCCTGCTCGTGATGCATCGAATGGATCACGGCGCCGGCGCTTAAGAACAGCAGGGCCTTGAAGAAGGCATGGGTAAAGAGATGGAACATGGCGGCGTCATAAGACGCAACACCCGCCGCCGCGAACATGTAGCCCAACTGCGAGCAGGTCGAATAGGCGATCACCCGCTTGATGTCGTTCTGGAAGAGGCCGACTGAAGCCGCGAAGAAAGCGGTGGTGGCGCCGACAATGGTGACGAATTCGGCGGCGTGTGGCGCCAGCTGGAACAGGGGCGAGCAGCGGCAGACCAGGAACACGCCGGCCGTGACCATGGTGGCGGCATGGATCAGGGCGGAGACGGGGGTCGGGCCTTCCATCGCGTCCGGCAACCAGGTGTGCAGACCCAGCTGGGCCGACTTGCCCATCGCACCCACGAACAACAAGAGGCAAAGCGTGGTGAGAATATCGACACTGTGACCGGCAAAGATGAACTGCTTGCCGACCAGCGCGGGCGCGGCCTGGAACACGGCGTCGAAGTCCAAAGTCTTGAAGACAAAAAAGATGCCGAAGATACCCAAGGCGAAACCGAAATCGCCCACCCGGTTGACGACAAAGGCCTTGATCGCGGCGGCGTTGGCAGAAGGCTTGGTGTACCAGAAGCCGATCAGCAGATAGGACGCCAGGCCCACGCCTTCCCAACCGAAGAACAGCTGGAGGAAGTTGTTGGCTGTCACCAGCATCAGCATGGCGAAGGTGAAGAGCGACAGATACGAGAAGAACCGCGCCCGGTGCGGATCTTCATGCATGTAGCCGATGGAATAGAGGTGAACCAGCGACGAGACGCCGGTCACCACCACCAGCATCACGGCGGTGATGGTGTCGATCCGCACCGTCCAGTCGATTGCGAAATCGCCGGAATGGATCCAGGGCAGGATCTGGATGATGTATTTGTGGCCTTCCAGCGCCACATCGTTGAACGCCACCACCGACAGCGCCGCGGAAACGAACAGGCAGCCCGTGGTCACCAACTCGCTGGCGCGCGCGCCGATTACGCGGCCGAACAGGCCCGCGATGGCCGAGCCGAGAATGGGAAGGAATACGATGGCCGCGTACATGCCTAACCCTTCATCACATTGACGTCCTCAACCGCGATCGTGCCGCGGTTGCGGAAATAGACCACCAGGATGGCCAGACCGATGGCCGCTTCGGCCGCGGCAACGGTCAGAACAAACAGCGCGAAGACCTGTCCCACCAGATCGCCCAGATAGGACGAGAAGGCGACGAAGTTGAGATTGACCGCCAGCAGGATCAATTCCACCGACATCAGAATGATGATGATGTTCTTGCGGTTGAGGAAAATCCCGACCACGCCGATGGTGAAGAGGATCGCGGCGACTGCCAGGTAACTGGAAAGACCGATGGCCATGTTTTAAGCCCCCTCGCCCGGACGGATGTCGTGCATATCCACCGCCATGGCGGCGGTGCGGGCATTCTGGACCGAGATGTTCTGGCGGCGCACGCCGGGCCGCGAACGCAGGGTCAGCACGATGGCGCCGATCATGGCAACCAGCAGGACCAGGCCCGCGATCTGGAAATAATAGATATAGTCCGTATACAGAATGCGCCCCAGCGCCTCGGTATTGGTAAGGCCGGCCGGCGTCGCATGCGCCTTGGCCGCCAGTGCGGCGGGCTTGAGCACCCAGACGCTGCCCGCCATCACCAGTTCGACTACCAGCACCAAGCCGATCAGACCCCCGAACGGCAGATATTGCAGCGCGCCGCGTTTCAGTTCGGCGAAATCCACGTCCAGCATCATCACCACGAACAGGAACAGCACCGCGACCGCGCCGACATAGACCACGACCAGGATCATGCCCAGGAACTCCGCCCCCAGCAGGACGAACAGTCCCGCGGCGTTGAAGAAGGACAAGATCAGGAACAACACCGAATGCACGGGATTGCGCGACGCAATCACCATGATCGCCGATGCGATCAGGATCGCCGAGAAGAGGTAGAATGCCAGTGCTTCCAACATGCGTTTCCCGTGGCCTCAGCGGCCGCTAGCGATAAGGCGCGTCCAATTCCAGATTGCGGGCGATTTCCCGTTCCCAGCGATCGCCATTCGCCAGCAAACGGTTCTTGTCGTAATAAAGCTCTTCGCGCGTTTCGGTGGAGAATTCGAAGTTCGGCCCCTCCACGATCGCATCGACCGGGCAGGCTTCCTGGCAAAGGCCGCAATAGATGCACTTCACCATGTCGATGTCGTAGCGGGTGGTGCGGCGCGAGCCGTCGTCACGTGGTTCGGCTTCGATGGTGATGGCCTGGGCGGGGCAGATCGCCTCGCACAGCTTGCAGGCGATGCAGCGTTCCTCGCCGTTCGGATAGCGGCGCAGCGCATGCTCGCCCCGGAAACGGGGCGACAGGGGCCCCTTCTCGAAGGGATAGTTCAAGGTCGCTTTGGGTGCGAAGAAATACTTCATCGCCAGGATCAGACTCTGGACGAATTCCCAGAAGAAAATCTGGCGCGCGGTACGATCGAAACTCGCCATGGCGAAACCTCTAGGCGGGGTGGCGGAAGACAACGACCCAGGCCGCCGTCAAAACCACCCACAAAAGCGAAGTCGGAAGGAACACTTTCCAGCCCAGCCGCATCAGCTGGTCATAGCGGTAGCGGGGCACGATCGCCTTCACCATCGCCATCATGAAGAACAAAAAGCCCAGCTTGAGCAGGAACCAGATGATCCCCGGAATGAGCGTGAAAGGCATGATGTTGAGCGGTGGCAGCCAGCCGCCCAGGAACAGGATGCTCATCAGGCCGCAAAGCAGCATGACGGTCATATATTCGGCCAGAAAGAATAGCAGGAACGGCGCGGAGGAATACTCCACGAAGAAGCCCGCCACCAGTTCGGATTCCGCTTCCAACAGGTCAAAGGGCGGACGCTGGGTCTCGGCCAGGGACGAGACGAAGAAGATGATCAGCATCGGGAACAAGAGCGAGAAGACGTTCCAATGCGCGAAGGCTAGGACGCCCGTGGTCGCTTGCGACTCCACAATCTTCGTCAGATTGAGCGAACCCGCGAACAGCAGAACCGTGATCATCACAAAGCCGATGGAGACTTCGTAGGAGACCATCTGGGCCGCGCCGCGCAGGGCCGACAGGAAGGCGTATTTCGAGTTCGACGCCCAGCCCGCCATGATCACGCCATAGACGCTGAGCGATGACACCGCGAAGAGATAAAGAATACCGACATTGATGTCGGAAATGACCCATCCCGCATCGAAAGGCATCACGGCCCAGGCGATGAAGGCCAGCACCACGCTGACGATGGGCGCCAGCAGAAACAGCACCTTGTTGGATCCGGACGGGATCACCACTTCCTTGAAGAAGAATTTGAGCGCATCCGCGAGGGTCTGAAAAAGGCCAAAGGGGCCCACCACGTTCGGGCCGCGCCGCATCTGCACCGCCGCCCAGATCTTGCGGTCAGCCAGAATGACCACGGCCACCCCAAGCATCAGCACCAAACAAAGGACGACGATGAAGACGGCCTGGCTGAGGAACCATGCCCAGCCATAGGGCAAGGCGACGCCCATCTTTTCGAACAACCAGGTCCAGAAATGGATCAGCGCCATCTTATTCCGCCGCCATCTGGGTTACGCCGTGCACCAGTTCCTGGCTGCACCGGGCCATGGTCTCGCTGGCGCGTGCAATCGGGTTGGTGAGGTAATAATCGGCGATACCGCGCGTCACCGGCACCGATTCATCCAGATTACCCTGCGCACCGATGCCGTTCCAGGTCGCCGACGAGGTGTCGCTATGGACCGGCGTGACGCCGATCTCAGCAAAATGCGGCGCGTCCTTCACCATCGCGGCCCGAAGCGCGGCGCGATCATCGTACGGAAGCCTGACGCCCAGATGGTCGGACAAGGCGCGCAGGATCGCCCAATCTTCCTTGGCCTCGCCCGGCGGGAACACGGCGCGCTCGGCGCGCTGCACCCGGCCTTCGAAATTGACGTAGGTGCCTTCCTTTTCGGTGTAGGCGGCGCCCGGCAGGATTACGTCGGCGTGATGGGCGCCGGCATCGCCATGGCTGCCCTGATAGACCACGAAGGCCCGGCCCAGATGGGCGACGTCGAACTCGTCCGCGCCCAAGAGATAGATGAAGTCGATTTCACCCTTCTGCGCGCCATCGACAATGCCGGCGACATCGCGCCCGCCCTGCCCCGGCACGAAGCCGAGATCGAGAGCGGCGACACGCGAAGCGGCAGTATGGAGAATGTTGAAACCGTTCCAGCCACCTTCCGCCGCGCTGCCGGCCGGACCGATCATGCCGCTGTCGCCCGCAATGCGCGCCGCCAAGCTCAAAGCGGCGGCGCCGTCGGCGCGCGTCAGTAGACCCGAACCTAGAATGATCATGGGGCGCTTGGCGTCTTTCAGCACTTTCGCGAAAGGATGACTGCCGTTTGCGATAGCAGCCAAAGCCGCGATGTCGGTGCCCAGCTGCTCCACCGGATAGGTGAGATCGACGGCGGGACCGATATTGGCCACCTTCAGCGGACTGGCCAGCCAGGCTTTGCGGATGCGGGCATTCAGCACCGGCGCGTCCCAACGCGGATTAGCGCCGACCAGCAAAATAGCATCGGCGGCTTCGACCCCGGCGATGGTGGTGTTGAACAGATACGTCTGGCGCGGAATTTTTCCATTAGAAGAATTGGCGGCGATCTTCGCACCGTCCTGGCGGCAATCCAGATTGGTGACGCCCAGCGACGTCATCAGATCTTTCAGCGCTTTGATTTCTTCGGCGGCGGCGAGATCGCCCACCACGGCTGCCATCTTGGCCGACGTGGTGCCGCGCACTTTGGCGGCGATGGCGGCAAAGGCTTCCGCCCAGCTAGCGGGCTTCAGCTTGCCGTTCACCCGCACATAGGGCCGGTCGAGACGCTGGCGGACAAGTCCGTCACAGGCGTGACGCGCTTTGTCGGAAATCCATTCCTCATTCACCTCTTCATTGAGGCGCGGCAGCACCCGCATCACTTGCGGTCCGCGCGCGTCGACGCGGATATTGCTGCCTTGTGCGTCCATCACGTCGATGGATTCGGTCTTGCGCAATTCCCAGGGCCGCGCGTTGAAGGCGTAAGGCTTGGAGGTCAGCGCGCCGACCGGGCAAAGGTCCACCACATTGCCGGACAATTCGCTGGCAAAGGCTTTTTCCAGATAGGTGGTGATTTCCATATCTTCGCCGCGGCCGGTGGCGCCCAGATCGGGCACGCCCGCTACTTCGGTGGCGAAGCGCACGCAGCGGGTGCATTGGATGCAGCGGGTCATGATGGTCTTGACCAGCGGGCCCATATATTTGTCTTCGACCGCCCGCTTGTTCTCGTTGAAGCGGTGGAACTGGGCGCGGCCATAACCCATCGCCTGGTCCTGCAGATCGCATTCGCCGCCCTGGTCGCAGATCGGGCAATCCAGCGGGTGATTGATCAGAAGAAATTCCATCACCCCTTCGCGCGCCTTCAAGGCATAGGGCGATGTGGTGTTGATCTTGGCGGGCGTGCCGTCCTTGTTGGGGAAGATGTCCTTGACCTGCAGGGCGCAGCTGGCCTGCGGCTTGGGTGCGCCCACCCATTCAACCAGGCACATGCGGCAATTGCCGGCGACCGACAAGCGCTCATGGAAACAGAAGCGGGGAATTTCCGCGCCCGCCTGCTCGCACGCTTGCAGCAAGGTGATGGTTTCTTCCGCTTCGACTTCCCGGCCATCGATGATGAGTTTGCGGGTCCCCATTACGCGCACCTTTTTTCTTGCCACAGCTTCGCGGCCGGCGCTTCGGCCCAGCCGAACGCCTCCTCGCTGGGACCGTGCTCAGTCAGCTGGTCGAGCCGCGCCTTGGCTTCGGCCAGGGTCGGAATATGTCCAGCTTCAATCCACCACATCACAAAATGCGGCGCTGTCGGTTTTTCAAAGAACTCGCCCTTGCGGGCGTAGATGCGGGTATGGGCGGTCTGCCAGACGAATTTTTCCAGCGACTCGACATTTTCCCAGACGCTGAGATTGACTGCCATCTTGGCATCGCCCGGCCAGGGAATGTTGGTGGCGTTGCCGCTTTCGTCCTTCAGGCGCCAGACAAAACCGGGCATGCGTTCGGCGGCCGCATTTATGCGATCCAGATTGTCGAAAAATCCGGCCATCGCCGGATCGTCCTTGCCGCCGAGAAGCCTGCCGATATTGAGCTGCGCCAGGTGCCGCATCGTTATTCCGCCGCCTCGCGCATGCTGGCGCGCGCCGCGATGCGCCGCTCGATCTCGGGACGGAAATGACGGATCAGGCCCTGGATCGGCCAGGCCGCCGCATCGCCCAGCGCGCAGATGGTGTGGCCTTCGATTTCCTTGGAGACTTCCTGCAGCAGGTCGATTTCGCCCACCCGGGCATCGCCCTTCACCATGCGGGTCATCACCCGCCACATCCAGCCCGTGCCTTCGCGGCAGGGCGTGCACTGGCCGCAGCTTTCATGCTTGTAGAAATAAGCCAGCCGCTGAATGGCCTTCACCACATCGGTGGACTTGTCCATCACGATCACGGCGGCGGTGCCAAGACCGGTCTGGACCGCTTTCAGACTGTCGAAATCCATCAGCACGTCGTCGCAAATGGATTTGGGGATCAGTGGCACCGACGCGCCGCCCGGGATCACCGCCAGAAGATTGTCCCAGCCGCCGCGCACGCCGCCGCAATGCTTTTCGATCAGCTCGCGCAGCGGAATGCCCATTTCCTCTTCGACATTGCAGGGCTTGTTCACATGGCCCGAGATGCAGAACACTTTGGTGCCGGAATTGTTGGGGCGGCCGATGCCCGCGAACCAATCCGCGCCGCGGCGCAGAATGGTCGGCGCGACCGCGATGCTTTCGACATTGTTGACGGTGGTGGGGCAGCCATAGAGCCCGACATTGGCGGGGAATGGCGGCTTCAGGCGAGGCTGGCCCTTTTTGCCTTCCAGCGATTCCAGCAGCGCTGTTTCTTCGCCGCAGATATAGGCGCCCGCGCCGTGATGGACATAGAGATCGAAATCCCAGCCATTCACATTGTTCTTGCCGATCAGATTGGCGGCATAGGCTTCATCGACTGCGCGCTGCAACGCTTCGCGCTCGCGGATGAATTCGCCGCGCACATAGATGTAGCAGGCATGCGCGCGCATCGCGAAGCTGGCGATCAGGCAGCCTTCGACCAGCGTATGCGGGTCGTGACGCATGATGTCGCGATCTTTGCAGGTGCCCGGCTCGCTCTCGTCGGCATTCACGACCAGATAATGCGGACGTTCCTTCACTTCCTTGGGCATGAAGGACCATTTCAGGCCCGTGGGGAAACCCGCGCCACCCCGGCCGCGCAGGCCCGACTTCTTCATCTCGTCGATGATGGCGTCCTGGCCGCGTTCCAGAATGGCCTTGGTGCCGTCCCAGGCGCCGCGCTTGATGGCGGCGGCGAGGCCAGGGTCCTGCAAGCCATAGAGATTGGTGAAAATGCGATCGCGATCGGCAAGCATCAGCTGGCTGCTCCCGGCGGTTTCTGGGCAGGTGTTTTGGCTTCCGTATCGGCAGCGGCTTGGCTGCGCTTCTGCCGTCCGATCATCGAGCCGTCGAACAGCGACGGATCGGTCAAGGTGGTGGCGCCGCCCAACGGTTCGGAGGTATGGCGCGAGTTCTGCGGCCCCGGCTTCACGGCCCGTCCGGCACGCAGATCTTCCAGCAGCTTCTCGGTGATCGGGCCGTCCAGATCTTCGAAGAAATCCTTGTCGATCTGCAGCATCGGCGCGTTGACGCAGGCGCCCAGGCACTCGACTTCCATCCAGGAGAATTTGCCGTCGGCCGAAACTGTGTGCTGGTGGGGATGGATATGCTTCTTGCAGGCTTCGACAACCGCATCCGAACCGGCTAGCCAGCAAGGCGACGTGGTGCAGACCTGAACCAGATAGGTGCCCACCGGCACCAGATTGAACATCGTGTAGAAGGTCGCCACTTCCAGCACCCGGATGAAGGGCATCGACAGCATCTGGGCGATGCTTTCGATCATCGGATGGGTGACCCAGCCTTCCTGCTCCTGGCCGCGCCACAAAAGCGCGATCACGGCAGAGGCCTGGCGGCCTCCCGGATATTTGGCGATTTCCTTTTTTGCCCATTCCGCATTTTGCGCATTGAAGGCGAAGCTTGCGGGTTGCATGTCGGGAGGGGCGAGACGGCGCAGCATCGGATAAGCCTATTTCGCGAAATCGACGCGGGCGATCAGCCCGTCGCGGAAGGAATAAATGGCGATGATCTCGAATTCCTCGCCGCCGGGCGCGCGCACCACCTTTTCGTGATCGATCACGGTGCTGCCGACAGCGATGCGGCTCTTGAGAATGGCCTTGTTCTGGGGGAATTGCGCGAAGGCCTTGGCGTAGCGCGCCTTGATCGCATCGCGGCTGGTTTCGGTCGGCGTGCCGTTCAGGCCCGACACGATGCAATCGTCCGCGAAGAAGGACACATACGTATCCAGGTCCTGCGCGTTATAGGCGTCGAGCTGCTTCTGCGCGACGTCGATATTGGGGTTGGCGTGAACGGTCACCGGTCCACCTCCCCGAACACGATGTCGAGCGAACCCAGGATGGCGGAAACGTCGGCCAGCATGTGGCCCTTGCACATGTAATCCATCATCTGCAGATGCACGAAGCTGGGCGCGCGAATCTTGCAGCGCTGCGGCTTGTTGGAGCCGTCGGCCACCAGATAGACGCCGAACTCGCCCTTGGGCGCTTCCACCGCGGCATAGGCTTCGCCCGCCGGGACATGGAAACCTTCGGTATAAAGCTTGAAGTGATGGATCAGCGCTTCCATCGAGGTTTTCATTTCGGCACGGCGCGGCGGCGTGACCTTGTGATCCTGCGACACCACCGGACCCGGCGTCATCTTGTCGAGGCACTGGATCATGATCTTGTTGGCTTCGCGCATTTCTTCCATGCGCATGATGTAACGGTCGTAATTGTCGCCGTTCTTGCCGATCGGAATCTTGAAATCCAGGTCGTTATAGCATTCGTAAGGCTGATTGCGGCGCAGATCCCACTTCACGCCGGTAGAGCGCAGCATGACGCCCGACATGCCCCACATCTCGGCTTCAGCACGATTGACCACGCCGATATCGACATTGCGCTGCTTGAAGATCCGGCTTTCGGTCAGCAGGGTCTCGATATTGTCCAGCACCTTGGGGAATTCTTCGCAGAACTTGTAGATGTCCGCGGCGAGGCCCGGCGGCATGTCCTGATGCACGCCACCGGGACGGAAATAGGCCGCATGCATGCGGCTGCCGCTGATGCGTTCATAGAACACCATCAGCTTTTCGCGTTCTTCAAAGCCCCAGAGCGGCGGCGTCAGCGCGCCCACGTCCAGCGCTTGGGTGGTGACATTGAGCATGTGATTGAGGATGCGGCCGATCTCGGAATACAGCACGCGGATATATTGCCCGCGCTTGGGCACTTCGAGGCCCAGCAGCTTCTCGATCGCCAGGCAAAAGGCATGTTCCTGATTCATCGGCGCGACATAGTCGAGCCGGTCGAAATACGGGATCGCCTGCAGATAGGTCTTGTGCTCGATCAGCTTCTCGGTGCCGCGATGCAGAAGGCCGATATGCGGATCGACGCGGGTGACGATTTCGCCGTCCAGGTCCAGGATCAAGCGCAGCACACCATGGGCCGCCGGATGCTGCGGCCCGAAATTCAGGGTCATCTGCGGCTCTTCCGCCGGACCGTTCGAGGTTTCGGCGGGAATGGTCTCAAGCGTAATGCTGCTCACGGCTTCTTCCCCGTGTCGGCGGCGGGCGCCGCCTTTTCGTCACCCGGCAGAATGTGCGGCGCACCTTCCCAGGGCGACATGAAATCGAAATCGCGGAATTCCTGCACCAGCTGCACGGGCTGATAGACCACCCGCTTCAATTCTTCGTCATAGCGCAGCTCGACAAAGCCGGTGAGCGGGAAGTCCTTGCGCAGCGGATAACCGGAAAAACCGTAATCCGTGAGGATGCGGCGCAGGTCCGGATGATCCGAGAAGGCGATGCCATACATGTCGAATGCTTCGCGCTCGAACCAGCCGGCGGCGGGATAAAGCCCGATGGAAGACGGAACCACCTCGCCCTCGCCCACCATCACCTTGACCCGGATGCGCATATTCTTGGTCAGCGACAGCAGGTGATAGACCATATCGAAACGCTTTTCGCGGTTCGGCCAGTCATTGCCGCAGATATCGACCAGGATCTTGAATTCGCAGTCCGGGTCGTTGCGCAGGTGCGCCAGCACATCCAACAGCCGCTCCGCCGCGACGGTGAGCGTGAGTTCGCCCACCGCGAGCTTACGCTCGGTCAGCGCGACGCCAAAGGTGCCCGCCAGTTTTTCCGCAAGTTGAGCAAGATCAGACATCAGCGCTCGATCGTTCCGGTGCGGCGGATTTTCCGCTGCAGCAAGAGAATGCCATAGACCAAAGCTTCCGCCGTTGGCGGGCAGCCCGGCACATATATGTCCACCGGCACGATGCGATCGCAGCCCCGGACCACGGCATAGGAATAGTGATAATAGCCGCCGCCATTGGCGCAGGATCCCATCGAGATCACGTAGCGCGGCTCCGGCATCTGGTCGTAGACCTTGCGCAGCGCGGGCGCCATTTTGTTGGTCAAGGTCCCGGCCACGATCATCACATCGGACTGGCGCGGCGAGGCGCGGGGCGCAAAGCCGAAGCGCTCCAGATCGTAACGCGGCATTGAAGCCTGCATCATTTCAACTGCGCAGCAGGCAAGTCCAAAGGTCATCCACATCAAGGACCCTGTGCGGGCCCAGTTGATCAAGCTATCGGCGCTGGTGACCAGGAAGCCCTTGTCGGCCATCTCCTGCTGCAACGCCTTGAAATAAGGGTCATTGTCGGTGATCTGGGGCGCACCGCCCTCGACCTTCGCGCGGCCCGCGGAGCCGGCCGGCATGACCGTGGACGGGGTGATCACTCCCATTCGAGCGCTCCCTTCTTCCATTCATAGATGAAGCCCACCGTCAGCACGCCCAGGAACGCCATCATCGACCAGAAGGCGAATAGGCCGGTCGCACCCAGGGTGATGGCCCAGGGGAACAGGAAGGCCACTTCCAGATCGAAAATGATGAACAGGATGGCGACCAGGTAAAAACGGACATCGAATTTCATGCGCGAGTCCCCGAATGCGGGAAAGCCGCATTCATAGGCGGATAGCTTTTCCGGATCCGGCTTGGACGGCGCGATCACCAGCGGCAGCGCGATCAGGGCCGTGCCCAGAACGATCGCGATGCCCAGAAAGACCAGGATCGGCAGATACTCGAGAAGCAATTTTTCCATGCCGTCCCCAAACGCATCGCACAGGATCGGCTGGCGCGTGTGCGCCTTCGTCAGGCCGGACCTATTTATTTCGCGGGCGCAGTATAGGCAGGCACTGCCGCCGCGCAACGCGGGTTTAGCGGAAGATTCGCGGCGACAGAACAGGAATTTTCGCGGGGGCATTCCTGGCTGCCGAAGATGCCATCGGAGCAGGAAAAGCCGCAGAAAACAGCGATGGAAACATGGCCTCTAATTGCGAACCATTCTTATCTTTAAGATGCGAAAGGCCATGGTCGCGCTGTCCATTGCGTATGACGGCAACGGCTTTCCTGTAATGGCCATTTCCGGAGGGAAATGGCGGGAGCGACGGGGCTCGAACCCGCGACCTTCGGCGTGACAGGCCGACACTCTAACCAACTGAGCTACGCCCCCGCATGGTTCCGCCAAAGCGGTCCCGCGAAGGGGGCCGATGTAGGGCGGCCACACACCCCAAGTCAAGCGAGCTCTAGCGGAAAGGCGGTGCACCGCCGGGGGGCGGACCGCCATCGCCATCGGGACGTCCGCGCCGGCCCCGCCCCTGCTCCGGTTGCTCGGCGGGCGGCGCGCCATTCTGCATGCCTGGCCGTGCGCCGCGCGGGTTGAATTCCTGCGGCGTGATCTTGCCATCACCATTGCGGTCGAGCTGATCGAACAGCGAATAGGCCGCCGCGGAATATTCGCGAAAGTCGACACAGCCGTCCTGGTTCCAATCCTGAATCGGTGTCGCGGTGGATTGATCGGCGGCGATGCGCGCCTGATTGATCTCATCGACTTGATCGGGTGTCAGGCATCCGGTGTGTTTCGGATCCAGCGCGGCGAACTCGGCCCGCAATCCCGCGATCAACTCCTCGCGCGTCAAAGTCCCGTCATGGTTCGAATCATATTTGAGCAGCAGTGCATTCTGGCCGCCGTGATAATTTTCATCGCGGGGCGCGACGCGCGGGTATGGACTCCAGCGGGGTTCGGTCGGCGTGGACGAACCGCATGCGGCAAGCAGCGCCACCAGACCTAGCGCGGAGAGACGGGCAAATCGCAACGGGAACTCCTATGATGGGACAAACTCGCAAGCCCGCGAGATTTACGAATGCGAGCGTTACCGATTTGTCGCACCCTTTCACCCCCGGAATGTGATTAAATCGGAGAATAAGCTGATGGTGGGGGACGAGATGGATGACATACCCTGGTATGCCGAAGCCTCGTTGCGGGCACCGGGGCGCGTTTATTGCGCGGGAAGCCTGGCGCAATGCATCCGCAAATGGCAACGCCTTCCGGAAATCGATCAAAGCTCTGCCTACATCAATCTCGCCAAAGAATTCGGCGGACGGGTGACGCTTGATCGTGAATATGTCGTGGCGCTGGCCGCGCATGACGATCTACGCAAGATCTGAACGGCCGCCGGTTTACCAAGCCTTCAGGACAAGCTGCCCAGCCCGCCCGGGATGGCGTAAATTCTCCATTCGTTGGCGCGGCGAGGAAATGCCGCGTCCGAGCGGAATGGAGGGACGCGTGGCCAGAACAGGGTTTATGACCGCTGGATTTGCCCTGTCGGCCGTCCTGATGGTGGCCGCGTCCTGCGATGCGGCTCCGCCCAGGGCCGCCAAGGCTATCGCCCCGCCCAAACCGGAAATGACCACCAAGACAGCGGCCCCCCCCCAGCCAAAATCCGAACCCCAGATCGTGCCCACGGGATCCCACCCCTCTCCCAGACCCAGGCCTGCGTCCAGCGAGCCGCCGCGCAAAACCCAGCCCGTCCGATCCGCGCGTCACACCCGGCATGGCGGCGTGGCGCAAAACGCCCGCCCCTATCATTATGGTGGCCAACCCTCACTGCGGTCCCCCTGGCAATATTATGATGGCGAACGCCGCCCCGCGAGCGGCCCGGTCTATGAAGCCAACTGTTCCATCGATGATGGCTGTGATGAAGCCTGCCGCTATCGCGCATGGTTTCGCGATTACAGCGCCTGGTATCAAGCATACGGCCGCCGCTATAGCGAATATCCGCCCGCACCTCGGGGGCCGGATGCGTCGTCTATAGGCGATGGACCGCGAACCGCATATCGGCCCGATGAAGTTCGCGTCAGGAACGAGCGCGATCGGCTCGATCCTTGGCATGGCTATAATGATCACGACGGACCGCAAAACGGCTACTGACTCAAGCTGGCAAGTTCAGGTCGCAGACTTTTGTGCTGCCGGCGGACGCCGCAGCCGGCCACCGCATTCACACGTGATCTGCAGGCCTTCCACCACCCGCATCAACTCCCGCGGATAGGAGTATTGGCTGGAGCATCTGACGCAGAGTAGATCGCATGGCGCCGGATCATCCGCCTGCTGCGTCTGCTCGAGTTTGCGGTTGGCCAGTTCGGCACGGACACCGGCGGTTATCGCCTCTGCTCCGATTTCGCGGGCGAAATGCTTCAGCTCGTCCGGCTCCAACACCACGCGGGTCAGCTTCTGTCCGGCCGAATGCATGACGTTGAACATGCGTTCGGCACGTTCCTGCCATTGCTCGTAGGAATCCTTCAGATCGCTGCCCGGAAGGTTCTGGATGCGCGGATAACTCTCGCGCCGAAACCAGGGCACTCCGATCATGCGGGGGGATTGCACCATTCGGTTCTCTCGGCAGCAAAATATACGGCGAATCTATAATCCCACTCTCGCGCGGCGCACCTTTCCCAAGTCCGTGAGAGAGAAGAAGAATTTTCATAAAAAGGGATGCGAACCCGAGAGCTGAGGCCGGCATGACGGCTCGTCAAGTCTGAATTTCGCGCTGCCAATGGCCGGTTATGGAATGGCAATATCCATTGAGATGCCGATGGCGGGACCTATAGTCGCCGCAACGACCAATATAGAGGGAGATATCATGAGCCATACGGGAACATGCTTTTGCGGCGCCGTGGAGCTGGAAGTAACCGGATCACCGGAAGCGATGGGATATTGCCATTGCCGGTCCTGCCGTTCCTGGTCCGGCGGACCGGTCAACGCCTTCAGTCTTTGGAAGCCGGACGCGGTGAAGGTCAAAAAGGGAGCGGAGCATATCGCGACCTTTCAGAAGACCGAGATGAGCCAACGGCAATACTGCGCCAAATGCGGCGGCCATCTGATGACCAACCATCCGCCGCTGGGCATGGTGGATGTCTTTACGGCGACCATTCCCACTTTGGAATTCGCGCCCGGCGTCCATGTCAATTACGGCGAAACCGTCTTACGGATTCGCGATGGGCTGCCCAAGTTGAAGGATTTCCCCGCCGAGTTCGGCGGTTCCGGAGAAATGGTTCCGGAATAAACAAAAAGGGCCCGGTGCAAACCGGGCCCTTTTTATAACAGACTCAATCTAGTTCGGCTTCGCAGCCGGCTTGTAGTCGGTCTTGTTGGTGCCCGGACGGCAATGGCCGTCGATATAGGCGCCCGATTCAATCCGGATATCCTGATGGATCACATCGCCGGACATGTGGGCAGTGCTGGTCAGGATGACCTTTTTGGCTTCGATCTTGCCTTCGATCGTGCCCGCCAGTTCGACGGTCTGGCCATAGACCGAACCTTTGACTTTCGCGCCGCTGCCCACCGTGACGGCAACACCATGGATATCGCCTTCGATTTCGCCATCGATGCGGATGTCCTCGGTGCTTTCCAACTGGCCGGTGATCTTAAGCGCCTTGCTGATGACCGACGGTCCGGCGCTTTTTGCGGCCGACAAATCGGGCGCCGGCGCGGCAGCCGGTTGAACGGGCTTGGGCATGGCGGCAACAGATGCCGATGTGACGTCACGGGGTTTGTCTGGGGCGCTCACGTCGGTCTCCTTGTTGTCGTTGCGATTGAACATGCTCATTGCCTGGCCTCCGGTAGAGTTTCGAGGGTTTCAAAATAACTGGGTGGACGCCACGGCATGCGCGCGTCGATCCGGGCGCCTTTTGCGACGGTGATGGTGTTGTGGAATATCCGGCCGTTGACCTCGGCGGCGCTGTCCAGCGTGACGTTCAGCGCGAAGATCCGGCCTTCCAGACGGCCTTCGATATGCACGTCGCGCGCGATCACATCGCCTTCCAGAAAGCCGCCCGGCCCGATCACCAGACGGTCGGCACAAATCTGGCCGCGGACATTTCCATAGATCTGCAATTCGCCGTCGCTTTCCAGGTCGCCGTTGATCGTAATCGCCTTGGACAAATGCGACATGGGCGTGCCCGGACCGCCTTCCGCACGAGGAGGTCTAAGCAGCCGCCGGGACGGCGCAGCGGACATCACTGTACCCATAAGGTTCCATTCTCGGAGCCCCCGGCCCCTGAATCGATATTGGCCGCATATGGCGTGCCCTGCAAGCCGGGCGTGCCATTGCGGCAAAACCGTGGTCAGTCGTTATCAAAATATGAATTTCGCGCGATGCGTGGTGGGCGGTGACGGGCTCGAACCGCCGACCCTATCGGTGTAAACGATATGCTC
>JADMIO011711161.1_pt1 | contig 19422 bp, 17 predicted proteins | sample 8958161 | NCBI WGS metagenome assembly JADMIO01 (sample SAMN16585339, study PRJNA669376) | soil metagenome | isolation source: Crop rotation soil | place: USA: Cullars Rotation, Alabama | collected 2011
CGCGCCGGTCCGCGCCGTCGCGATCATCGAACCGGCGCAAGCCGTTGCGGAACCGCAGGACGATCGCATCGTGATCAAGATGAGAGAGGTCTCGCAGGCACGCGAGGCCCGGGAAGAGCGCGAGGTCAGAAGAAAACCGCGCGCCATCGATCGTGCGCTGTATGAGGCGGCGAGCGAAGGCGACATCGACAGCGTGAAGGAACTGCTGGCCGCCGGCGCCAATGCCAGCGCCGCCGTCGAAGGCGACGGCAGCCCGTTGATGGGCGCGGCGCGATCGGGACGCGACGACATCGCGAGGTTGTTGCTCGATCACGGCGCCGATCCCAACGGCATCGTCCCCGGCGACGGCAGCGCGCTGATCGCCGCCGCCGCGCATGGACGGATGAACCTGGTGCAGATGCTGCTCGAGCGCGGCGCCGACGTGAACCTGGCCGTCGACGGCGATGAAAACCCGCTGATGAATGCGGCCGAAGGCGGCCATCTCGGGATCGTGCAGCTGCTGGTGGCGAGAGGCGCCGACATTCACGCGCGGATCTACACCGAGCGCTCGCGCGGCACCGGCGAATGGCGCACGGCGCTGAGCCAGGCCCGGAAAAACGGCCACGCCGACGTGGTCAAGTATCTTCAGTCGCTCGGCGCTGTCGAGTAACGCCGACTGCGTTCAGTACTCGGAGAATATGCGCTGCAGCTCGTCGCGATTCTGCGTCTTGGTGAGCGCGACCATCAGCAGCACGCGCGCCTTTACGGGCGTGTGATCCTCGCCGGCGATGGTGAACTGGCGGCGCCGCTGCTGCTCCGGCGTGAGCTGGGGCGGCGCTGTCGCGGCGTTGTCGCCGCGCTGCGGCGGCGCGATGCGGCCGCTGCCGGTGCGCGTGCTGTTGACGATGAAGACGCCTTTTGAGGCGGCGTAATTCAGTCCTTCCTGTTGATTGCCGCTGGTCGCCCCGGCGCCGGCCACGGCCACCACGATCCCCCTGGCGCCGCTGTCGACCGCCGCCTTGATGATGTCGGCGGTCGCCCCCTGGTAGACCATGATGATGTCGACGCGCGGCAGCTCGGTGATCTTCGTGATGTCGAACTCGATCTGCTCGTTGTGGCGCTGCGTGATCTGGTTGAAATAAACGACCCGATCGCGGTCGACGACCCCGAGCTGGCCGTATTCGCGGCTGCGGAACGTCTGCAGCCGCAGCGCGTCGGTCTTCGTCACGTTGCGCGCGGAATTGATCTCGTCGTTGAGCACGACCAGCGCGCCCTTGTTGCGCGACTTCGGATCGGCCGCCACGCGCACACCCTCGAGCAGGTTGGCGGCGCCTTCGTAGCCGAGCGTGCTCGGGTTGCGCATCGATCCGACGATCACCACCGGACGCGGATCGCGGACGGTGAGATGGAGGAAGAACGCGGTCTCCTCGAGCGTGTCGGTGCCGCTGGTGACGACGATGCCGGCCAGCTCTTTGTCGGCCGCGAAGACTTCGTTGACGCGCTTGGAGAGCTGCACCCATTGCGCGAGCGACAGCTCGCTGCTGGCGACATTGGCAAATTGCTCGTAGGTGACGCGCGCGAAGCGATCGACTCCGGGCATGTTCTGCGTCAGTTGTTCCGCGGTCAGGCGTCCGCCTTCGCGGTTCGAAATCGTCCCGCCGGTGGCGACGAAATGGACGTGCGGGACCGGCGCGCGTTGAGCGGCCACGCCATGGCTGAGCAGCCAGGCCAGTGCGAGGGCGACGAGCGCCCGTCGTTGGAGGCGGATCATCCCGCCATTATGTATTGGCTGTCACCGTCGAATACACCAGGGACAGCCATTTGCTCAACTCCCGTGCAGCTTCGTCGGGTGTCTGCCCGTAAAAGGGCATCAACGACGTCGGCATTCCGGGCCGGCGCGCGATCTGCGCGCGCCATCGGGATGCGGCGACGGGCGACACTTCAATCTGGTACGTACGCCCGGCAATCTTTTCTTCGTAGCGATGAACGGTCACGGCTTGGAGGTGTTCGATTCTACGGGTTCGCGCTAATGAATCAAGCGAAGCGGGGCGCGAAAGCGGCCGTTTCCGCGGTTTGGGCGTCTTGATCACTGCGAGATTCGGGCTCAGATTTTTTTTCGTGTCGTGTCATCAACAAGATTTCGACCGTTCATCCACAGCTTTTCCACATCGAGGGTTGATAAGCTGGTGAGCATCAAACTGTGAACGCCGTTCGACTCATCCCGGCGCTGGCAATCGCGCTCGTGTGTTCGGCTGTTGCGCAGGCGCAGACGCCGGCCAGCCGCGTGCTGTTTCGCGTGTTTCTATCGGACGGGCGCGTACTGTCGAGCTATGGCGAGTGGGCCCGACTCGACGATCGCGTCATCTTCTCGATGCCGACGCAGCTGACGCGCGAGCCGCTCGAGCTGCAGCTGGTCTCGATCCCCGCGCAGCGTGTTGACTGGCCGCGCACCGAGCAATACGCCGAGTCGGTGCGCGCCGCCGCCTACGCCGCCACCCGGGGCGATGCCGACTTCGCCGCGTTCACCAGTGAAGTGGCCAGGACGCTCGACCAGGTGTCGAAGATCACCGAACCCAGGGCCCGGCTCGATACCGCCGAACGCGCCCGCAAGACATTGGTTGACTGGCCGGCGTCGCATTATGGCTATCGCAACAGCGAAGTTCGCGACGCGCTCAATGTCCTTGATGAAGTGATCGCCGAATTGCGCGTGTCGGTCGGCATCACGCGGTTCGATCTCGCCTTGAGCGCGAATTCTCCGACGCCGCTGCCGCCGCCACCGCCGCTGCCGCCGCCGACCGACGCCGAGCTGGTCGAGCAGTTCGTCGCTGCCGCGTCAGTTTCTGAATCGCCGGTCGAGCGCATCGGGCTGCTGCAGACGGTGATGCGCTTGCTCGATCGCGCGATCGGTGTACTGCCGGCGGAGTGGGCGGCGCGGATGCGCCGCGGCGTCAGCGGCGATCTGGATCGCGAATCGCGCGTCGAGCGCGCCTACGACGAGCTGCGGACCCGGACGCTGGCGGCGGCACGCAAGCTGGCGGTGCGCGGGCAGAAGTCGGAGCTCGAAAAGCTGCGCGACAGCGTCAAGGACGAGGATCGGAGACTTGGCGGCCAGCGCCCCGGTGACGTGGCCGCGCTGCTTGCGACGATCGATCTCGAAGCGGCCTCGGTCATTGCCGCGCGCGATGCGCGCCGTCAATGGGACAAACGGGCGCCGGCGTTTCGCAAGTACCGGCGATCGACCAATGCCGCCTTCAAAGTGTTCGGCGATGCGACCGTCGCGCTCGAGCAGATCAAGTCGATGAATGGTCCGCCGGTCACCGCGATCACGTCGGTCACCAAGCGGCTGACGGCGGCGAATCGCTCCTTCGCCAAGATCCGCGCGCCGGAGGAACTGGCTCCCGGGCACGCATTGATCGCCAGCGCCTGGGAGCTGGCCGACAATGCGTTCAAGCTGCGCCTGCAGGCGGTCACGACCAACAGCGTCGACACCGCGCAGCGCGCCTCGTCTGCCGCCGCCGGCGCCTTGATGCTGTATCACCGCGCCCGCACCGTACAGCTCAATGCCATGGAGCCGCCGGCCGGCAAGTGAGCACGCCGCGCACCATCCGGGTCGACCGCGCGCCCGATCTTTCCGCTTATCGATCGTTTCTCGTCGACGTTGCTCGGCGCGCCGACGGCGCGAGCGCCGCGCAGACGTTCATCCTGGTGCCGACGCGCGCCGCCGCTGACCAACTGAGACGGACGATCGCCGACCGCCGGCGGTCGGACGAGTCGAGCACGACGATGCCGCAGATCGGATCGCGCGGCGATCTGTACGATCTGCTGATCGGCCGACTGCCGTCGCCGCCGCGGCTGCTGACGCCGTTCGAGCGTGAAGCGATGCTGGCCGCCGCCGCGCGCGAGGCGGAGGAGCGCGGCGCGACCGCGCCGTTCCACGTCCGGCCGGCGCTCATCGCGGAAATGCTCGTGCTTTACGATCAAGTGCGGCGCCTGGGCCGCACCATCGATGATTTCGAGCGCCTGCTGATCGGCGAGCTCGAACCCGCGGCAGACACCGACCGCGGCGCCGCGCAATTGCTCGAGCAAACGCGCTTCTTGACCCTCGCGTTTCGCGCCTACGAACAGCGCCTCGGCGACGGTGAGGCGTGCGACGAACATCGCGTGCGCGCACGACTGCTCGATGCGGCTTTGTCGCAACCGTTGCGGCACCTGGTGGTCGCGTCTGGCGATCGTCCGTTCGATGCCGATGGCTATTGGCCGGCGGACGTAACGCTGTTTGCGAGCCTGCCCGGCCTTGAAATGGTCGACGTGCTGGCGACCGCGGAGGTGCTCGACGCCGGCTACCTCGATCGGCTGCGGCTGGCCTTTGTCGAGATCGACGAGCGCGAGCTTCCTCGTAGATCGTCAAGCGCCGTGTTGCTCGTCCCCCGCGACGGCATCGCGTATCACTATCGCGACCGCGAAGACGAGCTCGAAGCTGTCGCGGCTCGGCTGACGCCTTCGAACGGTGCGCCACGGCACGGCGCAGAATCTGTCGGTCTTGTCGTCGCACGACCGCTGCCGTACCTCTACCTGGCGCGGGAAATTTTCGATGCCGCGGGCATACCCTTCGAGGCGGTCGATACCCTGCCGCTGGCCGCCGAGCCGTACGCGGCTGCGGTCGACGTCGTCCTGGAGTGCGTCGCCGCAAATTTCACCCGCCGCGCGCTGATGGCGCTCTTGAAGTCGCCGCACTTTCGATTCGTCGTCGGCGACGAAGAAGTCGAACGGAGCACGATCGCGCGTCTCGACGTCGTCCTGGCCGAGCAGCGATATCTTGGTGGTCTCGATCGCCTTGCGGCATTGACATCGACGCGGGACGGCGCTGAACGACCGGCGGCGCAGGCCGCGCTGGCCGCGGCGACTGCGCTGGCGCCGCTCGCTGAATCGCGGCCGTTCACGGATCAAATCGAGTTGCTCGAACGATTCCTCGACGAGCACGATCGCAATCATCCAAGCCCGCGCCGGGCGCGGGTTCGCGCCGCGGTTCGCGCATCGCTCGACGGTCTCGCCGAATCCTTCCGACGCCACGATCCCGAAGCGATGGCGACGGTGACCGATCTTTCGGCCGCGCTGCGCCGGTGGCTGGGCACGCAGACGTTTGCCGAGAACGCCGCCACGTCCGGCGTGCGCATCCTCGACATGCAGGCGGCGCGGTTTGCCGATCTGGACGAGGTCCAGCTCCTCGGCGTGATCGAAGGCGAATGGCCCGAGCCGCCGCGGCGCAACGTGTTTTATCCGCGCGCCTTGATTGCGCAACTCGAGCCGTCGCGCCCCGAACGGATCAGCATGAACGAAGATCGCGACTACATCCGCCACGCGCGCGCGATGTTCAGCGACCTGATTGGGCTCGCGCGCGTGTCGACGCGCATCTCGACCTTTGCGCTCGAAGCCGACGCGGTCGTCGAGCCGTCGACACTGCTCGACGATGTTCCGGCCGCCGGTGTGACGACCTCGACTCAGCCAGGCGACGACGCATCACATCGTCGCGACGTTGTCGCCGTCGGGGCGTGGCCGCTGCTGCGCGCGCAGAACGCAGCGCGCGAGCCGCGCCGCTTCGAAGGCGAGGCCGGGGCGTGGGTGCTGCCGCGCGTCAGCGTCAGCCGCGTCGAGCGCTACCTGAAATGTCCGTTCCAGTTTTACGTGTCGAACGTGTTGCAGGTGGAAGAGGAGCCGGAGGACGAAGTATCGCGGTCGCCGCTCGAGCGCGGGCGATTCCTGCACGAGCTGTTCGAGACCTTCTTTCACGACTGGCAGGCGCGCGGCCGCGGCCGCATCACCGCCGCAACCATGGCGGAAGCCCGCCGGCTGTTCGAGGAGGTTGCCGAACCGGCACTGCGATCGTTGCCGCCTGCGGACGCGGCACTCGAGCGCGCGAGGTTGTTCGGATCGGCCGTCGGCTCCGGCATCGTCGATCGCGTGTTTACGATGGAAGCCGAACGCGGCATCGAGATCCGCGAACGGCTGATGGAATACGAGCTTGATGACGTCTACACCTTTACGGGCGAGGACGGTGCGTCGAGGGACGTGCGCCTGCGCGCGAAGATCGATCGCGTCGATCTGCTCGCGGATGGAACCTTTCGCCTGATCGACTACAAGACGAAATACGTGCCCGATCGCCGGCAGGCATTGCAGTTGCCGATCTACAGCGCGTGCGTGCGAACGGCCCTGACGCGCACGCACGGCCGCGAGGTCAAGACGAGCGAAGCGATGTATCTCTCGTTCGAAGGACCGCAAGCGGTCGTGCCGCTGGACCCTTCGACGGGCTCAGGGTCGTCCCGAGCGAAGTCGAGCGACGAAGAGCGCGGCAAGCTGTTCGAGGAACTCACGACGGCCGCCGGTCATCGCTTCGTCGCCGCGCTCGAAGACATCGCCGCCGGCCGTTTTCCCGCGCGTCCCGAAACGCGCAACCTGTGCACCATGTGCGCCTTCACCGCGGTTTGCCGCAATGTCGGAGGCGCGCCGGACACCAATGGCTAGCCAGGCGCGATTCGACTTCGAGGGATCCCTCCCGCCGGCGGCGTCGGCGGGCCCAACGGTTGAGGAAACCAGCGATCAGCGGGCGCGGCGCCTCGCCGTGGATCCGCTGCGCAACGTCGCGCTGGAGGCCTCGGCCGGCACCGGCAAAACCCGCGTCCTGGTGGATCGCTACGTGCGCCTGCTCGAATCCGGCGTCGCGCCGCGAAACATTCTCGCCATCACCTTTACGCGCAAGGCCGCCGCTGAAATGCGGCAGCGAGTGATGGCCACGCTGCGCCAGCGTCACCGTGAAGGCGGCATCCCGGCTGCGCGATGGCGCGAGATCCGCGATGCGTTCGGCGACATCGGCATCAGCACCATCGACGCGTTCTGCCTGTCGCTGCTGCACGAATTTCCGCTCGAGGCCGGTGTCGACCCCGGCTTCGATCTCGCCGACGAAACCGAGACGCCGCGGTTCATCGAAGCATCGCTCGACAGCGCGCTGGCGATCGGCCGGGCGGTGTCGCTCGACGACGGCGACGTCGCGCTGCTGTTTACCGAGCTGGGCGAGCCGCGGCTGCGCAAGGCGCTGACCGCGTTGCTCGATCGGCGGCTGGTCGCCCGTGATGCGCTGAATCGATTCGTGCGCGGTCAGGAGATCAGCGCCGAACGCGCGTGCACGCGGCTGCAGCATGCGTTGCGCGGTGCGATCGCGTCGATTGCCGGCAGCGATGAGGGCTCGGTTCGCGTCTTCGCCGCAACAGGACCGGCCATCCCTGCCTTCGAGCTCGTGGCCGGCGAGGTCGCTGACCTGATGCGCGCCGATCTTCCAGCCGCGCGTTTGCGCGCGCTGCTCGATCGGCTGACCGATCTCGTGCTGACGCAAAAGGGCGAACCGCGCAAGCGCCCCGCCCATGCCAAGGCGCAGTTCAGGTCGGACGCCGATTACGAGCGTCACAAGGTGATCGTGTTCGGCCTCGGGCCTCACGTCCAATCGGCGCTCGACGTGTTCCGGCGCGACATCAATCTCATCCTCGCTCGCGGGGTCCGGCGCCTGTTCAGGATTGCCGAAGATGAATACCGGCGCACGCTCGACAAACACGGCGTGCTCGATTTCCCCGATCTGCTGGAGCGGACGCTGAAGCTGCTCGGCCAGATGGAGGAATTCTCGCGCAGCCGCTATCGACTGGAATCGCGTTACGAGCACGTGCTGGTCGACGAATTCCAGGATACCAGCCGCGCCCAGTGGCGGCTGGTCCGCGAGCTGGTGCGCGCGTGGAGCGCCGGCGAGGGGGTGTCGCACGGACCGATTCCGCCTTCGATTTTCATCGTCGGCGATCGCAAGCAGTCGATCTACGGCTTTCGCGATGCGGAGGTGACGGTGCTCGATGCCGCGGCGCGCTTCATCGACGCGCTGCGGCCGGAAGCGCCGGCGCGCGCGGCGATTACGAGAAGCTTCCGCGCGGTGCGCGAGCTGCTGATGTTCGTCAACGACGTCTCGGTCGCGATCGACAAGGCGCCCGATCGCGCGGATGCGTTCCGCTACGGCGACACCGACGCGTTCCCGGCGCCGGACGACACGCCGTCGGAATCATCGGCGCTCGGCATCGTCCTGGCCGGGAGCGATGCGGCGCAGGCGGACGCGGTCGCGGATGAAATCGATCGATTGTTGAAAGAGGGCGCCACCGTCCGCGATCGGAATACGGGCGTGAGGCGGCCGATCGGTCCGGGCGACATCGGGATTCTCTTTCGCACCCGCGAAAGCCACAGCATGTTCGAGACGGCGCTCGCCGCGCGCAATATCCCCTACTACGTCTACAAGGGCCTGGGCTTCTTCGACGCTGAGGAGATCAAGGACGTGCTCGCGCTGGTTGGATATCTTGCCGATCCCGGATCGAACCTGCGGGCCGCGGCGCTGCTGCGGTCGCGGATCGTCCGTCTGTCCGACGCGGCGTTGAAGATGCTTGCCCCCGGCCTGGCGGCGTCGTTGACCGGCGCGACGCCGGCGGCGATCGACGCGCTCGCCGCGGACGATCGCGATCGGCTGCTGCTGGTTCGCGAATCGATCGGCGAATGGATTGACGCTGCCGACCAGGTGCCGCCGTCGGAGATCGTCGATCGCGTGTTGCGCGAGTCTGCGTATGCGATGGAGATCGCCGGTCCGGGCTATCGACAGGCGCGCGAAAACCTCAAGAAGATTCGCGGCCTGATCAGGCGCATCCAGAATCGCGGCTACGTGACCCTCGGCCGGCTCGCGGATTACTTCGCCGGCCTCGTCGCCGGCGGTGATGAATCAAACGCCATCATCGACGCGGCCGATGCCGTCAACCTGATGACGGTGCACGCCGCCAAGGGCCTGGAATTTCCCGCTGTCTTCATCGTCAACATCGGCAAAGGCAGCGGCAGCTCGCGCGAGGCGGTCCGCGTCTCGCCGCCGTTGTTCGACGATGCGGATGAGGATGCGGGCGACGCGTCGGTGTCGATCGGCGATTACGAAAGTGCACGCGATCGTGACGATGACGAGAAGGAACACGAGGAAACCAAGCGGCTGCTCTACGTCGCGCTGACGCGGGCGCGCGATCGGCTGTACCTCGCCGGCACGCTGGCGAACGGCAAGCTGCAGATGCAGCGCGGCTCGCTGGGCCGCGTGCTTCCCGCGTCGCTGGCCGAGGCCATGGCGGCCGCTTCGGGCGCCACGGCGACGTGGCCGGGGCAGTCAGGGGCGCACTTGCTGCGGGTCATTCGATTTTCTTTGCCTTAGCCTCTGGGCATCCCATACAATTTCGTAGGTTCAAGGAGCCTCGCTAATTGGCATTGACGTGTCCGAACTGTGGGAATACCCGCAACTTCCTGGTAAAAACGCTGCAGATGCACGTGGTGCAGCTCGACGACAGCCGGGTCGAAGTGTCTGAAGAGAGCAAGCCTGGTGTGATTGAAGTGCTGTGCGATGAGTGCGAGACGACGCTGAACTTCGAAGAGGCGGAGGAGTCCATCCGCAAGGAAGTCCTGCTCACGCTCGGCGCGCGTTAAGCCGGCGCGCTTTCGTCATCCTCGAAGTAATCGCATTCGGGGCACACCCACTCCTTCACCGGCGTCTTGATTTCCTGCACCGTGCCGGGCACGCGGGAGACGATCTCGCGCGTCACCAACCGCATGAACTCCCCGCACATCGGGCATTCTTTCGGCATGCGCGCATAGTAACGCATCGCGCACGCGGCCACCATTTTCTTGACAACCTGCAGTCGCACACCTATCGTGGCTGCAAGGTGTTCCGTCATCGCCGTTCCGATTCGTCGCGCGTCGCTCTCGAGACGCTGGTGCCGCACGAGCGCGCCTATCGGCGCTCGCTCGCCGACGAAGTGGCGATCGACTTTCCATCGTCGCGCGCGGCGATCGAATTCTTCCGCCGCGATCACGTCGAGCCCGACAGCCCGCCGCCAACCGCGCAGGCCGAGATCGCCATTTCAGCGCAGCAGGCGTTCTTCGGCGGCCTGGTCTCGCTCGACGTCGCCGTGCCGCGCACCTGCGCGTGCTGCGGCGGCCGCGGCGAAGTGTGGAGCGATCCGTGCGAGCCGTGCGACGGCCGCGGCCAGCAACTGCGCACGCAGCGATTGACGGTCAGCGTGCCGGCCGGCGTCGCCGACGGCGACCGCTTCAGCTTCAATGTCTGGCTGCCACGCGGTCCGCGCACGCGTGTCGACGTCCGGGTCCGCCTGCGCTGAAGCTTCGGCGGGACACGTCGCCCGATGAAGCGTCACGTCGATTTTCTCTCCACCCTGTACCTCGCCTGGGGCGCGATCTTCGCGCTGGTCACCGTCGCCGGCTTCGCGCTTGCCGGCGGCGCGTTCGCAATCGCCGAATCGACCGGCCCGGTGCATTTCAGCTCTGAAATGGCGGCGCGCTTGACCGGCGTCACCATCGCGATCATTTCCCTGATCTCGCTGGCGTGGGCGGTGCTGCACCTGCTCGTCGGCCGCCGCCTGAAGCGACTGCGTCCGTCCGCGCGCCTGATGGCGCTCGGCCTCGCGATCGGCAACCTGATCCTGCTGCCGTTCGGCACCGCGCTCGGCGCCTACTCGTTGTGGGTGCTGTTGAAAGACGACGGCCGCCGGCTGTTCGAGCCTTAACCGGCCGGGGGCGGATCGCTCGTGCCCATCGGCGTCCATGGCCCGCAGCGCAGGATGCGTCTGGCGGCCAGCCACCCGCCGCGCACGGCGCCGAACTTCTTCACCACGGCTTCCCCGTAATGACTGCACGTCGGCGTGAAGCGGCACCGCACGCCCAACCTGCCGTAGAGCGGCGACAGCGTCGCTTGATAGAGGTGAATGCCGCCGACCGCCGCGGCGGTGGACCATTGCTGCGACGGCGACCGGCGAAGATCGAGTGCGATCGCGATCACGACGGCGATCGCGATCGCACCGATGCGGACTTTAGAACTTGTTCGCGAAGTCACTGATCCCGGGAATGATCAGGCGCTGGCCGTTGATGCCCTTCACGATGCACATGATGTGCAGCACCAGCTCGCCAAGCGCGAGCAGCGGCGTGAACAGCGCGGCGATGCAGCCGAAGATGCCCAGCGGGCCGAGGACGATGCTGATCACGATCCACACGAACAGCTCGAAGACCATCAGCACGAGCCCGTGCTTGGCGTGCCACTGCACTTCCTTGTCGTCCTTCTCGGTGAGCAGCGGCACCAGCGCCAGCAGCCACAGATACGACAAGAGGATCATCACATTGCGATTGCTGGAGGGAGCGCTACCAGGCGCCGCATCGGCCATCAGATCTCTCCTTATTGAGGGGTGGTGCGCGGGCAGTTTACCAATTTCACGCGCATGGTAAGCTGAATTTCTTATGACCTCCGCAGTGGTCCTGGATGCGCTGAAGCGCGTGATGGACCCGGACCTGGGCGTCGATCTGGTCTCGCTCAGGTTCGTCAAAGACAAGGACGTCGTCATCGACGGCGGACGCGTCAGCGTCGCGATCGAGATGGCGACGCCGTCGCCGTCCAAACGCGATGCGGTGGCGGCGCGCGTGCGCGAAGTGGTCGGCGCCTTGCCCGGGGTCGACGACGTCGTCGTGAATACGGCCTTCGCCGTGAAGTCGGTGTCGCAGCCGGAGCACGGCAAACCGCCGCTGCCCGGGGTCAAAAACGTCGTCGCGGTCGGCGCCGGGAAGGGCGGCGTCGGCAAGACGACCGTGTCGGTAAATCTGGCGGTTGCGTTGTCGAAGCTTGGCGCGCGGGTCGGCGTGCTCGACGGCGACATCTACGGGCCGAACGTGCCGATCATGCTCGGCCTGCAGGCGCAGCTCGAGACGGACGGCAAACGGATTCGCCCGGCCGAGAAATACGGCATCCAGGTCGTCTCGATGGGGTTCCTCACCCAGGACGAAGCACCCGTGATCTGGCGCGGCCCGATGCTGCACAGCGCGATCCAGCAGTTCTGCCGCGATGTGGCGTGGAAAGATCTCGATTATCTCGTCGTCGACATGCCGCCCGGCACTGGAGATGTGGCGCTGTCGCTGAGCCAGACGGTCCCGGCCGCCGGCTCGATCGTCGTCACCACGCCGCAGCAGGTGTCGCTCGCCGACAGCCGTCGAGCGGTGCGCATGTATCAGAAGCTGAAGATTCCGGTGCTCGGGCTCGTCGAGAACATGAGCTTCTACGAATGCACCAACTGCCACCACGTGGCCGACATCTTCGGCCACGGCGGCGGCGAGCAGATCGCCGAGCAGCTGCACATACCTTTTCTCGGCAAGCTGCCGTTGTATCAGCCAATCCGCGTCGGCAGCGACCGCGGCATCCCTCTCGTCATTGCCGAGCCCGATTCCGCCGGCACGCGCGCTTTCCTGGAGCTCGCCGAAGCAACGATGGCGCAGTTGTCGGTGAGCGCCCACCAGGCGATCGCCGCGAACAAGGGAAAGATTCCACTGATCCAGGTGAAGTAGATGGCCTGGCGCATGCTGGGCATCGTCTCGCTGGCGCAATTCCTCGGCATGACGCTGTGGTTTTCGGCAACGGCGGTCACGCCGTTATTGATCGATCACTTCCAGATTGCTCCCGCGCACGCGCCGTGGCTGACGATGGCGGTGCAGGGCGGGTTCGTGGCGGGCACGCTGCTCAGCGCCGTGTCGAACATCGCCGATCTGCTCAACGCGCGCGTGTTGATGTTTCTCGGCTCGCTGATTGGCGCCGGCGCGAATGCGGCGGTGCTGTTCGCGCCGAACGGAACGGCGGTCATTGCGCTGCGCTTTCTGACCGGCGCGTCGCTGGCGCTGGTCTATCCGCCGGCGATGAAGATTGCCGCCGGCTGGTTCAGGGACGGCCGCGGTTTCGCACTCGGTCTGTTGATCGGCGCGTTAACGCTCGGCAAAGCGTTCCCCTATTTGCTGACCTCGATCTTCGGACACGAATGGCGCCAGCCGATGCTGTTTGCCTCCGCGCTCGCCGTCATCGGCGGCACGCTCGTGGTGGTGATCGTTCGCGACGGTCCGCACGTGACGCCGACCGCGCCGTTCGATCCGCGCGCGATTGGACGGGTGCTGTCGAGCCGGGGCGCGCGCCTGGCGACGTTTGGCTACCTGGGCCACATGTGGGAGCTCTACGCAATGTGGACATGGGTCGCGGTATTCGCGGCAGCGAGTTTTTCGGCGTCCGGGGTCAGCAGCGCGCAGACCGCGGGCTCGATCGCGGCGTTTGTCGCGATCGGCAGCGGCGCGCTCGGCTGCGGGCTGGCCGGCTACATCGCCGATCGCGCCGGCCGCGCCCGCGTTGCCATGTGGGCGATGCTCGTCAGCGCCGCGTGCGCCGCCATGACCACGGTCGTGTTCGGCCGTTCGCCGGCCCTGCTGTATGCGTTGATCGTGTTGTGGGGCTTCTCCGTCGTCGCCGACTCGGCGCAGTTCTCCGCGCTCGTGAGCGAACACGCGCCGCGCGATCACATCGGCACCGCGCTGACGCTGCAAACATGTGTCGGATTTCTGTTGACGATGATTACGATTGAGCTGCTGCCGCGCGTCGCTGAGGCGACGAGCTGGCGCTGGGCATCGCTGCTGCTGGTGCCCGGCCCGTTGTTCGGAGCCGCGGCGATGCGCCGGCTCCGCGCTTCATGAGGCCTGAGGCCTGGGACACGATGAATATTCCGTTTACTAAACGAACCCTCGACAACGGCCTCGACGTGATCGTGCACGAGGATCACAACCTGCCGATGGTCGCGGTAAGCATCTGGTATCACGTCGGCTCGAAGAACGAGCGGCCGGGCATCACCGGGTTTGCGCACCTGTTCGAGCACCTGATGTTCGAAGGATCCGAGCACCATGACCGCGGCTATTTTCCGCCGCTGCAGCGTGCCGGCGCGCTGCTGAACGGATCGACGAACGCCGACCGCACCAATTACTGGGAAGTCGTGCCGACCGGCGCGCTCGATCTGGCGTTGTGGATGGAATCCGATCGGATGGGCTACCTGCTGCCGGCGCTGACGGACGCGAAATTCAACAACCAGCGCGACGTGGTGCTGAACGAGCGGCGCCAGAACTACGAGAACCGTCCGTACGGCCTGGCCGGCATGGCGATCTCCAGCGCGATGTATCCACCGGATCATCCATATCATTGGCCGACGATCGGATCCGCCGACGATCTGCGTGCCGCGACGATCGATCTGGTGCGCGACTTTTTCCAGACCTACTACCATCCGCGCAACGCGTCGCTGGCCATCGCCGGCGACGTCGAGACGGAACGGGCATTTGACCTGGCCGACCGCTACTTCGGCGAACTGGCGCCGGGACCGGCGATCGACGGCATCACGGCCGACGCGGCATTGAGCGGCAGCGCGAACTTGATCCTCGAAGATCGCGTCGAGCTGCCGCGGCTCTACATCACCTGGCATTCACCGGCGATGTTCGCGTTCGGCGACGCGGATCTCGACATCGCCGCCGACGTGCTCGCGCACGGCAAGACATCGCGCTTGTACAAGTCGCTGGTCTACGATCGCCGCGTGGCGACGGATGTTTCGGCGCTGCAAAGCTCGCGCGAAATGGCAGGCGTGTTCCAAATCGTCTGCACCGCCGCTGCCGGCGTCTCGCTGCTGGAATTGCACACCGCAATCATTGCGGCGATCGGCGGGCTTGCCGTGCAGGGCCCGACCGATGCCGAGCTGGAACGCGGCATCGCCCAGACCGAAGCGCAGTTCGTTTACCGGCTGCAGACCATCGGCGGCTTTGGCGGCAAGGGCGATCAGTTGAACGCCTACAACACCTTCGTCAAGGACCCCGGCTACTTCGCGGCGGATCGTCAGCGATATTTCGACGTCACGAGCAAGAGCGCCGCGGCGGCGGTGTCGAAATACCTCGTGCACGCGCCGTCGATTGCGCTGAGCGTCGTGCCGAAAGGCAAACGCGAGCTCGCGCTGCCGGATTCGGTCGAGGTCCGGGTGTCGTGAGCCGCGTCGACCGCAGCCGCCTGCCGGTCCCCGAGCCGGATCGCCCCTTCCACTTCCCGCGCATCGTCAAGCGCACGCTCGCCAACGGCCTGGAGCTTCGCGCGGTGCGGCATCGCTCGGTGCCGATTGTGTCGATGGTCCTGCTGGTCCCGGGCGGATCGTCCGTCGATCCCGCCGATGCGCACGGCCTGGTGTCGCTCACCACCGGGCTGCTCGATGAAGGCAGCCGCGGGCAGTCGGCGCTCGAGATCGCGGATCGCATCGCGCGCATTGGCGGCGAGCTCGATCTCGACGCCGGTGTCGATGCGGTCGTGGTCGGATTCACGACCCTCGATCGTTTCTACCAGCGCGGCCTCGAATTGATGCGCGAGATCGTCACCGAGCCGAACCTTGCCAACGACGATTTCAATCGCATTCGCAATTTGCGGCTGGAGCGGCTGCGGCAGATGAAGGATCACGCCGCGGCGGTCGCCGATCGATCGTTCGCGCGCGTCGTCTACGGCCCGCACCCGTACGGACATTTGTCGCTTGGGTCCGAAGACGCGATCACGGTGATGCTGGTCGACCGGGTGCGCGAGCTTCATGCGGCGATGTTTACGCCGTCGGCATCGACGCTGGTCGTGGTCGGCGATCGCACGGAAGAGGAGCTGCTCGACGGTGCCGCGGCGATGTTCGACTCCTGGAAGCCGTCGGCCTCGGCGCTGCCGCTCGATCGCGACGCCGCGCTGGTCGAACCGCCGCTCATGCCGTCCATCCCGCTTGGTGTCGTGCACCGCGCCGGCGCGGCGCAGTCGGAATTGCGCATCGGCCATACCAGCGCGCGGCGATCGACGCCGGACTACCACGCGCTGCTGATGCTCAACACCATTCTTGGCGGTGATTTCGTCAGCCGCCTGAACCTCAATCTGCGCGAGAAGCGAGGCTATACCTACGGCGTCCGCACCGCGTTCAGTCTGCGGCGCGGCGTCGGGCCGTTCGTGATGACGACCAGCGTCGGCACGGACGTCACCGCGGCGGCGGTTGCCGAATCGTTGGCCGACATGCGCGCGATTCGCGATGCGCGGCCGGTGACCGCCGACGAGATGGCCAACGCTTTTGCGACGTTGAGCAAAGGCTACCCGCGCGGCTTCGAGACGTCGGGACAAGTTGCACGTTCTGTCGCACAGTTGGCGCTGCACCAGCTGCCCGACAGCTACTTCGAGGAGTTCGTGCCGCGGCTGTCGCGCGTCACGGCGGACGAGGTGACCGCCGCTGCCCGCAAATACCTCGACCCCGCCAGATTCACCACGATTATCGTGGGCGACTTGGATAAGATTCACGGGTCGCTGTCGGGGCTGGGCCTTGGCCCGCACGAAGTACTGCAACCAACAATCTAAGAGTGAAGGCTGTTCGTTTCCACGCGCACGGTGGACCGGAAGTCCTCCGCTACGAAAACGCGCCCGATCCCGTTGCCGGTCCCGGCGAGGCACTGGTGCGGGTGCGTGCGTGCGCGTTGAATCATCTCGACTTGTGGCAGCGCCGCGGCATGGACCGCGTGCAGGTGCCGTTCCCGCACATCTCCGGCGCCGATGTGGCCGGCGAGGTGTTGTCCACGCCGAACGACGAGCTGGCGCCCGGCCGCCGCGTGATGCTGCAGCCGGGGATCTCGTGCGGACGCTGCGCCGCATGCCTTGACGGCCGCGACAACGAATGCGCGCAGTACGACGTGCTCGGCTCGCGCAGCGACGGCGGCTACGCGGAGATCGTCAAGGTGCCGATGCAGAACCTGATCGCGATCCCTGACGCGATCGGATACGTCGAGGCGGCGGCATTTCCGCTCACGTTTCTCACCGCGTGGCACATGCTGATCACGCGCGCCAGGCTCCGCGCCGGCGAAGACGTGCTGGTCCTCGGCGCCGGCAGCGGCGTCGGCCAGGCCGCGATTCAGATCGCGTGGCGTCACGGCGCGCGCGTCTTTGCGACGGCCGGCACCGACGACAAGCTGGCGAAGGCACGGCAGCTCGGCGCGTATGACGTGATCAATCACACCAGCCAGGACCTGCCGGGCAAAATCCGCGAATTCACGAGCGGCCGCGGCGTTGACGTGGTAATCGAGCACGTCGGCACCGCAACCTGGGATCGCAGCTTGCGATGCCTCGTGCGCGGCGGACGGCTGGTCACCTGCGGCGCGACAACCGGGCACGACGCGCACATCGATCTGCGCGTGTTGTTCGTCCGCCAATTGTCGTTACTTGGTTCGTACATGGGGCGCAAGGCTGAGCTGTTGCGAGCGGCGCAGTTTTTCTTCGCCGGCGAGCTCAGGCCCGTCGTCGACAAGACATTCCCGCTCGCCGAAGCCGCGCATGCGCAAAGCCGCCTCGAATCACGCGAGCAGTTCGGCAAGGTCGTTCTGGTTTGCTGATGCTGCCAGCCTGCCAGCCCGCCAGCCCGCCAGCCCGATAGCGTATGATCTCGTCTGGTCCAGCCCATGGACATCAAGCGCCAGCCTCGACCTTCAGGATTCGCCAACCGGCTGTTCAGCCTTGTCGGGATCATCGGTTTGTTTGCCGCCGTCATCGCGGGCGCGACGGTCTGGCTATTGCTGACCGATCCCGTCACGGTGGCCGAGTCCATGGATAGCGGTGAAGTGACGCCTCTCGTGCAGTCGCTGGCTGGATCGATCTACGACGCGCTCGTGCGCCTGCTTCGCTACCTATAGTTTCGTGGCGAGAAATTTTCCGAGGTGCCAGCCGTCGAGGAATTTGAACGGCGCCTGCCCGGTCGAGTAATGCCCGCACGGCAGCGCCCGGACCTCGAGCGGAAATCCGCGCCGGCGGATTTCGTTGATCAACTTGAGCGACAGATCGACCGGGAACGTCAAGTCGTACTTCGCATACACCATCAACGTCTGTTTGCCCTCGAGCCGATCGAGAAACGACCACGGGCTGATCGGCCGCCACAAATCGCGCAGTTGATCGATGTCGACATGGCCGTCCAGCCCCTGGCGCACGTGCTCGGTCGACAAACCGCGCCATACCACGTCGCCGAAGTACGGCGAGACATGATTGAGCGCCTGCGCGCGCACCAGCGGCTCGTGGCACGTCGTCAAGAACGACAGGCACGACCCGAGGCTGGTGCCGAGCAGTCCGAGCCGTTCGTATCCCTGATCGCGCAGCCACCACAACGCCAGCCGCACGTCGCGGACCGCCTGGCGGCAGACTTGCAGCGTCCGGACGATGTTCGAGCTGACGATGTAGTCGGCGCGCGTCAACTCCGGCGGCATGCGCGCGTCGTGATACGGCAGGCTGATGCGCAATGACGCGATGCCGAGCTTCGCGAGGATCCTGCAGAGGCCGATGTGGCCGTCAGGATCTGAATTCCACTGCGCCAGCACCACGACGGCGCGCCGCGCCGATCCTCTTTTCGGTTTGCGGAGCGGATTCGGCGGGAAGTAACGGCACACGACGGTGTTGTTCTCGGGGTGAGGGGTCGTCAATCCGCTGGGGAACGCGAGCACACCTTCTTCACCGCCGGCGCGGATTGTTTCCGGCGCTTTCGTGAAGGTGTAGCGCGTCGGATCGGGCGTGTAAAAGGCGTCGGTGTCGCGCATCACGCCGTCGACCCACGCGCTGACCAGCGAGCGCGGTTCCGGATGCGCCGCGCTCGCCGCGTCGTCGATCCAGTCCACGCCCCAGTCGAACGGCCTGACTTTGCGATCGTCCTTGCTGACCGCCGCGAGCTCCTGCTCCCAGCGGTGAAAGTAATTCCGGATCACGAAGCGAGCGCGGCCTCCACTGCCAGCGCGATCTGCACGAGCGCCGGCGTCCGTCCTTTATGGCCGACGAGCTGCAGGCCGATCGGCAGGCCATTGCCGGTGCGGCCGCACGGGATCGAGATCGCCGGGTGGCCCGACAGATTGAACGGCTGCGTGCAGCGCAGCATCATGGTCCGCACCGCATCGGTGCCGCCCTTCACCGGGACGGTCACGGCGCCGATCGGCGGAGCCGGGATGGCAAGCGACGGCAGGACCAGCGCATCGACGCCGTCGAGTGCGCGATCGACATCACGCGCGATGATCTCCTTGCCGCGCAAGGCGCGAATGTAGTCTTCGGCGAGAACGTAGCGCGCCATCTCCAGCCGCAAGCGCACCGCCGGCGTGTAGTCCTGCGGCCGCTCCTCGAGCGTCCGCGCGTGGTACTCCGCCGCGTCGCCGAAACCGAGGTGCAGGTACACCGCTGCCATGTCGTCGGCGTGTTGAATCGACGCGTCCGATACCGCGGCACCCCCTGTGCGCAATCGTTCGATCGCGTTGAGTACGCCCTCTTCGATTTCGGCATCGATGCGATCGAAAAAATACGCGCCAAGTTTTCCGAGCGTCACGCCCTTGAGTCGCACGGGCTCCAGCGCGTCGCTGATCTGTTCGGCCTCGGATTGCATCGCGTTGAAGAGCAGCCACGCATCCGCGACCGATGCGGCCAGCGGGCCGACATGATCGAGTTGACGGCTCAACGGCACCACGCCCGACGCCGAG
>JADMIO010809382.1_pt1 | contig 19417 bp, 8 predicted proteins | sample 8958161 | NCBI WGS metagenome assembly JADMIO01 (sample SAMN16585339, study PRJNA669376) | soil metagenome | isolation source: Crop rotation soil | place: USA: Cullars Rotation, Alabama | collected 2011
CTTTCCCGGCGGACGCCGTCATTGACCTCGGCAACTTGCGCGCCGCTGAACGCGATGCGCACCTGCTCCGCGGCCTTCGCCGGAGAGAGCCCCCACCGCGCCAGGTCTGTCAGTCGATATGAAATCGGAATGGAGTTAACCATGACTTCGCGTTGAGCGTTGACGTCGGTCGCTCCGGGAATCTGTTGCAGCTCTGTTTCGATCTCTTTGGCAATGCGACGGAGCTGGTCGAGGTCTTCGCCGAAGACATTAATGGCCACGTCGGCCTTGGTTCCGGAGAGCACATGTGAGAGCCGATGCGCAATCGGCTGATCGATCATCGTAGTGATTCCGGGGATCGATGCCACCACTTCATCAATAGCTCGGCGCACCGAGGTTTTCGGGAATCCTGGCTCGACCGCGACTTCGATCTCGGAACTGCTCACGGGGTCGGCGTGCTCATCGCGCTCGGCCCGTCCCGTGCGCCTCACAACATGAAGGACGCCCTTGATCTCGGTCAAGCGCCGCTCCACGCCGCGGGCCATGCGGTCACTTTCTTCCAGAGAAGTGCCGGGCGGGGCCATCAAAAAGACCGAGAAAATGCCTTCATTGAAGGTGGGTAAAAAGCTCGATCCGAAGGTCGAAGCCAATGCAAGACAGGCCAGAGTCATTAGGCCGGCAACCGCCAACACGCTTTTCCTGTAACGCACCGCGCCATTAAGAACTGGGACATAGAGGCGCTTCAAGTGCCGCAACAGAAAACTGTCCCCCTTCTCCGCTCCGAGGTTGCCGCGCAGCAAAACGTGGCACAGGGCGGGGGTCACGGTGAGCGCAACGAGGAGCGATGCGAGAATCGAGGAAATGTAAGCAAGGCCTAAGGGACGAAAGAAGCGGCCTTCGAGGCCCTGCAGAAAGAGGAGAGGCACGAAAACGATGACGATGATAATGGTAGCGAACACGACCGAAGCGCGAATTTCGTTACTCGCCTCGAAGACGACCTGCATGTGTGGACGGCGTTGATCAGGTGAAAGCTGTGCATTCTCGCGCAGGCGGCGAAAGACATTCTCCACGTCGATGATAGCATCATCGACCAGCTCGCCAATAGCGACAGCTAGACCTCCCAGGGTCATAACGTTGATTGTTTCGCCAAAGGCTTCAAGCACCATCAGGCCGAGCCCAATAGAGAGGGGCAGCGCTGTGAGGGTGATGAAGATCGTGCGGCCATTCATGAGAAACAGGATGAGGATGATGGCAATGAAGATGGCGGCGTCGCGCATCACATGCAGCACGTTGCGCAGCGAGAGGCTGATGAAATCGGCCTGCCGCATGACGTGGCGATTAAGTTTGGCTCCTGCCGGAAGCGCCTTTTCAATTTGGTCGAGCGTCTGGTCGATCTGGTCCGTCATTTTGAGTGTGTTCATGAAGGGAGCTTTTTGAATCGAGACCACGACTGCCGGGAAGCCGCCCTCCGAGGCCGTGCCTCTCTTGGAAGCGCCTCCCATGACCACATTGGCGACCTCGCCGATGGTCACCGGTGCTCCCTTGCGATATGTGAGGATGGTGGTCTTGATGTCATCCACAGACTGCACACGGCCAGTCTGCCGCAGGGGGAGCTCCATTCCTTCATGGTTCGCAAGATAGCCCGCGCTGGCAATCGTATGCGCATCCTGGGCTGCTTCATAAACGTCGGTGACTGTCAGACCGTAAAGGGCGAGCCGGTCCTGTTTGACGTTGATTTGATATTCCGGGAGGTCACCGCCTATGGCCACGACCTGCGACACTCCGGGAACGGACAGCAGACGGTTGCGCAATTCAAACTCGGCGTAGGCGCGCAGTTCCATCGGCGAGATAATGTCGCCCCCTTGCGCGTCCTTTTGCGATGTCAGGGATATCACCATGATTTCGCCCGTGAGCGAGGTCATCGGCGTCATCTCGATATGCACGTTGGGGGGCAGGGCTTCCTGCACGCCCGTAAATCGCTCGGAAACCAACTGGCGGGCCGTGTATAGGTTCGACGTCCAATCGAATTCCACCCAGACAAAGGACAATCCGAGGGCACTTGCGCTTCGAATGCGACGCACTCCTGGGATGCCGTTCATCGCGCTCTCAACCGGGAAAGTGATGTATTTCTCCACCTCGTCGGCATTCAAACCTCCGGCCTCGGTCATGATCGTGACCGAAGGGGCATTGAGTTCGGGGAAGATTTCGACGGGTGATACCGTGAGGCGATAGATGCTGAAACCCAAGGCGAGCACCGCAAGGGTCAACACCAGCATGGAGTTTTCAAGAGAGAAACCTATGAGTCGCTTGAGCATGATGTTTTTGCTTTCTAATGGTCCTTGTGCCAGGTGCCGTCCGAGTGGAAATGGCCCCCCTTGGCGGTCTTGCCTGAGCTGCTCAGCTTGAGCTCGTAGGCTCCCCCGGAGACCACTTCGTCTCCGGCCCGCACGCCCGATTTCACAGCGACCCAGCGTCCATCGCTCACGCCCAGATCAGCGACCATGCGAATAACTTTGTCTGGGTCTTTGGGATCACGCAGGAAAAACACTTTCTCCAAGCCGTCGGTCATGACACACGAAGCCGGGATCGCGGGTTCCTCACCCTCCGATGCATCAAGCACAATTTCGGCGTAGGCCGCCACGCCCGCCCGCGTCCAAGCCGAGAGACGTTCAGGGTAGAGCAGCAACTGCAACGTGCGTGCATCGGGATCAGCATCCTGCCCAAGTTCCATTCTGGCCGGAATCACGTCGTCCAAAGCAATCGTTCCGCCCTCAGGGGGGACGATCATCGCGCGCTGGCCGTTCTTAATGCGGCCCAAATCACTCTGAAGGCCCGTGGCGTGGAATATCAGTTCGGTGTAATCCAGCGCTGTAATAATCAAATCGCCTTCGGCGACCCAGCCTCCTGTCGCAACCGCCACCCCTTGCACATTGCCGGGGCGCACGGCCACCACTTCAAGCGCGTCCATTGTCTGCCACCTGGCAAGCGGTTTTTCCTTCGTGCCGGCGTTCTTGAGCAGTTCGACCTCCGAAATCCCGAGCCAACTCGAAGCCGTTTTAAGCGCCTTCGCGAATCGGATGTTCTGCTCGCCCGAGGCTCGAATCTCCAAGGTCTCGACTTCGGCCTGCGCGCGCCCTTCACGGGCTTGGGCGATGGCTGCGCGAGTTTCAGCTAGTTTGGCTTGGGCTTCAGAGAGTTCGCTGGCTTTGCCTCCGCCGATGGTGTTCAGCTTCGTTAGGCGAGCGATGCGGTCCTGCCAGACTTTCTCGGTCTCACGAAGAGAGGCGACAAGCGCCTCTGCTGATTCCAATCGAGTGGTGACGACCCCGCCAGCTCTTTGCGCCGAAGCCATTTCCTGCTGAAGTTGTCGCCACTGGGGTGCGTCGAGCCGATACAGCTGCTGCCCCTTTTCCACGTCGTCATACTGCTTAACCAGGACCTCCATGCGCCCGGCCACTGGCGCGCGATATTCGACGCGAGCAGTCGCTACATGGCTAAAGCGGCCCGGAACACGAAGCGTTTTGGCAACGTTGCGCCGCTCGGCCTTGACGAAACTAATGTCCAGATTGCGGCGCACTGCCGCAGGGATATTGATGCGGTTGGTCAGAATCTCCGACTCGTCCTGCTTGGTTGCGGGTGGCGTCGCCGGAGCCTTGGGTTTGCACGCGGTCAGCAAGGCCAGGCTCATGCAAATAGAGAAGTAGCATGTCATCTTCATGGGGTTATTTCCTTCACAGCCATCGGCGACATGGTTCCGAGAGGTGCGAGCCGTTGAAGCTCGGCCTCCTCCAGAGCCATCTCAAGCTGGGCATCGATCATTTGAATCTTGGTTTGGTAGGCTTGATTGAGTGACTGGAAGAGAATCAGCCCGTTGACCTCACCAGTCTCGGCCAGTTGCCGGGCTTCGCTTAGTTGTTCATCGGTCAAAGGTGCGAGATCTTCGACCATATGCTTGAGGTCCACCTGTGCCGCTTCGCGTCGGTGTTGAGAGCGAGTCAACTCTCCGAGCAGACGTTCACGCGCTGCTTCCTGCGCCACGATGGCGGCCACGCGCGCAGCTTGAGCTTCTGCGATATTCGCGCGATTGCGATTGAAGATGGGCAACGGAATGCTTAACGCGGCGCCAACTTTTTTTGTTCCTTCGTCGTCTTCATAGCTCGGTCCGAACTGCAGGTCGGGAACCTGCTTGCGGATTTCGAGTAGGAGCTTTTGATCCGCGGCCGCATATTCAGCTTGGACGCGAGCCAGCATCGGATGCCGCGTTTGGAGTGCTTCTTCCAACTCCTCCGGAGGTCGATCCGCGCCGGTGAAGGGATGGAGGCTTGAAACAAGCTCCAGGGGAGCCTTCGATTGCATTCCCATGAGTGCTTTGATTTCGAGTTCCTCGCCCTTCGCTTCGTGCTCGAAGTGCTGCCGTTCACCCAACAGACGGCTTCGCTCAATTTGGATGAGCCGGGCGTCCGCCTTGGGGATTTCGTCTGCCGCGCTGAGTGCCTGGGTGATCTGAAAGATTCCCTCGAGATTTTCATGCTGTTGGCGCGCCTGCTCAGCCTTTTCGCGGAAAGCCGACCATTTGAGCCAAGTGCGGGCAAGCGTATTTAGCGTCGTCCATTCCTGCTCCGCCACGCGCCAAAGCTCGGCGTCGAGCTCGGCCTGAGCAAGCCGTTTTTCACGTTTGAGTCTTCCCGAAACCGGAAGCGTGAATCCCAGAGCGCCGGCGAGCACCCAAGGCTTCTCAATAGCGTCGATGACGTGCTGAAATTCGAGTGAAAGTTGGGGATCAGGCAGCAGCCCGGCGTTCTCGGCCGCGGCTAAAACCGTGGCGCTCTGTGCGCGGCGGTGCCGCAGCTCAGGATTGAATGCCAATGCAACGAGCTGGGCCTCAGGAAGCGTCAATCCATCTTTCGAATCAAACGGCTGAGGGCCAAGCGGCGAGTCTCGTGCCAGACGCGCGGCAAAAGCCTGAACCTCTTGCGACGTTGAATCGCGTTGCTTCCACGCCGCAAGATGCTCGCGAGAATTGTAAGCCTGGGGCCGGTATTGAACGCATGCCCCTAGCAGGAGAAGAGGGGCGATTGAAACCAAACGCCACCTTGCACAGATCATGGATGCCTCCACTACGCAAGCAATCAAGTGAATAGCCAGGTGCCTCGCGTTGAACGAGCGATTGATGATTCGCCCATGCCGCAAGACATGCTCACTCCACGAATCGTTTCAAAGCACGATTCGGCGCGGTGGAATATCAGATTAAAAGATGACGATGTTGCAGAAAGAGAGGCATGGCCGATGGCGGCCGGGGAAAGGGAAAGATCGCAGCTCTGCTAAAGAAAAAAATTGGCGGGTTGCACGCCAGCATAACCGCAAACAGAAGCGCGATGGTCACAAAAACGACCCAAGGATTCTTCTCTTCTGCCGGGCGGGTCACAAAGTTCGCGTGCGTATGCTGGTATACGTGGCGATGCGCCCCTACGGGTGCCAACGCCAAAAATTCAGAGTTTTGGTCATTTTCCGACCGACTGAACGAAGCCGGGGCGTGATCGTGATGATGACCATCATGTGAATGGGAATGGGCTTTCGTTGCATGAACGTGAGGGGCCGGAGCATGACCTCCATCGCCCGCGTGGTGCAGTGCGGTGTGGCCGATGCCGGCGAGATAGAAGATCAGAAATATGAACGCAGGAAGACGCATAGAGTTCCTATAGGATAGTAATCCGTGCCAAAAATCAAGGCTTGGATTTTTCCGATTAACGAAGGGCCAATAGATCGGCAAATAATCCTATACACCTGACTAAAACCAACCATCCACTGGCAGTAGAAAGACGATGGGTCGTCGTGATGGCGGGAATCGCCATCGGTGACGTGCTCGCCATTGAAGCAATGGTTGCCGGTCCCATCTGCGGAGCTTCGATGTATCCAACACGCTCACTTGCTCCCGCCTTTGCCGCCGGACATCTGCCATCACTGTAGGTGCCTCATTGGCTGTTCCTGTTTGCGCTCCCGTTCGCGCGGGGCGGAGCATCTTTAAGGATTTAGACGGCTTTCTGCATCGATGAGAAAAGCTCCTTGGGCAACTAGGCGGTCGCCGATCTGAAGTCCCTTGACGATGGGGTAGGTGTTGCCCGCGCGAGGTCCTAGCGTGACTTCATGAGCCTCGTAGACCCCGGGCGTGCTTTCGAGATAAACAATTTGGCGTTTACCAGTGTCGATCACGGACGCCTCGGGGACGGCAAGCTGACGTTCGACCCTGTAAAGCTTTAGTTCCATGCCGCAGTCACACCACGGACAGAGGCCTGCCTTTTCTGCGAACTGGTCCGGATGCATGGGGCAAGTGTATCCCTCGGCCCAACGCTCATTGCCCTCAGGAGCGCGTGGCTTGGGTTCGAGCTTCATATTGCATTTGGGGCAGTGCTGGTCAGGCTTGTCGGACACGACCTCGGGATGCATTGGACAATAATAAGTTTCCACGTTGGCCGTTGGCTTAGGCACGAGTTTCATGCCGCCGCACTTGGCACATTCGTCATTAGGACTGTCGGATTGAACCTCGGGATGCATGGGACAGTAATAAGTCTCTTTGGTCACAGGAGCCTTAGCACTGGCTGTTTTTTTTGCGGCTCCCTCCTCGAATTTCCCCATCGGAATGCGAAACTCGGCCATCATGGAAATTCCAGGCTTCAACCGCAGTTCCTTGTTGGCAACGACAACTCTAACCTGACCGGAACGTGATTCTTCCGTGACTGTGGGATAAACAAAATCGACCGTGCCGAAGAACTGCTCCCCCGAATAGGCAGTCGAGGTCAGCGTTACCGGTATGCCCGGCTTGACCATCCCCAAATCCGACTGGAGAACACGGACCTGAACCCAGACGGTCGAAAGGTCTGCCACCGTGAAGAGGTTGGAACCTTCCTCGACCATGTCACCCTGGAGCATGGACCTTTCGATAACCGTTCCAGCGATGGGAGAATAGAGGGTCACGGTATGCCGAGGTTCTCGACTGGATGCAAGTTCATTGAGTTGATCGTCCGTAAAGCCAGCAAATGCGAGTCGCTGGCGCGCGTGCGCAGCGAGTTCAGCGGCGCGGTCCCGCGCCTCAGCGGAGGCACGCGAATCTGCATTGGTGCGCTTTTGACTATTGAGTGCCTGCAGATACTCCTCGCTGGCAGCAAGGAATTTCGGGCTATAGATTCCGGCTAAAGGGTCGCCTTGGCGGATCGTTTGACCAGTCGCGCGCACAAACATTTCTTCGACGCGTCCGGGGAAGCGGGCGACGACACGAGCCAGGCGCGTTTCATCGGCCTGCACTTCGCCATAAGATCGGAACGAGCGGACTAACAGGCGATAGCCCACGGGCTCAACTTTCACTCCGGCTTGTTGGATTCGCTCAGGAGAAACTTGGATGCGGCTCAAGACGCCAGCGGGCAATTCTGATTTCTCGCCTTTTTTTCGCGGAACCAGGTCCATGCCGCAGACTGGACATTTGCCCATGGCATCACGAACAACGAAGAGATGCATGGGACAGAAGAATTCGGTCTTTGCCGAAGCTTGAGAGCCTGAAGTTGCGGTTGTCGAACCTCCAGAACGATGCCGCTGCCAGCGTTCGTAATAATTTTCGACGTGATCCCAATAGCCAACCAGCAGCGCCGTGATGACAAGGATGGCGACGAAGCGCAGACGGATCTCCAGAAATTTGATGAAGAATAGAATTTTGTGAAAAGTGTTTTTCATGATGCGTTTCCTTCAAATGAAGCTTTTGGATCAGTTGCATGCACCTTCTTCCACCTTCGCGCTTCGAGATGATAAAAAAGGACAGGAAGAAAGATGTCGATCACTTCGTCAGCGATGAGCAGTCCGCCCAGCACCGGCGCGGCCATCGGAGCCATCACTTCAGCACCAACTCCCTTAGCCCAAAGCATGGGGGCGAGTCCGACGATGGCAACTCCTTCGGTCAATAGCTTGGGACGCAGCCGGTGGACGGCTCCGCTTATGACGGCCTGTTCCAGTTCAGGAAGTGACCTTATTCCGATCAAGCCTCCACGCTCGGCAATCGCGTCGCGTAAGTAAACGAGCATGATAATGCCGGTCTCCGTCGCCATGCCGAAGCAGGCAATGAATCCCACCCAGACGGCCACGCTGAAGTTGTAACCGAAAAGAGTCTGAAACATGACGCCCCCCGCCAGGGCTCCGGGCACAGCCATCATCATGAGTAGGGCATGCATGAAGTCGTGATAGGTCAGATAGAGGACGATAAAGATGAGAATGAGGACAGCGGGGAAAACGATGCGAAGTGTGTTACGGGCTCGCACCTGATGCTCAAACTGGCCGCTCCATTCCAGGAATGCCCCTTCTGGCAGCTTTAGATTCCCAGCGACCTTGCGCTGGGCTTCTTCGACGAATCCGACGATGTCGCGGTCGCGCACATTGAGCTGCACATAGGACCGCAACATGCCGTTCTCGCTCTTGATCATCACGGGGCCTTCGATCACTCGCACGTCGGCCACGTCGGCAAGATGTATACGCGCATCGGCCTTGATCTCGCCTTCGGATGCCGTCATCGCGGGATTCTTCATCTCAGAATTGGACGATTGATCGGAAACCAGAATGCGCCGGATCGCATCTTCATCCTCGCGGAAATCTCGCGCGTAGCGCAGACGAACGGGATAGCGCTCGCGTCCTTCCACAGTCATGGTAATCGGCTTGCCGCCAAGTGCGATTTCGATGATGTCCTGTAGGTCGGCGACGTTGATGCCGTAGCGGGCCGCCCGGTCGCGGTCAACTTCGATCTCAACGTAACCCTTGCCGATGTTTTGGTCTGCAACGACGTCCACCGCACCGGGGACTTGCTTGAGAAGGGCGGCAATGTCATTGGAGACTGCTTGAATTTCCTCTGAGGTTCGTGCGAACACCTTTACCCCAATTTGTGTCCGGACGCCGGTTGCCAACATGTCCACGCGATTGATGATGGGCTGCGTCCAGATATTGACCCAACCAAGCTGGCGGACATGTGCGTCCATCTCGCGAACGAGATCAGATTTGGTCGTTGGCCACAGAAACATTCGGTCGGCAGATTCGCTGGCAAGCGTCGAAGCGTTCGGAAATATTGCTGCGGCCTCTGGTTTCCAAATCTCTTTTGCGCGCGCCTCCGTTTCAAATCGCTGCAGCAGCGCTGTCTCAAAGATTCGGATGGCGGGATTAAATGTCGCTTGATTGGTTTCCTTGACCCAGTGGCTTGTTCGCTCCATCCGGAATTCAGCCAGTTTCTCGTGAGCCTGCTCGATGAAATCGAGCCTTTGCCCTGCGAAAAGATTTCCGACGTTCTGCACGCGCTTCCACCCTTTCACGGGGGCCGGGGAGAAAGGGTCAACGAGTTGCTGATCGAGTCGGGGGGCAAGTTCCTTTAAGGCCGCGTGCAGAACTTTCTCTACATCGGGAACCTCCGGCGGATATAGAAAGGTCTTTTGGTAGGCCATCTGCAAGTGGCTCCGCAACGACTCGCGCTCGGCTGGTGCCAGAGGTCGTGCCCAACCCTCATGCGCCGAGATCTGAGCGGACAGCCGGTCCAGTAGCCATTCCACACTTTCATCGCCAAGATGCTCATCAAATTGAATATAACGCTGGGAGGTCTCCATGCGCATCTGCCGGTCGTATTCTTCCAATGCTCCGGTGTAGGCGGTTTCCAGCATGAGGTGTCGGACGGCGGGATCTGTGAGCGGCGGTGCAATTACGCGTTCATTTTCCAATCGCGCGAGCAGGCGCTGAGCTTCTTCTTTGGCATCATTCGGGCGTATCTTGCGCTTAAGCCAATGCTCGCGCGGGCGCAAGTTAACGACGGTTTCAATCATGTCCAGCGGAGCCGGATCGGTAGGCGTGTCGGCGCGTCCGGCCTTACCGACAACCGACTCCACTTCGGGGAATTCCCGCAGCATTGCATCGCGCGCCTTCAGGTCATCAGCAGCCTGGGTCACCGACATGCGCGGCACGCTGATGGGCATATCCAGAATGCTCCCTTCGTCGAGCGGGGGCATGAACTCCCGCCCGAGATGGCGAGCGAAGTAAAAGCCGAGTGCGAGCAGGATCACAAAGAGCCAGATTACGGTCTTGGGCCGCTGCATCAGGAATTGAAGAACGGGCCGATACATCTGAACGACACTGCGCACAATCCAGTTGTGCTCTTCGCGCGCCAGTCGGCCGCGAATGAGGAGAGGGATGAGCGCCGGCACGAGCGTTACCGCCATGAGCGCCGTTCCGATGAGGGCAAAGGATTTGGTGAACGCGAGAGGATGGAACAGCTTGCCTTCCTGGCCTGAAAGAGCAAATACCGGCAGGAATGACAGAACCATAATGAGAACCGAAAAGAAGATGGGCCGTCCCACTTGCCGACAAGCGGCTGCGACGATTTCTGTCGTGTCGCCTCGAATCGGACCATTGCCAAAATGCGCGGTCAATCGATGGGTGGAATTCTCGACCATCACGATGGCCTGATCGACTAGGATACCGATGGAAATCGCGATCCCGGACAAGGACATGATGTTGGAGGAAATGCCGACCAGCCTCATGAGAATAAACGAGAAGATGATCGCCAGGGGCAGCGTAATGACAACCACGATCACGCTGCGTGCATGCGTTAGAATTAAAAGGATCGCGATGGTAGCGATGATGATCTCGTGCCAAAGAACATGGCCTACGCTGTGAACTGCTCCCTCAATGAGACGCGTTCGATCATAGAAGGGGACGATACGGACGCCTTCGGGCAGTCCTTTGCCCAACTCGCGAATCTTGTCCTTAATGCGCCGGGTTACATCCTGGGGATTCTCGCCGTAGCGCATCATGACGACTCCGCCTGTGACCTCCCGCCCGTCTTTCTCCAGCACGCTTCGACGAAATTCCGATCCCATTTGGACGGTCGCCACGTCGCCGATTCGAATCGGCACATCGTCTCGCGCTACGACCACGGTCTTGCGAATGTCATCGAGTGACTTTATCCAACCGACACCGCGAACAATGTATTCCGCGTTGGCCTTCTGGATCACCCGTCCGCCAAAAGCCGAGTTGCTCTTCTCGATGGCCATGAAGAGGTCGCCCAGTGTCACGCCATAGGCCCGAAGATTCTCCGGGGAAACGTCCACTTGATATTCGCGTGGGAAACCGCCAACGCTCGCCACTTGTGCCACTCCGGGCACGGAATTGAGTTGATAGCGGACATACCAGTCCTGGACCGAACGTAGAGTGCCCGCGTCGGTGTTCTCGCCTTCGACGGTATACCAGAAGATTTGTCCCAAGGCCGTTGCGTCGGGAGCAAGATAAGGGACGACACCTTGCGGCAAAAAGGTGCTGGCCAGTCCCAGGCGTTCCAATACGCGATTGCGTGCAAAATAGAAATCCACCGAATCATCAAAGATGATATTGATCATCGAAAAGTTGAACTCGGAGGACGAGCGCACCGCCTTTACACCAGCTAAGCCCTGTAAGTTGACTGAAAGAGGATAGGTGATTTGGTCTTCAATTTCGCGCGGGCTGCGACCCATCCAATCCGTGAACACGATGACCTGATTCTCGGAAAGATCGGGGATCGCATCGATGGGCGTGCGTCGCATCACCCACAATCCATAGATCGAAATGCCAACCCACAACAGGATGACCAGAAACGGATTGCGAGCAGAGGCTTCAATGATTTTCTCGATCATCGCTTCACCTCCGTTGAGGTGGCACCAAAGTCAATCAGACCGCCTCCAGCCAATTCCTCAAGCTCGGCAAGATAACCAACCCGATCCGCTCCGGCCTGGAGTGCGAGGCGGCGAAACTCCACGACGCTCCGCTGCGTCATGAGAATGTCCATGAAAGAGCCGCCTCCACTGCCATATTGGATTTGCTGTGTGTGGAGTATCTCTTCAGCTTTAGGGATGAGGAGATAATTCGTGTCAGCCAACACCCGCTCGGCATCCGCGAAGCCTGCCAAGGCCATGATGAGTCGTGACTGAACATCCGACTGCGATTGCCGGAGCCGCGCCTCGGTGGCTTGGCGTCGCGCGAGAGCTTCCTCGATGGCGGCATGGATGCGCTCGCGATTGACGGGAAGCGTAAGACTTGCCGTCAGCATTGGCATGAGCGGATCGTCAATGCCTCCTCCGAGCATTAGGGCCTGCCTGCGTTGGAGCTCGGCGAGGGTCTGCGCCGCTCCCTTGGCCTCAATCTCCCGCCGCATGCTCTCCAGCTCGGGATGATTGGAGGTAGCTCGTTCGAGCAATTCAGCGGTATCGATACCGGGCAATTGAATGTCGGGCATTGTCATTGTGTTGAAAGGGGATTCAGGTGAGCGATTCAGCAAGCCATTAAGTTCCGCCACAAGCGACCGCTCCATGATCTTCAAGGAGCGTTGATCACTCTCGGCGCGGTCGATCTCCAACTCCGCCCTTTGAATGTCGGCGGCCGTCTCCATTTCGACCGAGTGATAGTGCTCCAAAGCGATCTGTCGCGTTTCTCCCAACAATCCCAAAGTCTCAGCTGTGTTTGCGGCCAGGTCTCGATTCAATGCGAGCTTTGCATATGCACGAATCACCTTTGTTTGGAGAGTTAGCTTGGCTCCACGCAGCCGTTCTCCGGCGGCCTTGGCCTCGGACAGCGCCATTTCTGCCTCCGCTTGGCGCACCCCCTTCGCGGGAAACTCCTGGCTCACCATTAGCCGCAAAGATTGCAGAGTGCCGAGAATAATTCCCTCGAATGAGGTGAAGTTCATTGGATTGAACAGGTAACCGAAATCAACCCGAGGATCGGGCAGCGCCCCGGCCTGAGGGACGCGCTCGAGTGCGGCTCGCCAGTCGCAATATGCCGCTTCGATCTCGCCGCTTGCCTTGAAGGCATATTCGAGGGCCTTGGGCAAAGAGGGCTCGCGTTCGAGGTTGGGCAGTTCTCGCTGATCGACCGGGATTTGATAGAGGATTCCCGCTTCGGCTAGCTTGCTTCGTTCCTCGGCTTCGCCGCGCGGATGCAGATTCCGCTGGCAGCCGGCGAGAATGAAAAGGGAACTGAATGCCAGTCCCTTCGCAAGGAAGGGAATGCGTAATGAATGCAGCATGTGAACCATGCTCCTTGGGCATTTCTAAAAGAAAGAAGACGCCAGGAAAGCACGCGGCGGTCACGGCTAATGAACGGCAGCGCACACGGTTTGCCGATTGAGTCAGCTGGTTCTCAGCAGCGAATTTGCAATAAAAGAAGAAATGTCGGTGGAGAGAGGCCAGGATGAATTGGCCTTGGAGCGTAGACATTTTGAAGTGGAAAGGAAAAGGTCAGAGCGGCGTATTGCCAAGCTGGAATGACCTGGGGGAATGCCTTGCCTGAATGATCGGCATTCCGCTCCTGAAGGGTGACACCGTTGCACTCGCGATGAATAATCGAAATGTCGCAGCAGCTTCCACTCGCTGAAGAAATTCGGCAAGCCGATTTGTCTTCAGGCTTTTTGCAGCACGATCGGGCTCCGCATTCTTCGGAAGCTTTTTCTTCTATGGGCCGGCAGCAGCAGGTCGTAGACTGGCGGCCCGTCATCTGACAGGTATAGAGACGTGAGCTTGCTTGGAGACTTGAAGCCGTCAGCAGAAAAATGAGCAAAGCACTGGTTAGCGTTTTGAGCATCAAAGTAATCGACTCTTGAATAGCTTACTTAAGTTACCTCCTGAGATTCAACATGGTTCGTTCGTCGTGACGCCTCCCGCGATAAAACCGACGCAAAAAAACTGCCCGAAGATGAGATTCTCAGTCTTCGGGCAATCTTAGGTCTGAACTGTTGAGATTTCGAAGATTCTAGCCGCAAGCATTAGCCAGAAAAAACTACTCCGAGCGCCAGCTTTCTCCGATTATTTTCCTCGCTCACACTCCAAGTATCGTTAGTTTAGTGCCGCGAACCGCTATGATCGTGCCGGTGATGATTGCTGTGCCGCCGGCCACGGTGGTCGCGATGAGAGTCATCATATCGATCATGCGAGTGGCGGTGTCTCCCATAGTCTCCACGATGTGAATCATAATGGTCATCACGATCGTAGCGGCTGCTTTCTGAATGACGATGATCACGGTCGCCTCGGTAAGAGTCCCGCGCATAGGCGGACGAACCGAACGCTGAGCCCATCAAAAGCACTGAAAATCCAAGTGCGAGCAATCGTTTCATATGTCTTTCTCCTGAACTCGGCTCGTTTTCTGCAAGGATTGTTGGGAGGATTCCCAATCTCGGCCAAGTAACTAAAGAGACAAGGCGCGGTTTTTTTTGTTCCTTATGCACGGAGCTGTATCTGCATGTGCCACGATTCCAAGACGAGCCTTTTAACTAGTGTTCAAATCACTCCACGACCGGATCAGCATAAATAAGGTGCTCATTATCCTCGCGGTGAATGAGCCGATCCTCGGGGCGGTGCCAGAGCCGATAGAGTGCTGGCAGAATGAGCAACGTCAGAAGTGTGGAGGAGACAATGCCACCGATGACGACTGTTGCCAGCGGTTTTTGGACTTCGGCCCCAGCTCCATGTGCAATGGCCATGGGAACAAAGCCGAGCGATGCGACCAGCGCGGTCATGAGGACGGGTCGAAGTCGAGTCATAGCGCCCTCGTGAATCGCTTCCTCCAAACCTTTGCCAGATTGGCGTAGCTGGTTAATATAACTGACCATGACCAAGCCGTTCAAAACGGCTACGCCTGAGAGAGCAATAAAACCGACGGCGGCCGAGATGGAAAAGGGCATTCCACGCACCGCGAGGGCAACAATTCCACCTGTTAACGCCAAGGGCACCCCAGAGAAAACAAGGATCGCGTATTTGACGGAATTGAATGTCGTGAACAGAAGCAAAAAGATCAGGAAGAAGCAGATCGGCACTACGATCATCAGCCGCTGGCGTGCTTGCGTCAGGTTCTCAAACTGCCCGCCCCAATCCAGCCACATTCCGGGCGGAACTTTTACTTCAGACGCAATTCGCGATTTGGCGTCTGCCACGAACGAACCCAGGTCGCGACCACGCACGTTGGATTGAACGACGACGCGCCTCTTCCCATTCTCGCGACTGATCTGGTTGGGACCTTCGGAAAGTTCAATCTTCGCTATTGCACCCAGGGAGATGTATGGAGGCGCGCTGCCCGAACCCGCATTGCCTTCCGATCCCGCCGGAGAAAATAGCGCATTGGATTCTTCTTCGTGCGGGGGCAGAGGAATAGGCAGACGCTCAAGCGCACCCGGATCGCCGCGCAGTTCTTCCGGCAGCCGCACGATGAGATCGAAGCGTCGATCACCTTCAAAAACCAGACCCGCCTCGCGTCCCCCAACGGCGGTGGCGATGATATCCTGAACTTCGGCGACTTTAATGCCGTAACGCGCAATCGCGCGGCGGTCAATGTCGATAGTCATGACCGGAAGGCCTTCTACCTGCTCTACTTTGACGTCGGCTGATCCGGGTGTTTTCTGGAGAACGCGCGAGATCGCTTGCGCCGTTGAAAGCATGGCGTCGAACTCGTCGCCGTATACTTTAATGGCCACGTCGCCGCGCACACCGGCAATCAACTCGTTAAACCGCATTTGAATCGGTTGAGTAAACTCGTAGTTGTTGCCTGGCAGTTTCTCAAGGGCTACCTCGATTTGTTCACGCACCTCTTCCTTGCTTACTGAGGGATCAGGCCATTGCTCTCGAGGCTTGAACATAATGAACGTGTCGGAGACGTTTGGCGGCATCGGATCGGAGGCGACTTCCGCCGTGCCAGTTTTGGAGAAAACGAAGGCTACTTGGGGAAACTTACTCACCGTTTTCTCCACCTCAAATTGCATTTCCGTTGATTGAGTAATTCCGGTGCTCGCAATGCGCATGGCGTGCATGGCGATGTTGCCTTCGTCGAGTGTCGGCACAAATTCCTGACCCAGAGTGGAGAAGAGAACGAGTGAGCCAAAGAAAAGAGCGACGGCAACTGCTACGACCGCCCAGCGAAGTTTTAGCATTACAGTCAGAACCGGCGCGTAAATCTTTTTAGCGGCAGCGATCAGAAAATTGTCCTTCTCCGTGACCTTGCCGGTCACAAAGATGGCGACTGCTGCAGGGACGAACGTCAATGACAGCACGAAGGCTGCTGCGAGAGCAAAAATAACGGTGGCAGCCATTGGGCGAAACATTTTCCCTTCGACACCGGTGAGTGTGAGGATGGGGAAATAGACGATCATGATGATAGCTTCGCCAAACGCGGTGGCCTGCCGCACCTGCTTGCTGGCGACAAAGACGACTTTGAGACGTTCCTGAAGCGTTAACTTCCTGCCCAGCTCATGCTGCTTTTCGGCGAGCACGCGCAAGCAGTTCTCCACGATGATGACGGCCCCGTCCACGATGAGGCCGAAATCGATGGCACCCAGGCTCATGAGGTTGCCACTAATGCGGCTCTGCACCATTCCGGTCGCGGTTAGTAGCATCGAGAGGGGAATGGCCATTGCTGTAATGAGCGCTGCGCGGAAATTTCCAAGCATAACAAAGAGAATGACGACGACAAGAAGCGCTCCTTCAGCGAGGTTCTTTTCGACGGTTGAAATGGTCTTATTGACCAGCTCGGTGCGATTAAGGACCGTGAGGGCCTGAACATCCGGTGGAAGTCCACGTCGAATTTCTTTGATCTTTTCGTCAACGGCCACAGCCACCGTGCGGCTGTTCGCACCAATGAGCATGAGCGCCGTGCCCACGACGGCTTCTTGACCATTAATGCTGGCGGAGCCGGTGCGCAATTCGGGACCAATCAAAACCTGCGCGATATCGCGGATATATATTGGCGTGCCGTTGCGCTCTGAGATCACAATCGAGGCAATCTCCTCAATTGTTCTGACGCGTCCCTCGGCCCGCACGACGTAGGCTTCGCCCTTGTGTTCGATGAAGCCGGCGCCGGTGCTGACATTGTTGCCCTCAAGGGCCTCGATGACATCGGCGAAGGTCAGACCGAAAGATACAAGCTTCATGGGGTCAGGTTGAACGTGATATTGCTTTTCATGCCCGCCGATGGAATCAACGCCTGCCACGCCTAGCACCCCTTTGAGTTGCGGGCGGATGATCCAATCCTGAACCGTGCGCAAAAATGCAGCCTTCTCTACATGCGTGCGCAATATCTCACCCTCGGGCGTGCGGTAAGTGCCGTCGCCCTGCCAACCCGGCTGACCATCAGTTACCTGAGCCCCTTGACCTTCGGGATGCTCAAACGCAACCGTATACATGTAAACCTCGCCGAGGCCTGTTGAAATCGGACCCATCGTCGGCTCAACGCCGGGTGGAAGACTGTCACGCGCTTCATTAAGGCGTTCCATGACTTGCTGGCGCGCGAAGTAAATGTTCACATTGTCATGGAAAACAACAGTGACCTGGCTGAACCCGTTACGTGACAGGGATCGCGTATATTCCAGTCCGGGGATGCCGGCAAGCGCGGTCTCTATCGGGAAGGTCACCTGCTTCTCAATATCCGTGGGAGACAGCGCGGGGGCCGGGGTGTTGATCTGCACCTGGTTATTGGTGATGTCGGGCACAGCATCGATGGGGAGCGCCAACAGGGACCAGACCCCGACAGTCGCGGCACCAAGCGTGATGAGCAGAACCAAAAAGCGGTGCTGAAGTGAGAATCTGAGAATGCGTTCAAGCATGTATGCGAACTCCGTCCTTGAGTAATCGAAGGGCATTGAAGACCACGAGAAGAGACACGCCCATGTCCGCTGCGATTGCGCCCCAAAGCGACGCGAACCCGGCGAAGGTGAGAATAACGAAGACAACTTTGACGCCAATGGAGGCGACGATGTTTTGGCGAATGATGGCGAGCGTTCGGTGGGAATGACCAATTAGCCACGGCAGGCGAGTTAGATCGTCACTCATAAGGGCAATGTCGGCAGTTTCAAGGGCCGCATCGGTGCCGGCTGCTCCCATCGCGATCCCCAGCGTCGCGCGAGCCATGGCTGGAGCGTCGTTGACGCCGTCGCCGACCATGGCAACTGCTCCGTATCGCGTCAGCAGAGTCTCTATCGCTTTGACTTTATCTTCGGGCAAGAGTTCCGACATTACCTCGTCCACACCCGTCATGGCGGCGATGGATTCGGCAGTCGGCCGGTTATCACCTGTCAGCATGATGGTGTGTTCGATCCCAGCCGCTTTTAGATCCTTCATGACCTGGGCCGCCTCGGGTCTCACTTGATCCGAAACCGTGATGAGTCCGCAGACGTGCTTGTGTGCGCCGACAACAATGACGCTGGCGCCACCTGCGGCGAGTTCCTCTATCTTTGTATGAACTTCGGGAGTCTCCTCGCCCCGTTCCTCAAGATAGCGGTGCGAGCCGAGCCAAACCTCTTCGCCTGCGAGCCTGGCCTGTGCGCCCTTGCCCTTGATGGCTTGATAGGCCTCAGCGGGAGGAGGACTAACTTCATGCTGCTCCGCGTAACGCAGAACGGCTCGGGCCAACGGATGCTCGGAACGGGCTTCCAGTGCAGCCGCAATTTCCAATAGTTCCTTTTCCGTGTGGCCTGAAAGAGGAACGACTTCTTTAACCTCCGGACGGCCAATCGTGAGCGTTCCAGTCTTGTCCAAGGCAATAGCTTTGATCCGCGCGGGCACTTCCATATAGAGCCCGCCTTTGATGAGCACGCCTTGGCGTGCCGCACGTGTCAGCGCTGCCACAATACTGACCGGCGTTGAAATCACGAGAGCGCACGGACAGGCAATCACTAGCAATACAAGGGCCTCGTATACCCAGCGCGTCCATGCGCCGTCCCACAGAAGAGGCGGAACAATTGCCACCAGTAGCGCCAAGGCCATCACGGTTGGAGTGTAAATGCGCGCGAATTTCTCAACCCACTGCTCGCTAGGGGAACGCTGACTGTGCGCCTCACTGACGAGCCGAATGATCCGGGCCAGCGTTGTGTCCGATGCCGGCTTGGTCGTGCGCACTTCCACTGCGCCGTCTCCATTTATCGTTCCGGCAAAGATTTCATTGCCTGGCGCTTTGGAGACGGGAATCGATTCGCCTGTGATCGGAGCTTGGTTGACCGCAGTTTCTCCCTGCAACACGACTCCATCCAAAGCAAAGCGCTCGCCCGGCTTGACGATGATTGTGGTTCCAACGCCGACCTGCTCAGCGTCAATTAAGCTTTCGCTTCCATCCGCGCCACGCACGCGAGCCTGGGGTTCCGCCAGTGACATGAGCGCAGTTACTGCGCGTCGTGCCCGTCCAACGCTCCATGACTCCAAAAGCAGCGAGAGAGCAAAGAGCATGCTGACAGCTGCAGCCTCCAGCCATTCTCCGAGAATGATCGCTCCCGATACGGCAACTACCATAAGTAGATTGATGTCTGGGCGAAACCGGCGCAGCGCGAACCACGCCTTCGGTGCTACGAACCATCCGCCGGTGATGATGGACGCTAGATAGAAGATGCGCGCAATCCAGGGGACTGCATGTGCGCCCTCCGGGAAAG
>JADMIO010647536.1_pt1 | contig 19414 bp, 19 predicted proteins | sample 8958161 | NCBI WGS metagenome assembly JADMIO01 (sample SAMN16585339, study PRJNA669376) | soil metagenome | isolation source: Crop rotation soil | place: USA: Cullars Rotation, Alabama | collected 2011
CGCGACAACTTGTCCACGTGGAATTCTAAGCTTAGGATCCCAATGTGCTGGAAAGAACGCTCAAAAGGGTCGAGAGCCCTGGCGCCCATTAGCGCCTAGCGTCCTACGCGAGGACGCAGCGGAACTGCTCAACCGTGATATCGAGAGCCCATTCATGTTGCTGAGCGTTCCGCTGTCCGACGTCGGCCTGTCAGTCGCCCCGGCCGCCGCACACTGCGACGCATCCGCCCGAGTCCAAACAGTCGCAGCGCAAGATAGTCATGCGGGAGGGGCAGCGTTTCAGCCGGGGCCGGCCAGCGATGCATCGACTTACCGGCGCGTGTTGGAAGTCATCAAAGCCGCCACGGGTCACGGCATCGTGCTCGATACCAGTTTGAACACGCGCGGTGTGCCGTTAGTGCGTACGGCTGACCAAGCTCTTGCGGCGGCAGTGCGGATAGGGCTCGATGCACTCATCGTCGAGGACGAAGTTGTTCTGCTTTCCAACAAGTACGCGACATCGTGATCACCAAAGCATTAACGTCCTTGGGTCTGCGGCTCATGCGGCGACGCTTTAGGGCACCGACGCAGCACTGGCGCCGCCGAATTTGGGACGGAGAACGCGCCGAACGACATCCACGACTCGGTGCCGCCTACAGATGTGAACACGCCGGAGTCGCCGACCTACTTCAGGCGGCTGTATCTGAAACGTACTTCGCATCAGACATCGAGGAGCGATCAAAGGCAGTCATCGGTATCGACGTCGGCTGTGGGACAGGGAGGTACTCCCGTGAGCTGCTGCGCGTCGGCGTTGCACACGTCGTCTGCGTCGACGTCAACCCACGCAGCCTCGCCGTGCTGGCATCGCGCATTGACGACCCATCGCGGGTGACGGTCATCGAGGGTGATGTCCTGGAAACCGCCACACGTGAGTCGATCGAGCAAGGCATCAATCGTGCAGTTTCGAGCCTCCTCGGCGAGGTCAATGGCGCACGTTCGGTGCGCCGGATTGTCGTTTGCTGTGATGCGATTCACCATCTGGGCAGGCCGCGCGAAGTGCTCGCTGTCCTGCGGCAGCTCGCAGGGCCGGCGGGCATGGTTGTGGGAGATGTCTGGACTCTCGACAGGTTTCACGAGTTTCAACTTCTGCGTCGCAGCCGAATAGAAGCGGCACTCGGAGCGACGCGCTTCGTGATTGCGGCAACTGTGAACGCGGTGGTGAAGCGACCGCTGCTTCATGCGGCAAGAAGCGTGCTTCTGCCAGCAAACATGATCATCGAAGAGATCATCGAAGTGTTCGGCGTGGACCGGACGTTCGCGACGGCCGATCGCTACTGGGTGCGTTTCGTCACCGGGCCCGGCCACGTGTCGGCCTCGGCCTCAACCTCGGGTCGTTTGGGCGGCGAGCCGAGTTCCACGTACTCACCGGCTGCGCCTTCGCATCCCTGAATCAAATCGATCCAGCCGCTCGCAAGCACGGATCCGTCCCGGTCGCCCCGCCTATCGCCAGGGCGGCAGCCCGCGGCTGCCCGGATCGGTGAGCGCAACGTTGTGCTTGGGGGTAGTTGGTGAGGCTGTTCAGTCATGGCAGGTCACCAACCGAGAGGAGACAACGATGAACCCGATGGCTGACCTGCTCGCCAGCCGCTACCAGCACGCCGTCACCGGCGCGCTCGGTCTCGCCTGCACCACCGACAACGGCAACGGCAACGTGATCATCCCGTTCGACGACTGCGCGGTGATCATCGAGAACACCGCGCCCGACGACCCCGAGTTCCTGTGCATGGGCCTGGCCCTGCAGACGCCAGCCGAACTCGACCCGGCCACCCTCGACATCATCGCCGCGCGCATCACCTCGACCACGAAGATGATCAAGGGGCACCGCAAGGACCGGCTGCTCATCCTGACCATCGAGATGCTCGTCGCTCCGCCCGACCAGCTCCCCGACGTCAACTACCTCGCCGCCATCCTCCCCCGCGCCATCCGCAGTCTGCTGCACATCGCGGCAGCTACCTCCGAAACACTCACCCTCGAAGCCCAGCTCAACACCGCCCCCACCACCTAGCCCCCAACCCGCAACCACGGGCGGCCCGGCACCAGCCGGGCCGCCCCTAGCCTGCGTCGAGCATTTCTGTCAGCAGGCTTATCGAATCGGGATGGCAGACGAACCCGGTGAACGGCACCGAGGGGGTCGCTGGATCCCCGTTCAACTGGTGCAGACTGGCACCGGCTTCCATCGCCATGGGGAGACCGGCGAGCAAGTCTTCGCTGTTGGCGTCAACGACGATCACGGCTCCTACGGCGCCGTCGCAGAACAGCGGCCAGTCGATAGTGGGTGCCCATGTGGTCAGCACCCGCTTGAATCCCCCGCTCAATGTCTGGTGGAGCGCGGCGAATAGACGGCGTGATGCTGCTGAAACGCTGTATCCAAGCAGAAGCGACACCGTCACGCGCTGCGGCTCGGCAACAGGCGTGCAATGCACCGGTACGCCGTTACGGCGGACACCCCTACCGCGACTAAACGACCACAAGCGGTCGACCAAGGGCTGGTAGATCACGCCACCAAGCGGATCCGATCCGTCGTATAAAGCCAACGAGACACCGTAGAGCGGAACGCCGAGAACGTAGTTGTTGGTGCCATCAAGAGGGTCGACAACCCATTTCAGATCGCTGTCGCCGTCGAGACCCACCTCCTCGGACTGGATCGCGAAGTCGGGAAATGCGGCCCTCAACCGGGCGACTATAAGTCGCTCGCTTTGCAAATCAATGTCAGTAACAACGTCACCAGCGTCACCTTTTGCTATGACATCGAAACTGCCTAGGAACTGCGCCTGCAGGAACGCGCCGGCCTCTCGTGCGGCCACCTCTGCCACAGACATCGCGTGGGCAATCGACGTAGCGCTTCCCCCCGCGGGTATAGCGTTCATGCCGACCTGATTAGCAGTCGATCACGGTCTTGCCGAATGATGCCAATCCATGGGGCCAGGCGTTTCCGAGTCGCTTCTACCTGCGCGGCATCAAAGAACGCCTCCGCCCTCTGATTGTCGCCCATCACAGCGTAAAGCCGTCCCAGGTGGTGTTGGGCGCTGCCAGCGAAGCCCCGCCAACTGTTCGTCAAATACGTGTCCCTCAAGTCGTCCACGTCTAACAAGCTCGCGAGCGCTTCGCACCACTCTTTCTCATGGCATTCCGAGGAAACCCACGAGCACGCAGCCACGCTAGACACCCAGGTCCAGTTGCGCGGGATCCCGGTGAAGTGCTCGTGTGCAAGCGTTGACACCAGATCGTGTGCCTCGGACCTACTGGCCTCGTCGCCGCACAGGATTAGGTTCCAGGCCAACCATGTCTCGAACAGGATCCGATCTGATCGCGCGTGGCGCAGGCTGTCACGCGACTCATCGAGACATTCGCCAGCACGACCTTGAAGATGCCGGAGTCGCAGGCGCGCTGCGCGCGCAATATCGGTAGTGATTCGACTGCCAAGCTGCGGGAACGACTTCTCCAGATCCTCGACGAGCGGCTCGGCATCCTCGAACTCGCCGCGCATCGTGTGACGGCTAGCACGATAGTTGATGATTTGCCAACGACTGTGGTCATGGGGGATATCCGTCGTTGCCATTTCTTCCAGCTGATCAGCTAGTTGGTCGGCCTTCGACAGATTTCCGATGCGTGCCATCTCGTACATCGCATGCCGGTATGCGTTCAGTCTTGACAGCCCGCCGACGCGAACATCGTCAGCGACCCGAAGCAATTTGCTCGCCTGATCGGTCATGCCGGCGAAGAAACCTGTTCCAAGGCGCGCATACAGCCAGCTGTATCTGGCGTCTGCAATCAGTTGCGCCGCTTGCCCTGGCGGATCATCGAGCTGTTCGGCGATCTGCAACGCCTCTTGCGTCGCCGCGAGTGCTTCCTCGCTTTGGCCCACCGCTCCCAACCACATTGCTAGGCGGCCCAACAGCCGGACTCGTGCTTCTGGCCCTGCCTCTCCCAAGTCATGTGCACCGAGGGCCTGCCGGATGAGTTCCGGGCCTTTCGTGTCACGCGTATCCGAGAAGGCGGCCATGGTGCCGCCGTACGCGATTGCCGCCTGCACCTGGAGCGCGGTCAAACCATGCGAGCGGGCACACTCCGCTGCGCGGGCCGTGTAGTTCTTGCCTGCCTTAATCAGAGAAGATGAAGAGAAGGCCTCGTCGTGAACGGTGCGGATGGATGACTCCTCCGCTACGACGAATTGAAGCGAGGAGTCGCTCTCCTCGTCTCGACGTGCAGCTCCCGTAAGCGCCTTGCCTGCGCAAAGCAGCAGTGACACTTCCAGCTCGGGGAGCGACAAGGCTGCGTTCGCCAACGCCAATCGACCTGCCTCAGCAAGTCGAGCGGCCTGGTACGGAGCCAGTTCGGCCGCGGCAATGTTCGCGGCTTCTAGGCAGAGTTCGGCGGCGTTCTGAGCGCGATTTGCCGGTCCGCGCGCAAGGTGGAGCGCGGCTTCCGCTCGCAGCGCGTTTCTTGTCGCCGATCCAAGGCCTTGACGGTCTGCGTGCGCCACCAAGGCATCGCCGACCTCACCGTGCAGGACGGTTAACTGCGGCTGTGCTTCATCAAGGAGGGCGTCAACCGCCAACGCGTGGATGAAGCGCCATTTACCGGACTGCCTTGTGACCAATCGTTCGGATTCTGCAACCTGCAACGCTGCGGCGATGTTGAGTTCCCGTAGAGGGCCGACGAGCCGCAAGATCTCCGGGTCGATGTTCATCCCGAGCAGAGCTGCGGCAATGAGGATGCGGCGGACGTCGTCCGGGAAGGTGGCGAGCTGTTGCCTGATCGCGTCTTCGACGCTCGGGGACCGGGGCGAACCGCCAGCGGCGACTCGAGCGACTTCAATAGGGTCGCCGCGCATGTCTCGCAGGATGAGCGTGACGTGGTAAGCGTTTCCGGTATGACGTTCGATAGTTGCCGCTAGGCCCGCGGGTGGTACCTGATCCAGCACCACCTTCGCTAGTTGGGCGATCTCTTGTTCCGACAGATCCAGCACGTCAACTTGGCGTGCGGTTGACGCTAGGCGTTCCAGCTGAGCGCCGTGGCGAAATGGATTGCGGGGTTCTCGTGCGCGGTAGGTCATCACGAGCAATGCCGGCCTGGCGATCTCTTGACGAACGAGCTCGCCGAGGAGGTAGACGGCTGCTTCATCGGCCCAGTGGCAGTCCTCTATCAGGATGAGCAGCGGGCCGTTAGCCGAGACGCGCCGCACCAGATCTGCGGCGGCCTCGTGCAGTTTCGCCTTGAGCGAATGTTCTTCACCCTCGGAAGGCAGGCGTGATTCCACTTCCTGCTCGTCGAGGAATTGTCGGACCGCCGGTAGCAGGCACACGGCGTAGTCGGTGCCGCGCAAGTGTTCGTGCATCGCGGACGGCGTCAGTTGGCGAAGCAGTCCGACGACAACACGGACTAGTCCACCGTAGGGCGTTGACACGTCCTTTTCGAAGCCGCCGTCGACGACCGCCGCCCCAGCCTCCAGGGAATAACTTGCGAGCCGTGCAAGGAGGCCCGACTTGCCCGTGCCGGCATCACCGGCAACGAGTAGCACGCTCATATGGCAATTGCGTACGGCGTCGTCGAACACGTCTGTGAGCTGGCGCACTACGTTGGCGCGCGGCAGTTGCCAGTCGAGCATGTGCGGGGCCCAGGTCGGTAGTACCGGCCTTCGCCTTCCCGGTGGATTCGCCGCAGCAACGCGATGGAGGAGGTCGCGCAATTGCTCAGCGTCGCGGCCCTCGAATGGAAGCGCTAAGGGATCGCCGTCGAAGCCTGCCCCACGCACGGCATTGACCCAGTTAGTGACTCGGTCATACAACTCTTGCTCAAGCGGCGAGCGGCCCTCGCCTGCACGCTCGAGCGCGAACAAGAGTGTCCCGAGGACGCCGTACAGATCGGCTCGCTGCCCTAGCTGGCAATCCACCCACATCTGCACATCCCAGCCGCGGACGCGCAGCCACTCCGGATACAGCCACGGAGCTGCAAAGCCGTATGTCCCGACCGCGGGCTCATCGCAACTGATGTCGCCATGCCAACCCGCGGCCCTATACCAGGTGATGAACTCTTCAAGGCTTCCTCTAGTGCCCTGCCCGCCAACCCGGCGGACGGTGCCGAAGTCCATGAGCCGCGCTCGTTCATGGTCGATCAGCACATTTCCCGGGCTGACATCCAGGTGAACTAGTCCAACCCGATGCATCGCGCTGATGCCGGCGAGCATGTCAAGTGCCCACCGCGCGGCCGCCATGTGAGTCAGCGGTGTAATTGTCGCGATTGTCGCGCCGCTACCCAGCGGGCCCAGAGTCCACCACCAGCGGCGACCCGGCTCCATCTCATCGGTCCACCATCCGACTGCGACGGGCAAAGCAAGCGCTCCGTCAACTCTCGGGATGCCGGAGAGCCGCTGAAGTTGCTCCCACCTGAGGGGCGGGTCCCCTGGCATTTCGGTTGATCGCGGTGAGAAGCCCTCGGCGACAGCCGTGCCCTCCCACGCCATCGGCGCCCTACCGCGGTATCCCAGCCGGAGTGCCCACTCGGAACCGACTGGGAGTTGCGGGCCGTCGTGCGCCCACAGAAGTGCCCACGCCGCGCTGTCGCGCTCGTCCCATGCCGAGTCGAGCAGCGCCGGTGCGAGCCTCGTACCCCAGCCGCCAGCGTCGGCCGAGACGTGAACCGCCCGCACAAGCGCGTCACCGCCGACACCCAGCACACCTTTATGGGCGTCCTCGAAGCCGGGCGGGAGCACGATCTTGCCCACTGCTCCCCCGGTTGCTCGCCGCCCTACATTGCTCTCGCAGTATCGCCGCAAAGGGCGCGTTGCGGCACGGAAATCCTTAGTTCGTTCCGCTACTGCGCAGGGTCAGACCCGCCGTTGAAGTGCAACACGATCGCATCGCGGCCCTCCGGGGTCACCGCCTCGCAGTCGTCGTCGAACATGGTGTTAGAGCACTCGATAAACGCGACTGTCTCGACGTCCTCGACAGAGACGCCCAATTCGTCCGCAATGTCAGAAAGCGGGATGTATTGCAAGGCTGTCACTCCTGGTACGGCCAACTTTGTTGGTCCATCATGCCCCGAGTGCTGAGCTCGCGAGCCCTAGTCCGCCTCAAGCTCGGTCCACAGCAGCCCCTCGGGACGTCGGTCGGTCAAGTGATACGAGATCACCGCCTGGCGCATCGTCGCTGGCGACAAACGGCTTGCGCATGGCTCATAACTCCACGGACCATCGAACCTCACGCACTGTAGGTCGCCTGCCGCGGGCGGGACCGTGGGATCAACCGCGGCGAACGTTCTTCCATCGATGTGCCACAGCAAACCGGCACGCTGGACGTCTCCGATCGTGAACTGTACGAGGAGAGGGTCGTCCTCTGCCAAGGGCGGGCTTCCCAGATCGACCTCGAATGTCAGGTTGCGTTCGAGGGCCTCGCAAGCAATGCGGTCGAGGGCCGACTCCAGGTCATCCAGGGTCATTGCAACGACCTCGCGCAGGTCATCGTCACCGGGTGCCCCCCAGCGCAAGACACGGGATCGCGGCACCTTCACATCGTCGCATTCCGAGGGCGTCCGCACGCTCGCAACGTTGTGCTTGGGGGTAGTTGGTGAGGCTGTTCAGTCATGGCAGGTCACCAACCGAGAGGAGACAACGATGAACCCGATGGCTGACCTGCTCGCCAGCCGCTACCAGCACGCCGTCACCGGCGCGCTCGGTCTCGCCTGCACCACCGACAACGGCAACGGCAACGTGATCATCCCGTTCGACGACTGCGCGGTGATCATCGAGAACACCGCGCCCGACGACCCCGAGTTCCTGTGCATGGGCCTGGCCCTGCAGACGCCAGCCGAACTCGACCCGGCCACCCTCGACATCATCGCCGCGCGCATCACCTCGACCACGAAGATGATCAAGGGGCACCGCAAGGACCGGCTGCTCATCCTGACCATCGAGATGCTCGTCGCTCCGCCCGACCAGCTCCCCGACGTCAACTACCTCGCCGCCATCCTCCCCCGCGCCATCCGCAGTCTGCTGCACATCGCGGCAGCTACCTCCGAAACACTCACCCTCGAAGCCCAGCTCAACACCGCCCCCACCACCTAGCCCCCAACCCGCAACCACGGGCGGCCCGGCACCAGCCGGGCCGCCCGTCGCCATCTCACACGTCGACAAGAGTGCAGGCGCCCCGGCCGCCAGCGAACCACGTCCGACGCAGAGCGGTTCGCGGGTTACGAACTCGCGGTGGTCACGGTTTTGGTTCGATCAATGGCTTTGGTGAGCGCTTCCGGCTCAGGAGGCGAACTATGCAGTTCGACGACAGTGGGAGTGGCGTCACCAGCGAAAGTCTCGCGTTCTTCCGACAACATCGCGGTCAGCTCCAGCACGTCACAGAGATCGTGGTGCGGTTCCCCGCTGTCGGCGACCCCACGGATCCGTACTTGCTCGTCTTGCGCGACGTCCAGGGAAACACCATGCGTCTCTCTGGTTGTACGGCTGGCTACGACGGGGAGGGACCTCGGGCCACATTCGCCATCTTGCAGGAGCTCGGCTTTCCCGCAGTAGACGCGCGAAGAGTGCTGTCTGAGGGACACGTTGAACCGCCCCGGGATGCGTGCAGGCTCTGAAGCCACGAGAGAGGCTTGGGGCCATGCCAGCACCGAGGAAGTATCCGGACGAGTTGCGTGAGCGCGCGGTCCGGCTCGTGTTCGACATCAAGGATGAGGCCGGCTCGATCAGCGCGGCCTGCACGCGGATCGGCGAGCAGCTCGGGATCAACCCGGACACGCTGCGCGGCTGGGTGAAGCAGGTGGAGATCGACACCGGGCAACGCCCCGGGGTGAGCTCTGCTGATGCCGCGAAGATTCGCCAGCTGGAGAAGGAGAACGCCGAGCTTCGCCGGGCGAACGCGATCTTGCGGACGGCGTCGGCTTTCTTCGCGGCGGAGCTCGACCGCCACTGACGACAGTGATCGACTACATCGATACGCATCGCGAGGTCTTCGGGGTCGAGCCGATCTGCGAGGTGCTGACCAGCGCCGACGTGAAGATCGCCCCACGGACCTACTACGCGGCGAAGACCAGGCCGCCGTCGAAACGGGCGCTGTCCGATGCTGCGCTGAGAGTGGAGATCGCTCGGGTGCATCGGGAGAACTTCGGCGTCTACGGTGCGCACAAGATCTGGAGGCAGCTCAACCGCGAAGGGATCGCCGTCGCGCGCTGCACCGTCGAACGGCTCATGCGGGATCTGCAGCTGCGAGGAGTGGTGCGGGGCAAGGTCAAGCGCACCACCATTCCCGCCGCGCAGGTCGGTGAGCGGCCGCGGGACCTGCTCGACCGTGACTTCACCGCGCCGGCGCCGAACCGGCGTTGGGTCGCCGACATCACCTACGTCGCTACCTGGACCGGGTTCGTCTATGTCGCGTTCGTCTCCGACCTGTTCAGCCGGCGGATCGTCGGCTGGCGGGCGTCGACGTCGCTGCGCTCCGACCTGGCGCTCGACGCGCTCGAGCAGGCGCTCTGGCAGCGCCAGCGCGACGACCATGACGTCACCGGGGTCGTGCACCACTCCGACCGCGGAGTTCAGTACCTGTCCATCGCCTACACCGAACGGCTCGCCGAGGCCGGCGCCGTGACCTCCGTCGGCTCGCGCGGCGACTCCTACGACAACGCCGCCGCGGAATCACTGATCGGATTGTTCAAGACCGAGCTCATCCGTTCCCGCGGACCCTGGAAAGGCCTCGACGACGTCGAGCTCGCGACCCTCGAGTGGGTCGACTGGTTCAACCACCGCCGGCTGCACAGCCACTGCAAGGACGCGCCGCCGGCCGAGTTCGAAGCCAGCTACTACCGCCAGCAAGCCCCGGCTGAGACCATCAGTCCGGGAGAACCGAGCCTGCATTGAACCCGGGGCGGTTCACGTTGTCCTACGGCGGGCCGGCCGATCGACACGGCGCTCGCCTGGCCGGTCTAACGCTCGGCAGGATGATCAGCCGTTCCGTCGTCCGAGTCGTCGCGAGGATCGCGACTTCCCGTGAGCAGCCGGAAGGGGCGGCCCGCGAGCGGGCCGCCCCTTCACGCGCAAGCGCTACCACCTGCCGCCGGTGATCCAGCCGTATCGGTAAACGGCGAGCCAGATGCCGTGGTTATTGCCGCTGCCCCACCCCGAGATCCAGGACGCGACGATCCCGCCAACGGGTACGCAGATCCACCAAGGCAGATACACGCTGCAAGCAGCGGTCGCGGCAGCAGTGCCCCCATAGGCAAAGTCCGCGTACGACGCAATCAGCCACCAGTGATCACGACTCCAACCCTGGGAGAAGACCGGCTCAACAGAGACTGCGCCCTGATACGCCGTGGTCACGATGTGCGCAGCCGGGCTGGCGGCACGCTCGGGAGCCAGATGCAGCCCAAAAGCGCCGAGGCCGCGCTGCAGATTCTGATCGAATGCACGACGCTTGGCCGGCGTGTTCGTCATCTGCCGCAGCTGAGCCGCCTGGGCCGGAGTGAGCTTCAGCACCTGCCCGGGCGCGATAGGAGACGCAGCCGCGACAGCGCCGCCGCTGCGAGCGACACCGGTCCGCCCGCTGCCGCCGACGAGCAGCGCCGCAGCGGCCACTGCCACGGAAGCGAGCAGTGCGACGAGCGCGAGCACGCGCCGCCGCCCCCCGAGGCCCCGGATCGAGGTTGAGATGGACATGACTTCCTCCAATCTTTGGGGCCTGTGGCCCCTTGCCGTCCGTCGGCAGGAGGAAGATTGAGCCACCACACGGGCACCCGCGGCGCAACGTTGCGCTCGACCAACGGCGCTGGTAGCCACCCGGGTTACGTGGCTAGTTGAGGACTTCGACCTCGCCGCTCTCCGCGACTAGCCACACTTGGATGCCGGCCGCCCGAAGTGACGTGGCTGTGTCGCGGTGGAGCGCTCGATAGACCGGAAAATCTGGGAAGCACATAACCGACAACGAGCCTGGCTCCATCGTCCGAAGGCGCATTGCCGGCACGAGAGCATGCGCGAACCACTTCTTCGCCTGCTCCTTCGGCGGGGTCGGCTTCACCAGTCCCTTCTTGGCCCCGTTCACGAAGAACCTGGATGGAAAGCCCTTTACCTCGATGCCTAACCGCGCGCCGTCGCGTTGCGCCACCACGTCCACGCCATGTTCACGAGCTGCCGTGTTCGCTGCTCGGAGGATCGTCCAGCCCTGACTCTCCAACCACCTGACCAACAAACCTTGCGTGTGCTCCTCCGTGTGCCATTCAAACTCTGGTCCAACGCCACTTGCCGTTCGACTCGCGACCGCCTTTGAGACCGAGTTTGGAGTGTTCGACGACCGCCAACGCTCCACCTCTTCTACTGTGGCTCGGCGAAAGAGACCACGGTCGAGCTTCGTCAAAAAGGGCTCTTTGGCTGAGAACTGAGACCTGTTACCAACGTTCCAGCACGCGCCACGAACGTGAGTGCGGATGGTCCGATCATTCGCATGGCCGGGAGCATGATGCCGGAACCACGACACGACGTCTTGGGACGTGAAGGACCCGGACCGCGTTTCAGCGAACTGCCGCAAGCGGTCCCAAACGCTGAGTTGCACATCAGTCATAGCCGCCACCTTGGATGTGACACGCGATCGAGTGGGCTTGGGCCGCCCGCCCGTAAGAGCAGTCTTTGCGGAGATGTTGCTGTCTGCAGGCACGAGGTCATCGCACCGGTCCGCCGGTGTCAGTCCCCTCGCCCTTGCGATCCATTGCGTACACCGCGAGCGCACGATCCTCGTTGAAGGGCGCGAACCAGTCCTCGAAACGCATCGGTGCCATGCCTGGTGGACCGGCGAAGTTGTCGTCTGTCTCGAATCCGTCCATGGCAGGGTTGAAGAGGTACTCGTGATCGACATCCTCGAACAGGTACTCCTCGACCTGGCCCCTCCAACCGTCTTCAAGCGCCACATCGGCCGCGTCGGCAGCGAAGTCAACGTGGTCCAGCCACACGCGGACGGCGAGCTCCTGCGCGACGCAGGAAAGGTCGGTCCAGCCAGCGGTGATCCGCGTCGTCATGTCGGTCAGGGCGACGAGGAACTTCTGCGCGAACAGCGCGTCGTAGCAGGCTGCGAAGCGGCGTGGCAGCAGGCTGATGACCTGCAAGTCGTCAACGTCGACGGGCTCGCCACGCTCGTGAGCTGTCCTGAGCGTCGCGATGTCGGCGAACAGCCCGTCGGTGACGTGCTCTGCGGCGACCACCATGCATCCCGCGAGCAGGGTGGCGTGGCGAATTGCTTCACCGCGCGCGTCCGGGTCCGTCTGGTCGAGTCCGGCGACGCTCAGCTGGTCTAGTGGCAGCGCGCGGAATATTTCTGCTGCGGTGAACAGCGACTGTTCGTAGTCGATCTGGCTGAGCAGGTCGTCGGTGAGCACGTCGGCGTCGATGTCCACGGGCCGCGTGGATGGTTGGTCGCTGTCCTCGTCCTGCTCGTCGGGGTCACCGGCCTCTTCGCTGACCGTGACGTCAACGCGCCAGTTGTGCAGGTCGGGGGTACCGGCGACGAGGCGGCGCAAGGCGACCGTCCAGCGGTCCCGCAACGCTGCGGTCGAATCGGGCGCACAGACGACGTCGTGGACCTCGATGCCGGCCCGGTCGGGCTCGGAGATTCTCGCGAGCCAGATGCCACCTCCATCGACCAGATCGATCGCCGCGTCGTCGACCAGGCTGGCCGCGCCATGCGCAAGCAGCACCCCGACCGGAGTCGGCGGCAGGACGAGAGCGGTCACGGTCCACCGGTAGTTCATGTCCTTCATGTTCCCTGCCGCCGACGACGTTTCGGCGCCGACGACGGTTATCCACATGTACAACGTGGTCGGACAGTTTGGACCATCGGCGGCCGTACGGTCGGGCCGTGCGTGCCGCGATCTACGCCCGTATTTCTCAAGACCGGTTCGGCGCCGGGCTGGGTGTGGCGCGACAACGAGAGGACTGCGAGCGGCTGATCGCCGATCGTGGCTGGGAACTCGTCGCGGTCTACGAGGACAACGACATCTCCGCGTACAGCGGGAAACTGCGTCCCGGTTACCGGCGGCTGCTGGAGGACATCGAGGCCGGACAGGTCAATGCGGTCGTCGCCTGGCACACCGACCGCCTCCACCGTTCGCCGCGGGAGCTGGAGGAGTGGATCGACGCATGTGAACGCAGGGACGTCATCACGGTCACGGTGCGCGCAGGCGAACTCGACCTGGCGACCGCGGCCGGCCGGATGGTTGCGCGAATGCTGGGTGCGGCCGCGCGGCACGAGTCCGAGCAGAAGGCCGAGCGGGTCCGCCGGGCCCGTGAACAGGCCGCGCACGCAGGGCAGGCGCACGGCCCACTCGGTTTCGGCTACTCCCGCGACCCGGTGACCGGTGCATGGCTGATCGAGCCTGCCGAGGCGGCGATCGTTCGCGAGATCGCTGAACGGATCCTTGCCGGCGAGTCACTGCGCGGGATCGCGATGGATCTCAACGCGCGCGGCATCCCGACACCGAAGAAGGCGCCGCATGGTTGGCGGGCGCCGAACATCCGCCAGCTGATCGCGGCCGGGCGCTACTGCGGGTGGCGGGAGTGGACTCCGGCGGTGACTCGTGGTGGGCGCGGCCGCGGCTACGGCATGGGTGAGCTGGTCGCGCAGGGTGACTGGCCGGCGATCCTCACCAGGGAAGAGACCGAACGCATCCGCCTGCTGCTCAGCGACCCGTCGCGACGCACCGGCCGCGCCGCGCAGTACCTGCTGTCCGGCATATTGCGGTGCGGCATCTGCGGCGGTCCCCTCAACGCTCACCTCAACAGCAAGCAGGGTTTCCGCCGCTACCACTGCTTCTCCCAGCCCGGCATGAACCGTTGCGGCGGTATCTCGGTGGCCGGACCGGCGGTGGAAAAGCACGTCGTCACTCAGCTGCTGGCGGCGCTGACCGACACGCCGTTGCGCCCCGCGGCCGTCGACGGGAGGGCGCGAGAAACAGAGGAGGCGGCCCTCGCGGCGATCGCCGCCGACCGCCAGCGCCTCGACGAGCTGGCGGCCGACTTCGCGGAAGGGCGGATCAGCCGACAGGAATGGCTCCGGGTCCGCGACATCGTCGCCGCCCGGGTCGAAGCCGCCGAGAACTCACTCCGCGATACCCGCCACGCCGCCGTGCTGCGTCACCTTCCCAGCTCCGCCAACGACCTGGTGCGCGCATGGGACAAGGACATGTCGCTGGACCAGCAACGCGCGGTTGTGCGCGCCGTGATCGAACGGATCGTCGTGCATCCGGCGAACCGGCGGGCACCGCGGTTCGATCCGAGTCGAGTCGAGATCATCTGGCGCGTCTGACCCCGCAGAGATCAGGCGGACCTCGCGGCTGGCCGCGACACCTCCGCACTCCCCCGACGTCGCCGCGCCTGGCTCACCAGGTCGGCCACCTGCCGCAGCACACGCGCGTCTCGCACGGTCGGCGGTAACCCTTGTCCCGTTCGCGCCTGCGCCACGGTGGCGATCGCCGCCTGCACCTCCTGCGGGTCCATCGGCGTCGCGCTGTCCGGCGCGGTCACCGGTCACGCTCGCCGTGACGTGCCCGCATCATTCGCGTCCGCGTCGGAACCCGCGGCTGCGCGGGTTCCGCTGGTGCTCGGTAGATGGTTGGGCACAGGTCGGTGTCCTTGTTCAGCATCAGCTCGGGGCAGGTGAACACCTGCCGCGCCTGCTCCGGATCGAACCCGAGCTCGACGAGGACCTGCATCGCGCCGCGCGGACCCTCCCCGACGTACCCGCAGGTGCATCCGGACAGCCACATCTGGTTGAAGTCGTCGTCGTGGATCACCATGTTGTACGGGTCGTACGGGTCGGAGTAGCCCGGGAACCAGATGGCCGCGCTGATCACCTCGGTGAGCTCGTGGCGGTGGTCGCGAAAGAACGCGAAGCTGTCGCGGGTCACGCCGCTGCCGTTGTCCTTCAGCTCCAGATGCATGGGTGCCTCCCGGCGTCGTAGGTGCGGGAAGCGAAGCGGGAAGGCGAACCACAACCGTGACCGCGCGGTGGCGAACCATCGACGGCCGGACGCGGTCACGGGATGGTTCACCGCGGTCGCGTCAGAGCAGCCGCAGTGTCGGCTGGTCGTCATCACCGTCCGGGTCCGTGGCGGTGTCGGATCCGGCCGCGTCGTCGTCGGGTGCTTCAGGTCGTGCTGTGACGTCGGCGTCGATGAACCCGGAGCGGTCGGCGAGCCGACCGGCTGCGGCGGGTAGCGGGACGTGGTCGCGGTGGGTGCCGCCGGCGCAGCCGGTGCGGTCCCATTCGCGCAGCCGCTGCAGGACACGTTCAAGGCTGTCGTGCCACGCGACACCGGAATCCGCCGGCGCATGCGGGTCGAGGTAGGCGCCGAGCCATGCGGCGTGCAGCGCGGACAACTCCTCGAGGATCGCCGGGTGCCGGTACCAGCACGCCGGGACCGTTTCGGCGACGCCGTACCGGTCGAGGAGCCAGTCGACGAACCCGACCAGGCGATCCCATTCGTCGCGGGCCTGTGCCCCGTCGAGGGAGTCCCATTCGACCGGCCGGAAGTGCATGGCGTCCCGGTCGGCGAGTGTGGCGAACAGTTCGTCGAGCTGGGTGCGCAGCAGCAGCAGCTCTTCCTCGACGTTGCGGGTCAACTGCGTGTCCTCGTTGCGGCGCGAATGCTGTCGGCGTCGTCGCGTTGCCACCATGGCTGCAGGCGCGCCTCGGTCGGTGCGGCATGGCGGGCCAGCACGATCGCGCGCCCTGGCGGCAGGCACCGCAACCGTTCCACCGGCAATGCGGGAAGCCGGCGCATGCTCACCGACACGCTGCCACCGCCGGGGCCGGTGGTGCGGCTGCGGGTCGGTTCGTCGATCTCGCCGGCGAGCCGGGAGATGCGGGTGAGATCGTCGGCCTGGGCGAGCCCTCCGAGCAGCACCTTGGTAGTCGCGGCATCCCACAGCGCATCGGCGGCGTGCGGGCCCCAACGCGCTCGAGCCTGCGCCAGCGACTGCAGCACCGCGACGGTGGTGATGCCGGACCCGCCGCCATCGGCGAGCAGGTTCGGCAGGCTCGGCAGCGGCGCGATGTTCGCGGCCTCGTCCAGCAGCAGTAGCAGCGGCGGGTCGAGTCGCCCGCTGGCTGCGGTAGCAGCGGCGCGGCGGGCCGAGTCGAGCAGGTCCTCGACCAGCGCGGTCACCAACGGTGCCACCGACAGCTGCGTCCCGGAGGAACCGAGTAGATACAAGGTGCCGTTCGCGGTGAGGAACGCGAGCGGATCGAAAGCCTCCGCGTCCGTGGGCGAGCAGGCGTCGAGGACGCGAGGGTCGGCGAGGCTGTCGACGGCGCGGCGCACGCCAGCCCACACCGAGTCGCGTTGCCGCGGGTCAGCACCCGCCTGCGCGGACAGTTCCTCCGCCCAGCCGGGCACCGCGGCAGACTCGGCGCGCAGGATCCGCACCGGCGTCGGGTCGGCTGGGCGCGACGCCCACAACAGCACGTCGCGCATCGACCGGCCGGACAGCGCCGCCGCGTGCAGGTAGCAGCGCAGCACAGCTTCGGTCATCGACTGCCAGAACTCGCCGTTGGTCGTCGTTCCTGCCGTGAGCTGCGCGCCGGCCGCCAACGCGCGAGCACGGTTGATCGCGACCAGCGCGTCGTCGCAGCCGCGTTGCGGCGCCCAGCGCAGCCTCGGCACGTCCCCGGCGAGGTTCTGCGGGTCGAACGCCGTCACCGGGCCGACCGCGGCGCGGAGTGCGAGGGTGTGGCGCAACGTGTCGGGCCGGGTCGCGGTCACCAGCACTGCGCCGGGAGCGTCAATCGTCTGCGGAATGATCAGATGCACGCCTTTGCCGGACCGCGGTGGCCCCAAGTAGAGGTAGGAGTCCTCGACGCTGCCCCACAGGCGTTGACCGGTGCGGGCGTCGCGCCCGAGCGCCAGCCCCACCTGGTGCGGGTCGACGCGGCCGGTCAGGCTGGGCCGAGCGTGCCGACCGCGGGTGCGCACCGCCGTGACGGACAGGTGTCGCCGCACCTCGTCCCGTCGCGCGTACCCGCGGCGAGCACCGACGCCGGTGGCGCGCAGCAGCCGGAACCCGACCGCGGCGGCGACCGCGAATGCCGCGAGGACTGCGACGACACAGAGATAGAAGGTGAACGGTCCAGGCAGGTCGTGGCGTATCCATGTTGGGAAAGCAGCGCGCGGGTCGGTGAGGTGGGCTGGCCACCGCATCAACGCCGACCCGGTCGACGACACCGTCAGTGGCGGCCAGCTTCCGGTGTGCACGAACCCGGCGGTACCGGCGGCGAGCCAGACCGGCAGACCGACGACGGCAGCGGCCGCGACGACGAGCAGTCCCGCCCACTCGGCGGGACCGAGTTCTGAGCTCTCCGTGCGGTAGCGGTCCATCACGTGCCTCCGGCTGGTCGGGTGGCACCGACGAACGCCGGTGTGAACCCGGTGACGACGTCGACGCGGACGTCGGCTCCGGTGTGCGGGGCGTCGAGCATCCGGCCGTCGCCGAGGTAGATGCCGACATGGGTCACGGCGTGCGGCCCGATGCCGAAGAACACAAGGTCGCCGGCGACAAGCGGGAGGCCGGCGGGGACGGCGGGTCCCACGTCGTACTGGTCTTGTGCGACGCGGGGCAACGCCACCCCGGCGTGTGCGTACGCCCACTGCACCAGTCCGGAACAGTCGAACCCGCCCGGGTCTTCACCGCCCCACACGTAGGGCACGCCACGTTGGGTCAGCGCTGCTTCGACGGCGGCCTGCGCCGCACCCGCGGGCGCCACTCCGGCCTGCCAGGTGGCGTACCTGTTGGACCAGGACAGCACCAGAGACGCGTAGCCGGCGGATACGGCCTGGCAGGCGGCGTTGGAGTTGCCGCAGTTGTACGCGATCAGGGCTGACCGCACGTCGCGGTCAGCGCCGAGCGCGCACAAGTAGCCGGCGGCGGAGGCGATCGCGTCCACGGGATCGAACGGGTCCGCTACCCCATCGCCGTCGGCGTCGACGCCGTAGCGCGCCCACGTGCCCGGTTCGAACTGCATCGGTCCCTGCGCTCCCGCCGACGAGGTGAGCGATGGGCTACGGCCGTGATCGGTCTCGACCTTGCCGACACCGGCCAACACCGGCCAACCGACGCCCGGGCACAGCCCGGCGTCCTGCTGGTAGAGCCGCAGAAACGGCGAAGGGATGTCGGCGCTCGCCGCCGTGGCGGTGTAGGTGATCGGTAGCGCGCCGACGAATCCGGCGACGAGCGCGGCGCCGCAGGACGCAACGGCGGCAGCGGCGACAGTTGCGGTCTTGGCGAGCATGGTCGGGCCGGTCACGACACCGCCTCGATTCGCCAGCGGCTGTCGTTGCCGAGGATCAGTCGCAGAGTCCAGGCGACGCCGACGTGAGTGGAGCCAGTCGCGAGCTGGCCGGCGACGCGGACGTTGGCGTCTGTGCCGGTGACGTCCGTGGCGGTCGAGGTGACCGTCAGAGGCATCCGTGACAGTGCTGACGTGTCGGCGTGATGTCGGGCCGCTAGCAGTGCGCGAGCGAACTCCGGAGTGGTCGTGGCTGTGATCGCGGCAGCGGCGTTTACCGGGTCGTCGGTCAGCGCATGCAGCAGACGGATGGCGACTTGCGCAGCAATCGCTCTGCTCGGCGCCGCAGCCGAGGCATCCGCGCGGCTCGCTGTGGTTCCGTGGTGACTGGCCGTCGACGCGAGCAAGGCTGTGGTGGCGGTTGCGACGGCGAGGAGTGTCAGCACGATGCGTCTGGCTGTCATGTACGCATCCGCGCGTCGGTGTCGACGAGGCTGGCCTCGCCCGCGGACAACACGTGGTCGACGACGGCGGTGCACCCACCCACCCGCCACAACGCCCGGTGCGGCGGAAGGCGCGTGACGAGCTCGGTCTCCACGTCGGACAGGTCGAGCAGCCGCCCGGCAAGGTTTCGCTCGCCGGGAGCTTGCCCGTAGACGACGCGGGTTTCCGCGTCGGCGAGCAACCCGCCGGCTTGCTCCCGGGTCGCGGTGCCGCTGTCCGCCTGCCCGTGCAAGTCGGACAGCCGGTGCACGACGACGATCAGCTGGACACCGTGGCTTCGCGCCAGCTTGCTCACCGACTGCAGCCACCGGGTGGTCGCGGCCGAGCCGAGCAGCGCCCATGCCTCGTCGACGAGCAGCAGTTGTCGCCGGTCGCGCGGCGCGCTGATCGCGCGTTGCAGCCAAGTGCCGGCGCAGACCATCACCGGCGCCAGCGCGTCCGTGCCGAACGTCGCCGACAGGTCAAGGACCAGTCCGTGCGTGTCTCGGTCGAGGTGCACGGTGGTCGGTCCGTCGACCATGCCGGCGAGGTCGCCGGTGAGGAGTCGTTGCAGCTCCAGGGCGACTGGCCGGACCGCGAGTGCGAGGCTGCGCGGGCGGGCGCTCACC